>Ga0129299_1000178_pt1 | contig 37721 bp, 32 predicted proteins | sample ConPoolayeCmetaG_FD_94477 | JGI IMG/M metagenome (GOLD analysis project Ga0129299, IMG submission 94477) | Hot spring microbial mat communities from California, USA to study Microbial Dark Matter (Phase II) - Cone Pool mat layer C metaG ...
ACTACACTTATCTATCAAAGCCGACTCTCGTCTTCTCCTCTACCTTTCCCCAACTGGCTAAGCTCAAGTTGATGCTTTAGTTGCATCCGCTCTTGGGGAGTGGAATCATGCAGTTCTCGAAGTCATCAAAGGAGGTGGATTGGGAAGGTTGCTCGGCTAAGAAGGGATGTTGCCTTTAGTTTTGTTTCCTGTAAGCTGGAGCTACGGAGGAGAGAACCCCTATGTTTCGAAAGAAAGCCTTGCTCATCGCAGTATGGGCGATGATCCTGATCATTGGCTTTGTGCTGAGCGCCTGTGCCGCTCCCACAGCAGGTGCGCCAGCCCCTGCTGAAAGAACCACTCATGGTCACCCTGCGCTTGCTGACGTGCGGGTTCGTCAAGCCATTGCACTGGCCATTGACCGCGAAGCCATCACTAGAGACCTACTGCTCGGCCTGACAGAACCAGCCGCCACCTTCTGGGACAACACGCCTTATGCCGACCCCTCCATTGAGCCTTGGCCCTATGACCCTGAACGCGCTAAGCAACTGCTTGACGAGGCAGGCTGGATTGACAGCAACGGCGACGGCGTCCGCGACAAGGACGGCCTTGAGCTTGTCTTGACATACGGGACGACAACTAAGGAAATCCGTCAAGATGTTCAAGCGGTCATCCAGCAACAGCTTGCCGCCGTCGGTATCAAGGTAGAGCTGTCTAACTACGACCCTGACATCTTTTTCGCCAGCTATGGCGAGGGAGGCCCTGCCGCTACCGGTCAGCTCGATATTATGGAGTGGTCAGACGTTCCCTATGGCTTCCCTGATCCCGCTTCGGCCTACTGGCTGTGCAGTGAGATACCAAGCGACGAGAGCCCGGCTGGCACCAATTATCAGTACCTGTGTGATCCAGAGCTTGACAGGCTGTTCCAGCTTCAGGCTACCCAAACAGACTTCGCCGAGCGACAGCAGACCTTCTGGCAGATCAGCCGCCTGATGTTTGAAAACGTATATTGGCTCGGTCTCTGGCAGGACCCGGACCAGTATGCAGTCGGCCCTCGTCTGCTAAATGTCAAGCTGTCCGGAGTGACTCCGTTCTTCAATGTGGCAGAATGGGATGTGGCCGACTCAACAGGCGATCGGAAGATCGCTACCTTGAGCTGGACACAAGAGTTCGACTCGCTGAACCCGCACTACACCAACATGTTCTTCTCCACCATCACCCAGCAATTCTGGAACTGCTGGGCTTGGCAGTTCGACGAGAATAACGAGCCATATCCCCATCTCGTGACTGAAATCCCCAGCGAAGAGAATGGCGGCATTTCAGCCGACGGCAAAACCATCACGATGCATCTGCGGGATGATATTGTCTGGTCCGACGGCGAGCCGATCACCTCAGATGACTTCGTCTTCACCTATGAGACGGCCATTGACCCGCGCAACACGGTCACCACAGCTTATCCCTATGACAGCATCGAAAGCATTGAGGCCCCCGATGAGCGGACAGTCGTGATCCGTTTCGCCGAGCCGTTCGCGCCGTGGCTGGGCAGTCTGTGGCACGGCCTGTTGCCGGCACACATCCTAAGGCCGGTCGTCGAAGCTGACGGTACTCTCGACAATGCCGATTGGAACACAAACCCGACTGTCGGATGCGGCCCCTTCGTCTTTGTGGAGTGGGAATCTGGCAGCTACGCCCGCTTTGTAGCCAACGAGAACTACTGGCTTGGCCGGCCAATCCTTGACGAGATATTCATCCGCTTCGTGCCTGATGATGCCTCGCAGGTAGCGGCGCTTAAAGCCGGCGACGTGGACATGGGTATCTTCATCTCCTACCCCGACATTCCTGGTCTGCTGGAGGCCGGCATCAATATTGTCCGAGTTAACTCCGGCTACAATGAAGGGTTGTATCTGCTGAGCGGCCAGTAACCTAACTAGGTCACTCCAGTGAGATTCGACAGGCCGGGACAGGGCAGTCCTGTCTCGGTCTGTCGTAAGTTGCATGAATGCCTAGAGATGCTTGAGAGAGGCAAACATGACCCGCTACATCATCCGACGTCTTCTACAGGCTGTTCCCCTCGTCTTTATCATTAGCATTGTGTTGTTTGTGCTGATGCAAAATATGGGTGACCCGCTGGCAACCATGGGGGGACGCACAATCACACGTTCTGCCGAGCGTGAGCGCCTAGCCCGCCAGCTTGGGCTGGACAAGCCGATCATGGTTCAATACCTTTATTGGCTGGTTGGTAACGATTGGACCAAGGTTGACTTAGATGGTGACGGAGTGCCCGAAACACCGGGCCGCCGGCGCGGGATTCTCCGCGGGGACCTCGGCATGTCCATTGTGAATCGGGGCAAGACTGTTGTTGAAGTCATCTGGGAAAGACTGCCCAATACTCTGCTGTTGATGCTCACCTCTGAGGCGGTGATCATCATTGGTGCGCTTATTCTTGGAATCTATTCAGCCCTGCGCCAATACTCCGTTCTGGATAACCTGACCACTACCCTTACCTTTGTCTTTTACTCTCTGCCTGTCTTCTACTTTGCTCTCCTCTCTATGTACATCTTCTCGATCAATTTCAAGCGCTGGGGACTGCCCTATCTGCCTACAGTCGGCATGTTCGATCCACAGGTGGGACGGACCCCCGGACAGGTCATCCTGCATATGATCCTGCCGGTGATGACCCTCTCGTTCGGCTACTTCGCCGCTTACAGCCGTTACATCCGTAGCACGATGCTTGAGGTAATGAGCCAAGACTATATCCGCACAGCTAAGGCAAAAGGTCTGCCGTACCGTGACGTGGTCCTTGTGCACGCGCTCAAGAATGCATCACTTCCTATCGTAACAGTGGTCGGGCTTGACCTCCCCTTCCTGCTGGGCGGAGCTGTTGTTACAGAACGGATATTTGCGTGGCCCGGCATGGGAAGGCTCTTCCTTGACCATCTTACCCGCGCTGATACGCCTGTGGTGATGGGCATCTTGATGATGACGGTTGTCGCTGTGGTGCTCTTCACCCTCATCACCGACATCACATACGCGTGGCTCGACCCGCGTATCCGTTACACCTAAGAGAGGGCCATATGAGCACCGCAACAGAGATAAGTAGTTCCATATCCCAGCCCTCTTCAGACCAACTAGCTCCACCATTGAGTTTGGGGGAGCTGACGTGGAGGCGCTTCCGACGGCATAAAATGGCGCTCTTCGGTGCGGTAGTGCTGATCCTATTGTTCCTCTACTCATTTGGGGGTGCGTTATTTGTCTCTGAGGATTATGCCAACCTGACTGACACTACCCTGCGCCTTCAGCCCCCTTCCGCTGAGCACCCCTTCGGTACAGACACCGTCGGAAGAGATATTCTGGCCCGCACACTGTATGGGGGACAGATTTCGCTGTTGATCGGAATTGCCGCCGTTCTAGTCGAGACGATTGTCGGCATCCTGATTGGGGCAATTGCCGGCTTCTATGGCGGCTTTCTGGACAGCCTGCTGATGCGGATGACGGAGGCCGTTGTCACCATCCCGCAATTGTTCCTGCTATTAGTCATGGCCAAGTTCTTTGCAGGGCGTGTACCTAATATCGTTTTGCTGGGGCGCACTTTCAGCGGCAGTGTGGTTGTGATCGTGTTGATCATCGGCTTGACAAGCTGGCCCTATCTAGCCCGCATTGTACGTGCAGAGTTCCTCTCCTTGAAAGAGAACGAATTTGTTCTGGCCGCACGTGCCACTGGCACGCCAAATTGGCAGATCATCTTTCGGCACATCCTGCCCAACAGCGTCGCCCCGATTGTAGTCTCAGCTACATTGGGAGTAGCCAATGCCATCCTGACCGAGTCCTACATCAGCTTTCTAGGGCTAGGCGTCCAGCCGCCGACAGCTACGTGGGGAAATATGCTGGACGGCGCTTACAACTATATTGAGACCGCACCTTGGTTGTGGATTTTTCCAGGCACCTTGATCGTATTGATCGTGCTGAGCATCAACTTTCTGGGTGACGGCCTGCGCGACGCCCTCGATCCGCGTAGCCGCGCTGTCTGAACAGCCTGTGAGGAGTCCCCAATGAGTACCCACACCCTGCTTGAGATCCAAGACCTGAAAGTGCGCTTCCACACACCGGAAGGCACAATCTATGCAGTAAACGGCATCTCCTATGAACTGGCTGAGGGCGGCACATTGGCAGTGGTTGGCGAGAGCGGTTGCGGCAAATCAGTCAGCATGTTGTCCATTCTGGGCTTGATTCCTGTCCCGCCGGGCGAGATCGTAAGCGGCAAAGCCCTGTACCGAGGGACAGACCTCCTTTCCCTGTCCGAGTCAGAGCTGGAACATATCCGCGGCAAAGAAATAGGGATGATCTTTCAAGACCCTATGACCTCGTTGAATCCGGTCCTGAGCATCGGGTATCAGCTCACTGAGCCTCTACGGGTGCATTTGGGAATGGATCAAAGGCAGGCTGAGGAGCGGGCTGTTTCTCTGCTGGAGTCAGTTGGCATTCCAGCACCCGCCCCCCGACTGCGTGATTACCCGCACCAGTTTTCAGGGGGGATGCGCCAGAGAGTCATGATCGCCATGGCGCTGGCCTGCAACCCCAGCCTGCTCATTGCCGATGAGCCGACTACGGCTCTGGATGTGACCATTCAAGCCCAGATTGTTGAACTGGTGGTCAGAATGCGCGAACGCCTGGGGATGGCGATCATCTGGATCACACACGATCTGAGCGTCGTGGCCGGCCTTGCCGAGCGCGTGATTGTGATGTATGCAGGTTACATTGTAGAGAAAGCAGATGTCAACAGCCTCTACAGTGACCCGCGCCACCCCTATACAGCGGCGTTGCTGGCCGCTCTTCCACGCGCGGATCGCCGCCGCGGAAGCCGCCTGAAGTCAATCCCCGGCGCACCGCCGAGTATGCTGGTCGAGCCGAAGGGATGCCCCTTCGCTCCACGCTGCGAACTTGTCATCGAGAGATGTTGGGCAGAGAATCCCTCTCTGACACCTGTGGACGACCACCACGAAATTGCCTGCTGGGTTGACATCCAGACTGGAGCTCCACGATGAGCGCTTCTCAGCCTTTAGTCCGAGTGACTAACCTCAAGAAGTACTTCCCCATCACCCGTGGGATCGTTATCCAGCATACAGTGGGATATGTACGGGCTGTAGATGATATCTCTTTCGAGATCACCCGCGGTGAGACGCTGGGTCTGGTCGGAGAGAGTGGTTGCGGCAAGACGACCGCTGGCCGCACATTGCTGGGGCTTTATCCGCCTACAGCCGGGGAAATCGAGATAGACGGGCACAACGTGCGCCGCGCCAAAGGGCAAGAGCTGCTCGCCATACGGCGCAAGGCCCAGATGATCTTTCAAGACCCCTTTGCTTCGCTCAACCCACGCTGGACAGTGAACGCAATTGTCAGTGAGCCGTTACGTGTCCACAGGCTGTGTGAAAACGAGAAAGCACGCATCGAGCGTGTCAAGGAGCTGTTGGAGCTGGTAGGGCTGAATGCGCGGTACGTTAACCGCTTCCCTCATGAGTTCTCTGGCGGGCAAAGACAACGCATTGGCATTGCACGGGCACTAGCCTCCGATCCACTGTTCATTGTGTGCGACGAGCCGATCTCCGCGCTGGATGTCTCTATTCAGGCACAGGTTGTCAACCTGCTGGAGGACTTACAGGATCAGTTCGGCCTGACCTACCTTTTCATAGCCCACGATCTGGCTATGGTGCGGCACATCTGCGACCGGGTGGCGGTCATGTATTTAGGGATCATCGTAGAGTTAGGCAACCGCGACGATCTCTATGAGGAGCCGCTCCATCCCTATACACGCGCCCTGCTGTCTGCCGTTCCAACACCTGATCCCGAAAATGAGCGCAAACGCCAACGCATCATCCTGACAGGAGATGTGCCTAGTCCTGTCAACCCGCCAAGTGGCTGTCGCTTCCACCCTCGGTGCCCCATCGCTAAGGCACATTGCAAGGAGGCTGTGCCGGAGTGGCGTGAAGTAAGGCCAGCTCACTGGGTAGCCTGCCATGAAGTCTCTTAACTGAGATAAGCTGTTTTTACAAATTACAAATCTGAGGGGAGAGAGTAGATGCTTCGCCCTAGCGTACGGTTACTTGAAGATTCTATCATTCGCCGCACCCTTGATGAGGCCCACCAACTGCTTGAAGACCCCGGTGTACGTGTCCATTCTGATCGCGCCCTGGGACTTCTGGACGGGGCAGGTGCTCAGATCGATCACCAAACACGTGTTGTCCGCATTCCTCCTGATGTAGTCCAGCGCTGTCTGGAGACTGTGCCGCGCTCATTCTATCTATATGACTCAGCAGGCAAACCAGTCGTCCACTACGGGGGTGATGACATCCATTTTGACCCCGGCTCAGCGGCAATAGAGTTTCTTGATTATCGGGCTGTCAACTCCCGTCCTCCCGTGACGAAGGATTTGGTAGCGGCCACACGTCTGGCGGATGCACTTCCCTCCATTGATGCTGTCAGCACATGTCTGGTCAGCTCAGATGTGCCGCAGGAGGCCGGCGATTTGTATCGTCTCTTTCTGGTGTTGCTTAACGCCCATAAGCCGGTTATCACAGGGGCTTTTGCGGTCGAAACATGGAAGGTGATGTACGATCTGCTGGTTACTGCCGTTGGCAGTGCGGAGGCCCTGCGCGAAAAGCCGGTTGCTGTCTTCGATGTGTGCCCCTCTCCGCCGCTCCTGTGGAGCGAGATCACCTGCGAGAACCTGATTGACTGCGCCCTGCACGGAGTCCCGGCTGAATTGGTCTCGATGCCCCTAACCGGCGCGACCAGCCCCGTCACGTTGCTGGGAGCAGTCACTCAACATGCCGCTGAGTGCTTGAGCGGGATTACCATCCACCAACTGGCCAATCCGGGTGCCCCGATCATATGGGGGGGATCGCCAGCCGCTTTTGACATGCGCACCGGTGCACCCCCGATGGGTGCTATCGAAACCATGATGATTGACATGGCCTATACACAGGTGGGCAAATCATTAGGGCTGCCCACACATGCTTATATGGGGATGAGCGATGCCAAGATAATAGACGCCCAGTGCGGTTTTGAGTCGGGCATCGGCACGATTCTGGCCGCGCTGGCAGGGGTGAACATGATCTCTGGTGCGGGTATGCTGGACTATGAGACCTGTTTCAGCCTAGAGAAGCTGGTCATTGATGCCGAGATGATCGCAATGGCTAAAAGGCTGATCGAAGGTATCGTACCGCGCGGGGAAACGCTCGCACTGGAGGTTCTGCGTGAAGTCGGGCATAGTGCCAACTTTCTGGCCCATCCGCATACACGCCGATGGCTACGCGAGGAGATCATGATGCCAAGCCCGGTTATTGATCGCGATGCACGGGGCGAGTGGGCGGCCAAGGGGAGTACAACCATCGAAGATCGCGCCCACCAGCATGTCCAGAAATTGCTGGCCGAGTGGAAGCCTAAGGAGTTGGCAGAAGAGATCGTCGCCGAGCTGGAACACATTACACTGGCGGCACTGCGCAAGGCAGGCATGGATTCTCTGCCGGCGCGGTAGCTGGCCGCTTTTAATTTGGCCTTTCTCTCACTAAGGAGTCGTTATGGCAGTCAAGATCAAATCCATCACCAACCCTCGCCTGAAGCTGGACATCTTAAGCCGGGAAGACGTGGAGCGGATCCACACTGCTACGCTGAACATCATCGAGACAACGGGGGTGAAATTCCCTTCCACCCGTGCGCTGGACATCTGGGAGGCCCATGGCGCAACGGTCAACCGGGAAACCATGATCGTCAAGGTCCCTGGCCATCTAATAGAAGAGGCTCTTCAAAAAGCTCCTCCTGTTTATACATTGGCCGCACGGGACCCCTCACAGGATTTACCTATGGACGGCAACCACGTCTTTGTTGGTACAGACGGTTGTGGTGTGACCGTGATTGACCCCTTCACAGGCGAACATCATACCTCGCGCCTGCAAGACGTGGCCGACATAGCCCGTGTGGCGGACAGCTTGGAGGAAGTTGCCTTTCATTGGGTGCCCGTCTCAGCACAAGACTGCCCCCCCGAAACACGGGGACTGTATGAACTGCGGGCAGTCTGGATGAACTCAACCAAACATGTCCAGACTGAAAGCATCTACTCGGAACATGAGGCACGGGCCGCAGTCGAGATGGCGGCGGCCATCGCCGGCGGTAAAGAGGCATTGCGTCAGCGCCCCGTTCTTTCGGTGATGCAATGTTCTCTGTCTCCACTGGCTCATGACGGAGGAAGCGTGGAGGCGGCACTGGTTGCCGCTGAGGCAGGCCTGCCAACCGGCTTTATGACAATGGCCTCATGCGCCTCAACGGGGCCAGTGACGATGGCGGCCAACCTTGTGGTAGGGAACGCAGAGGTAATCAGCGGGCTGGCATTGCTCCAGTTAGCCTACCCCGGTGCGCCTGTGTTCTATGCGGCGGCCCAGACTGCCATGGACTTACGTACAGGCGGGTACACTGGCGGCGGCCCGGAAGATTTTCTGTTTGGCGCGGCAACCAACGTGCTGGCTGACTTTTACAATGTGCCGCTGTCTATGGGGTCTTTTGCCACAGGCGCTAAAGAGCCAAACTGGCAGGCAGGTGTGGAGAACAGTCTATCTACCTTCATGGCCTCTGTGGTCATGTCGGATATGCTGTTGGGGGTTGGATTGCTGGACGGCAGCCGCATCTGGTCATATGAACAAATGCTGATGGACTGCGAGATATTCAGTATCATTCACAAGATGATGGGCGGCATTGTAGTCAATGATGAAACTCTGGCGCTGGACGTGATACGGGCAGTCGGGCCGGGCGGGAATTTCCTGGGTGAGGAACATACCCGCGATCACATGCACGAACTGTGGATACCGCGCTACTTCGACCGCCGCCCCTATTCTGAATGGGAACGCAAACGCGACGGCGCGCGAGATTGGGCACGGGCACGCGCCCAGCGAATCCTTGAGACCCACCAACCCGACCCGCTCGACCCCGCCCTGGCGGATGAACTCGAACGGATCATCAAGGCAACGGAGGAACAGATTTATGCATCTCGATGAACTCCTGGCAGGATTACGCGACGCGGTCAACACTGGAAACGTCAGCCGTGCTGAAGAACTGACCAAGGAGGGGTTGGCCGCAGGATACGATCCTATGGTGTTGATTGATCAGGGACTGCGTCCCGGTATGGACGAGGTAGGGGAACGCTTCGCCTGTGCTGAAGCCTTCATCCCTGATCTGGTCATGAGCGGCAAGGCTATGAAGGCCGCTATTGCCTTGCTCGACCCCATCCTGAAGACGGGACGTCAGGAACGGCGGGTTCTTGGCAAGGTTGTCATCGGGACGGTCAAAGGAGACATTCACGAAATCGGCAAGACACTGGTCGGCACGATGTTAACTGCCAACGGTTTTGAAGTGCGCGATCTGGGGGTAGATGTCCCTGCCGAAAGGTTCGTTGAGGAAGTGCACGAGATGGGTGCTGACCTGGTTGGGTTATCAGCATTGCTGACAACTACCATGATCAGCCAGAGAGCTGTTATTGAAGCGCTCAAAGAGGCCGGACTGCGCGAGCGTGTGAAAGTGATGGTCGGAGGTGCGCCCGTCAGTGCTAGTTGGGCCGCCGAAATCGGCGCGGACGCTTACGCCGAGAACGCTACTGAGGCGGCCCGCATCGCGAGAAACCTTATGGGTGCAGGGTAGTCACATCGCCTGCCTCATTTTCTTCATCGCCGCCCGCTTAGCCCGGCGGCGATTTTGTTGCTCGTGTATCTCGCGGACATGGAGGATTTTCTCTTCAATGGCAACCTGTAACCAGCGGGCGCCATTCTCCGCTGTTGCCAGACTGCCCGCGCCATAAGCGCCCGTAGCCGTATCATCTTCCCAAGGAGGGTTGGCGATCAGCTCACCACTCTCCACCCAGTCCATGAAATAGCCGGGCGTGCTGATGAAGTCTGTCTCATCTACCACTCGCTCCATATGACACAGATCGGGGCGCAGGTGGAGCATAAATGAAGTCTCCAGCTCACAGGCATGCCCCATCCCGCCGCGTTCAGACCGGCGGTACTTTTCGACAGCCGGCACACTTAAGCGTCCGGCGGTATGCAGGAAGCTGGTAGCCGTAAAGGCGTCCGGGTAACGCTCGCCGGCATATTTCACCACATTGACAAGGAAAGACATATTGCCGCCGTGCCCGCTCATCAAGTACAAGCGATCAGCTCCGCGTGCTACCAGCTCCCCAACTACAGCCAGCATAAAATCCTCATAAGTCCGCCCGCCCATGTTAAACGTCCCGGCAAAGGACGAGCGATGCATGCTGACCCCATAAGGCAGAGTCGGCAGCATCTCTGCCTCACGAGGGATAGCCTGCACAACTCCCCGTGTAATGGCATCAATAATCACCGTATCCGTGTTCATGGGGAGATGATAACCGTGCTGTTCGGTATGTCCACTTGAGATCAGCACCACGCGCTCAGGCGAGGCATTCAGCGTCAGAGAGTTAGGAGGGGAAATCGGCTCAAGGTGTAGCTGGTGCACGCCCAGCATATCTAAGTCTTCTCTGCCCGCATGGAGGACATACAACCGGGTAAAGCCCTCCTGATGGGGGCCGCTGAACAGACCTGCCACAACCTGCCGCAACATCTCTTCGCTGACTGTGATCAGGCTACCTGCCCAGCCATATGGCAGGGGAGGCAACATACATACCTGCTCAACTCCCAGTGCAACGGCGACAGCGTGAGGGTCGTACCCATCGCCCAAAGGCAACACGAGCGGTAAATCGCGAGGCAGTTCGGCCACTTCAGGCCATGTCAGATTTTCGTAATAGATCACTTTGGCCATTGCTTATATCTCCATGCGGGCTACTCAGGCCGCTTGAGTAAATATGCTATAATGTGACTAGGCATGCAAGCAGACAGCCCGGAGCAAAGCGGGTTGCCCCGCCACCTGTCGCATGTCATTTCCCTCCTGTGCTCCTGCACAGACAATAACCAGAGTCTCATAAGTGTCCCCTTTCAGGACGATAGCTATGGCGACTGAAGTTGCACTCACTGTTGTTCGTGCCAAAGGCAGTTACTACCAGATAGGCAGACAGATTGGCGAGGCGTGTGCCCCTCTGATCTACCGGATGCTGAACCTCTACCGAGGTTATTTCGACGCATCTTACGACGAACTCAAACTGACGTGGGATGAAGCCGTGCTTCAGGCACGCAAGTATTACCCTTATGCACGGCAATACACTCCTGAGTTTGTTGAAGAGTTGGCTGGAATGGCCGAAGCGGCCAATGTGGATTTCAATGACCTGATGGTGCTCAACTGTGTTGAGGCTATCACCTCTGATGCGCTCCATCTAGGATGTACCAGCCTAGCCGTCAGCGGAGAACGCACGACCGATCATCATGTGCTGGTTGGTCATAACGAAGACTGGCTTCCTGACGATGAGCAGAACGTTTACCTGATTCATGCTACCCCAGATAATACTCCTCCTTTCCTGGCCATGACCTACGGAGGGTTACTGCCTAACATCGGCTTCAATGCACTAGGCATTGCCCAGTGCTGTGACTCGGTCTATCCCAATGATGTGCGGGTGGGCATACCACGCATCTTTGTATCACGGGGAGTACTGGCCGCCACCCAACTCTCAGAGGCCATCCGCAAGGTGCTTATTCGCTGGCGGGCGGCAGGCTACAATCATCTGATTGTTGACAGCAACGGTGAGATTTACAGCATCGAGGTGTCGGCACGTCATTTTGCCACCATCTATGGCAAGCACGGTTATCTGGCGCATACCAACAACTATCTTACGCCCCGCATGAAGCGTTTCGAGGCCAAAAGCGAGGACCTGATCGGAGCGCATATACGTGTCAACCGTGCCACGAAGCTGCTCCGTAACATCCGACAACACTCCCTTGACACGCTTCGAACCATTCTGAGCGACCATGTGAACTTCCCAAACAGCATTTGCTCTCATCACGAGCCAGGAGGGAAGCCCCTTGATCAGCAGAAGACCATTGTCTCCTTGATCATGGACCTCACCGCACTGGAGATGCACGTCTGCTGGGGAAATCCCTGCACGGGGACTTACCGCACGTATCAGTTGGAGGTTTGAGCCAATGACCGGACGACTCCCGTTAGAAGACCGGCTGAAAGAAAAAGATGAGTATAACGGCTGGCCCTCTCTGCCGCGTCCAGACATCAGCCCGCCAAGCGGATGGAGTTTACCCCTCATCGTCTCGGTTGCTAGGCCGCGCAGTCATACTCCCTCGCCGGATGGGGAACGCTTGGCTTTCTTCTGGGACATGGCGGATGCTTCCAACCTCTACACGATGCCGACAACAGGCGGTTGGCCCGCCCAGCTCACCCAAGATCGTGACCCTAGACCTTACTGGTTCGATGATCCGCCGCAGTGGTCAGCAGACGGGGAGTGGCTGGCCTTTACAGATAAAGGCCATGTCTGGGTAGTGCCGACGGGCGGCGGCCTGCCCAGACAAGTGACAGACTTTACCTCAAACGCTTCATCCCCTCGCTGGATGCCCGACAGCAGACGCCTGCTTATCACAGTTGAGCGCAACAAGCGCACACGCATCCTGATGACTGATCGGGATGGGGCATGGCCCTCTCTCGTCAGCATGGGGCCGGGGCACGATCATTCTCCCCAAGCTTCCCCCAATGGCCGCTATGTCGTCTATGTCCACCAGCCTCTAGATGATCTCAACCGCTCCGACATCATGCTGGCCGATCTAGAAACAGGCTCCATCAGGGCCTTGACCGGCACCCCCTCGCGGCATGATCGGTCGCCATGCTGGTCGCCAGACGGCAGGCGAATCGCCTTTACCTCAGAGCGGCCCGGTTACTATGAGCTTTTTGTCATTGATCTGGAAGCTGGCTCTGAGTGGCAGGTTACACATGCCGGCCATGATATTTCCAATCTGGCATGGTCACCTGAAGGCTCGCGTATCCTGTGTACAATCAACCGGGATGGAGCGCTTGACCTAGCTATAGTCAACTTGGCCAGCGGCCAGATCGAGGACCTGCGTACCGCCTATGGCTTTCATGCCCGCCCGCACTGGCTTCCCGATGGGCGAACGATCACATTTGAATTCGAAGACCCCCAGCATTCGCCTGATCTGTATCGAATGGATATCGAGAGTCATCAGGTTACTCAACTCACCTTCAGCACACCCCCTGCACTAGCGGCCCTCGACTTGATCACACCGGAGCGTGTCAGCTACCCCAGCTTTGATGGTCTAGAGATACCTTCCTTCCTCTATAAGCCTCACAGGCCCAATGGGGCGGCAATTGTCTATCCTCATGGCGGCCCAACCGATCAGTATGCCTTAGAATGGGACATTGTGGCTCAGTACATGACAGCCAAAGGCTACACGTGGCTTGCCCCGAATTTCCGAGGCAGTACAGGCTACGGGATCGAATTTGAGAGGGCTAATCACAACGTGTGGGGAGTAGATGACACAAAAGACTGCTTGGCCGGCGCTGATTATCTCGCGGGTCTGGACTGGGTGGATACCACACGGATAGCCATCTTTGGGGCCAGTTACGGCAGTTACATGACAGTCTGCGCACTGGCCGCCGATCCGCAACACCGGTTTGCCTGCGGCGTCGCCAAGTATGGGGACTGCAACATCTTGACCTCGTGGGCCGAGAGCAATCAGGAGGGCCGAGAAGACCTAGAACGTATGATGGGGCATCCATCCGCCAACCGGGCCGCCTACCGGGCCGGTTCACCGGTGTGGCAGGCAGGAAACATACAGCGCCCCCTGCTGATTGTACACGGCCTGCTTGATCCTATCGTCCATCCCCTGCAAGCTGAGGAATTGACCGAAGCGCTCCGGCGTGAAGGTAAGACCTTCGAATACAGAACCTATCCTGATGAAGGGCATGGCATCCTTCGCCGCAAGAATCAGCTCGACTTCTATGCCCGCCTTGAACGCTTTCTGGACTGGTATTTGATGTAGCAAGGAGAATAGCCCCGTGGCTCCATTAGCCATTCTCACGCCGAATGACATTCTAGCCATACACCATGCTACGTTGCGCATCCTCTCTGAAGTAGGCATTGTGCTTCGGGACGCGGAGGCACGCACTCTTCTGCTCGATCACGGCGCCCGCGAGCTGGACGGGCGCGTCTGCCTGCCGCCTGATCTGGTTGAGAGCTGTGTTGCCCGTTGCCCAAGCCGGGTGACTGTGCAGGGTCGGGGCGGGAAGGCAGAACTAGGGGCAGGCGAGATGCACGTCCACAACTTGGGCGGAGCACGTGATGTGCTTGACCGGGCAGGCGGCGATCCACGCCCTGCTACCACGCGCGATCTGGCGGAAAGTGCCCGCCTGCTAGATGCTCTCGAAAATGTTACCACCATCACCCCCCTCTACACGCCATGTGATGTACCGCCCTCCGCCATGACGGTAGTCATGTATGACCAGACGATACGACATACACTGAAGCCGGTGAGCGCACCGGGCGTCCAGACGGTAGCCGAAGTCCACTACCTGGCCGAAATGGCTCATATTGTTCTCGGCGAGGCTTCAGCAGTTTTGCTGTCGCTCTCGCCTATCAGCCCATTGAACTTTCCGGCTGATCTGGCTCAGGCCATTATCGAGATCGCACGGCAGGGGATGCCGCTTGCGCCACTACCCTGTCCACAGGCCGGCATCTCGGCTCCTCTCTCTCTAGCGGGCGCCCTAGCACAACAAAACGCTGAGGTATTGGCAATGATCACGCTCGCCCAGTTGGTCAGACCGGGTCTGCCGATGCTCTATTGCGGCAGACTGGCGGCGATTGACATGCGCAGTGCGTTACCAATCTGGGGCAATCCGGAGATTGCGCTTGTCTCAGCGGCAACTGTCCAGATAGGGCACTTCTACCATTTGCCGGTCAACGTATATGGGCTGTGCGGTAGCGGCCATGCTATTGATATTCAGAACGGCTACGAGCGGGCGCTGAATGCAGTCGTACCGGCGCTGGCAGGGGCAGATGAACTGTCTGGCATTGGCGAGATGACAAGCGGAACGATCTCATCCAACACGCAAATGGTCATAGACAACGAGATTATGGGGATGGTATTCCGCATTCGCCGCGGCTTTGAGGTCAACGAAGATTCGCTGGCTGTTGAGGTCATCGCCCAGGTAATGGCCTCGCCCATGCACAACTTCCTGTCAATGCCCCACACAGTCAAATACCTGCGTGGAGGCGAGTTATGGCGCGGAAAACTGGCCATACAGGGAATCGGCTGGGAGCAATGGCGTGATACAGGCCGCCCAACCGTGGTGGAACGGGCAGAGGCTGAAGCCAACCGTATCCTGTCCGAGCACGAGGTCGAACCTCTACCCGATGATCAAGCCCGTGCTTTAGACGAGATTATCCGGGCGGCATGGGGTCAGTGATCATGCTTGAACAGAGCAAGGGAAGATTTAGCAAGATATTACTGGGTTTCGTCTTACTCAGTAGCGTTGGGTTGGCCTGCAACTGGCCCGGATTCCGTCCCGCGGCTACACCTACTCTTGACCCAGAATCACTCCAACCGGCAGAGGCTGTCACAACGACAGCGCCCTCCCACATCCCTCCTGAAACACCGATGCCCTTTCCCGCCGCCCCTGCACCCACTACCAACTACACCCCCCTTTTCGAACCCGCACCCTGCCGATTTGCCGTACCTGAAGGGTATAGTCCCCAGTGCGGTTATTTGGTCGTGCCGGAAGATCGCCGCATGCCGAACAGTCCGCTGATCCGGTTGCATGTAGCAATCTTTAAGAGCTGGAGCGACTCGCCCGCTCCTGATCCCGTAATCCATCTAGCCGGAGGGCCGGGCAGTGCTTCTCTTCAGATCGTCTGGTATTACTTCAATGCCGGCCTGAACCGCTTTCTAGAGAGCCGTGACTACATCATCTTTGATCAACGCGGAACAGGCTTCTCTCTGCCAGCCCTTCATTGCCCGGAGCGGGACGACCTGACGATCACCTTACTGACTCAGCAAGTGAGCGACGAAGAAGCCCAAGCGCTTGAGATAGACGCCTATACCCGGTGCCGCGACCGGCTCATCGGGCAAGGGGTAAATCTAGCCGCTTATAACAGTGCCGCCAGCGCCGCTGATGTTAACGATCTCCGGATCGCGCTCGGATATGATCGAGTTAATCTATACGGTGTCTCTTACGGAACACGCCTGGCGTTGACAGTGATGCGGGATTACCCAACTGCCATCCGCAGTGTGATCCTCGACTCGCCTTATCCGCCACAGGTCAATCTGTACACAGAATGGGGAGGGAATGCTGAACGGGCGTTCAACCTGCTGTTTGACTCGTGCAATGCTGACTTAGCCTGCAACACAACCTATCCTAACCTGAGAGAGGTCTTTTATCAGCTTGTTGATCGGCTTAGTGATAATCCGATCTCTGTAACCGTCAATGATCCCTTCGGGGGCGGGACCTACCGGGTTTCCGTTGATGACGACCTGCTGATTGACGTTCTCTTTGGGGGGATGTACCGCCGGGACGTAATCCCTGGTTTGCCTGCTCTGATCTACGAGACCTATAATGGAAACTACACCCGTCTAGCCAGAAGGCTGGGGTTGTTGTTCGAACGGACAGCCAGCGCAGGAATGAGAAATTCCGTCCAGTGCAACGAGGAGATTGCTTTCAGCTCTTATCAGGATGTGATCACAGCAAATGCCGGTCTCCAGCCACAGCTTCGCGATCATTACAACCGTTATTTCGAGAGTCTTTTTGCTGTGTGCGGCCTCTGGGGGGCCGGGCAGGCCGCCCCCATCGAGAATCAGCCTGTAACAAGTGACATCCCCACACTAATACTGGCCGGGCAATACGACCCGATCACACCTCCGGCTTGGGGGCAACTGGCCGGCGCCACATTAAGCCGGGCGTGGTACGTTGAGTTTCCGGGCGTGGGGCATTGGACTATGCGCTCGGACTCCTGCCCGCTGGCAGTAGGACTAACCTTCTTTAACAACCCCTCCGTGCCGCCTGATCTGTCGTGCATCTCATCAATGGCCCCGTTGAGCTTTGAACGCTGAACGGGTCGTGTGTTCCATTTTTGTATACAGGGAGAGTCTTTGACATCAGATTTGGTTGACGCTCAGTTTCAGGCCCACTATAATCCCATTTAACACCCTGACTATCTACAATATGTATCTTGAATACCACGTAAGAGGCAACACAAGCCGCTTCTCTGGCCAGCCCCAGAGCAGGAGATGAAAAATGGCCGATCTGAAATCCTCGCGCATACTGGTAACACCAACCTCCTATGCTAAGACCGATCCGCGCCTGCGTATTGGTCTGGAGTCGTTGGTTGGTGAGGTAATCTATAACACCCTGGGCCGCCCCCTTACCTCCGAAGAAGTTAAGAGCATGCTTCCGGGGTGCGATGGTTATATTGCCGGGGTAGATGCCATTGATCGAAATGCCCTGGAGGGCGCTGACCGCCTTAAAGTGATCGCGCGTTACGGGGTAGGTGTAGATAACATTGACCTAGAAGCCGCTAGAGAGAAGGGCATTATCGTGACAAACACCCCCGGCGCCAATGCAGTCTCTGTAGCCGAGCTGACCGTCGGCCTGATGATCGCGCTGGCCCGCCGCATGATTGAAGCTGTCTCAGCCACCCGTGCCGGTGAGTGGCCGCGCCTGATGGGAACATCGCTGGAAGGTAAAGAGATAGGTCTGCTGGGGCTGGGCGCTGTCGGCAAACAGGTCGCCCGCCGGCTACAGGGCTTTGACTGCACAATCATCGCTTATGATCCGGTGCCCGATCTGGAGTTTGCGCAGAAGCATGGGGTCGAAATCATTCCGCAGGCTGATGTGGTCCGCCGGGCTGACTTCCTCTCACTCCACTTGCCGCTTTTGCCAGAGACGCGAGGGATGGTCAACGCTGAGTTTATAGCTCAGATGAAGCGGGGCGCCTTCTTGATCAACACAGCAAGGGGCGAGTTGGTTGATGAGCAAGCTCTGCTGGAAGCATTGCAGAGCGGCCACTTGCGGGGCGCCGCACTCGATACATTCGCCAAACAGCCGCCTGATCCTGACAACCCCTTGCTGGCTTTGCCGCAGGTAATCGCCACACCGCTGATGGGCGCTCACGCCGACAGCGCCACCAATGCGATGGGCTGGGCCGCCCTGCGAGCCTGCCTGGCTGTACTTTCGGGGGAGGAGCCTGCCAACCGGGTCATCTGAGGCTCAGGCGGGGCAACCTGCAAGCTACCCTAAACATGCTAAACAAGGGCTGTATCCGGGCTGGAGCCACCTGCCCGGATATTTTTCTTCTCCGTGCGAGGTTGGCGGTCCGGAGACACCTTTACAATAGGTGTACTTCTTCCTGCGCCGGTTTTTGACGGATGTCCACTGAACCTATTTCAGCCTCGATCTCCAGGTCAATTTTATTGGCGGCAGTGTCATAATCAGGCGATTGATAAAGCCCCTCCCCAACCAGAGGATAGTGAGCAGTATCCACTGTGATTGTCGAAAGCTCACCTTTCTTCCGAACTCGAAGTGCTGTGCTGGACGGAACATGCACACTCATGGAAGAAGCTCCGGTTTTCACCTTGGCCTGCGTATGCCCGGCATGTGCTGGCAATATCATCTTGGTTGAACTGGCTCCGGTCTCGACCTTCAGATCAGTTACCCGCAGAGGGGAGAGATCGAAGAACGCCTCATTAGCCCCTGTGTTGATGTCAAGTGCAAGGGGAATGTCTCCATTCAGGCCAAAAACCCACTCACGCGAATGGGGGCCCCAATTCCATGGCAAGGACAGGTGCACAGCGGTTGACTCCATTTTGAGGTCCAACTTTGCACCTGCCCGCTTGGCTGTGCAAGCTATCCCGCCCGCAAATGATCCGGCCATAGCCTGCCCCGCCTCAACTCCCCTGCTACCATTCAGGTGAATACGCCCCGCGTTATAGTTGATATGAACTTCTGCTTTCTCTGCACCTTCGAGGGGCACACTCACCTGACGAACTTCTGTGACAGCCTCTCCCTGCCTCGAAGCCACCCCCAAGATGATCCACATACCGATTGCGATCAAAAACAGGGGCCAGAGTGCCGACCAGATACTGATCTGAATTATCCGCAGGTTGCTCAGTAAAAGCAGGCCGCCCGCTCCAGTCAGGACGATCCCCCAGAAAATGCCGCCGTTCCTTCTCATCTTGCTCTCCTTACTGAGATGTTCTGTGCACTCAACATCTCTCTACATAATACATATACATAAGACGCATCATCTGGGTTGCGCGGATGAGAGAAAACATAAGGATATTTGAGTTGGAGGCCCCTTCAAGCTTGGTCATGTGCATCACTCAGCAACGCTGTGTCAGACTGCCCAATATATTTCTCGTGGGAGACAAGGTCCAGTGTTTACCTCTACGCCTGCGTCTCTCAGATCAATTGCCTCAGAAACAGCCTGTTGTTAGAATTAGACTTGAGCTATAGATTACCATGTTTCAGAGGTATTATAGAGTAGGGTAGGGGGTAATCCATGTCTGATCCGCATCCGGTTGGTAGACGTGAAGAGAGTTTCGTCCCTTCTAGGGGTGCGCACGTACCGCGTACACTGGCACAGGTTCTGAATGAAGCAAATGAAGCAGTAGTGCGAGGTGATCTTTCGAACTATATCCCCATTCCAACCAGCTTTGATCCGCTAGACGCGGCCATTGGTGGAGGATTACAACGGGGAGAACTAGTCCTGCTCGGAGGGCCTCAGGGCATTGGCAAGACGATCACCGCCCTGCAAATGGCCCGCAACATAGTCAAGTCAGGCAACATGTACGCCTTCTTCCTCTCCTACGAGCACACAGAAGCCCACCTGATGAATCGTCTATTGTGTCTGGAGAGCGTTAACCCACCTGAGATGACTATCAACTCCGGCCTGCGAATGAAAGACTTGCAGGACATCATTGTTTCCAAGCGGGCACGGATGTATCTTAGCAAGGATGGCACCGGCTCATTGCGGGGCATCCTGCGCGAGAACGAACGCACTTCGCCCGCACTGGCCCGTATGGCCGAATACGCTGACCGGCTGATCATGCTGAAAGCCAGCCCGGCAGTGACCACCCTCTCCGCTATTCGCGAGATGACCTCCAAGCTTGTACAGGCTACTGGCGGCAATGTCGTGGTATTTGTGGACTACCTGCAAAAAGTCGCCATCTACCCTGAACGGGCAGTGGATGAGAACGACAAGGTAACTATCATCGTTGAGGGACTGAAGGACATTGCCCTGTCACTTGACGTACCCGTGCTGTCTATCGTGGCCGCTGATCGCGAGGGACTGCGCTCCAAGCGGTTGCATCTCTTCCATCTGCGCGGCAGTTCAGCATTGGATTATGAGTGCGATATTGCCATTATCATGAACAATAAGTACAACATCCTATCAAAGGATCATGTTGCCTTCAACCCCTACCAGGCCAAGCAATATCGTGAGTGGGTTGTTTTCACCATTGAGAAGAACCGTGCCGGGCGTGCCTTTATTGATGTCGAGTTCCATCTTCATGCACCCTTCTTCTGTTTTGACCCGCGCGGCCAGATAGTCCAGCAACAACTAATTGATGATAAGATCATCGAGGCCTGATTGTTGAGACTGCCGACTCAATCTGCTATCACGAACGGGGGTGCTTCATTTGCACCCCTGTTGTCTGTGTTGTAGGCCGACTCCCTCCTACGATATAATCCGCCCACATCTTTGACTTGGCTCTCTAAGCCGGAAGTACGTCTATGACTACAAACCGTCCGACACACTCCCTGCCACTGTTACCGTTGATCATCAGCGGTATTGTCATCTTAGTCGGCCTGATACTGCTGGGGGCCGCCATCTACTTTGTAGCCTTCCCCCCCGCAGGAGCTTCTCCACGCCTCACCCCAACGCCGCCGCTTGAGGTTACAAGGTCTGTGATGTTCCCCACTGCCACAACCGCACCAACCAACACACCCGTCCCTACTGCCACACCCACGCCCACTGAGCAACCTACTCAGCCGCCTGCCCCCTCTGCCACAATACCTCCCCTTGTCCAGCCGACCAGCCCTGTTGTGGCAACCAATCCCCCGCCACCCACTGCCCCGCCGACTGCAACAACGGCTTCCTCGAGCCGCGGCTTGACTGGCGTCAGCTTCTCGGTCGAAAACCCTACCGTCGGAGCCAACCAACAAATCTGGTTTAACTTCTCGGTCACTAATGGGAGCGGGCAGGTATTACCCTATGGCTTTCTCGGCGTGGCGATCTTCAACAGCACAGGCGCTAACGTTGGCTTTCACACCAGTTGGAGCGGTTCGTCCCTTAACCCCGGTCAGACACTCAGTTGGCGGGACGGGCTGACCATCAGCACACCCGGTTCATACCAGCTACAACTGAGCATCTGCTACTCTTCTGTCACGGTGTGCGGCTCAGGGGGTGAGTGGGAGTTACTTGGGCCGCGCGTTCCTGTGACTGTCAATTAAGAGAACAGCAGGCAGAAGCTTCTCCATCATCCAACACGATCTTGCTGGCAACGGTCCCGGTCTATCTGTCACCAGCAAGATCGTGTTGCGAATTGACAGGAGAGACGATGTCTTTCACAATGGCATAGCACGAGAAGAAGTTGGAGGAGAAATGCTATGTCTAAACTAGTTGGGCGACTGATTGGATTTTTTGTTTTTGCCTGCGTTTTTGTCTGTGCAGTGGGAGCTATTCTGGCCATCAGCACGGGGTTGATTGACCTGCGGCAGATTTTCCCCGGCTTACCTGAGCCTCCCCAGATCGAGACGGGCGACCTTCCCCTGCCCGAAGTTGAGGTCCCGCCTGTTCTACAACCCGGCGAGTCGATCCCTCTACAGGGCTTAGTCCGTCCGCGCCCGCTTTTCGCACGTGTCCCTGCGCCGCAACAGCTTTCCTCTGACCCCCGTGTGATCGGGACTAATCTCTTTTTGGCTATTCTGATGGCGCTGATCTTCGGGGCAACCTCCACTGTGCTGGGTAACATGCTGCGCGATGAAGAGCCGCGCATCCGTGAATGGCTGAAGGTACTTGGCATTGAGCGGCTGTTTGGCGGGGTGAAAGGGGTCTTCCAGTGGAGTCTGGGACATCTTGCTATCCGGCGCGGTTGCCTGACGTTGCCGCTGGTGCTGGTTATCTTCGCTCTGTATGGCATTCTGTTTGCCTTCTTGGAAGAGGGGACATCAATCTTCAGCCGGGAGGGTGTTATCCTAGCAGTTACCTTGGCCTTCACAGTGGGGCTGGTGAGCTTCGGGGGAGACGTCGCCCGACGCATCATGGCGTGGCTATGGCACAAGAAATCGCGCTTTAACCTGTATCCTGCCAATCTGATGGTGGCGGCTGGCACGGTGATCCTGTCACGGGTATTACACCTCTCACCGGGCATTGTGTTTGGAACGCCGGGCGGGGCAGATGTTGATATGCCAGAAGATCGGCGTGAGCGCCGCGAGGTAACCCTTGCTTTTGCGACCTTAGCCGTGCTGACCTTAATAGGCGCAGTTGGATGGGGCGTAAGCGGTATGGTGCTTTCTTTGCTGGATGTGCCATTTGATGGCCGGATCGTCCCTCTGATGATGAATGTGTTCAACCTGCTACAGAATACCAGTCTGGCACTGTTCCTGACAGCTCTGGAGACCCTCTTCTTCGAATCACTGCCATTGGCCTATGGTACAGGCCGCACCATACTCAAGTGGAACAAGATAGGATGGGCCGTTACATTCCTGCCCATTGCATTCCTCTTTAACCACGCCGTCCTAAACCCGCAGAGCGGCTTCCTTGACTCGTTCATGAGTCCGAATGTGCGCTTCCTGTGGTTTGTGCTCATCGTGCTGGTTGGCGTAACGGCTGGCCTCTGGTTTTACTTCAATGTGCTGGATGACATCCTAAAACAGGGGCTGGGTGTCAGAACTCCCGCTCCGACTGACCAGTATCCACAACAACCTCCTTATGATGATCAGAGGGGCAGGGGGCAGTACCCTGACTGAGAGGGGCGCTGGGCCGGTAGTCGAAAAATCAATTTCTCATACAATTGGTATAAGACTGGAAGTCAAAGTGTACTATGGCAATAGGTGATACCCGGCAAGACCTCTTGGTCACCCAACAATGAAGGGATAGTGTGAATGGCAGGCTCCTCTCTGACGGCCAGACAACAATTCTCTGCCCGGCTAGCGGCTGTCAGGCAGAATATTGCCCTTCTCAAGAGTCAGTTGAGGGCAGGCGTCATTGAAAGAGAATACTGGGATGCCCGTCTGGATGACCTTAGCCGGTTCTTGGAAGATGTCAGCCAGTTGCATCAAGCCGGTGACCAACAGAGACGGCTGGCCGCCCTGTACGAAGTCAGCAAGGCACTAGGTTCCTCGCTTGATCTGAATGAAGTGCTTAATCAGGTTATGGATGCCATCATTCAGCTAACTGGTGCCGAGCGGGGCGCACTGATGTTGTTCGACGACAATGGCCAGCTTGAAATCAAGGCGGCACGGAATGTCGCAAAGGAGACGCTGTCTGAGGACGAATTTGCCTACAGCCGTAGCGTAATCCGGGCAGTGGCTGAAACGGGGGAGCCGGTTACCACTACTAACGCCGCTGAAGACCCCCGTTTCGCCAGCCAGACGAGTGTGGTGGCTCACAATCTCCGCTCGATCCAGTGCGTGCCGCTACGGGCACGCGGCTCAATTATTGGCGTGATCTATGTAGATAATCGTATCCGCAGCGGCGTATTTTTCGAGTCTGACCTTGAGATGCTGACGGCGTTTGCCTCACAGGCCGCTGTAGCCATCGAGAATGCCCGGCTATTTACTATGACTGATAAAGCATTGGCGGCCCATGTTGAAGAACTTTCTATGATGCAGGAGATCGACCGTCAGCTTAATCAAACGCTCGATTTCGACAAAGTCATGGGTCTAACGCTCAACTGGGCTATGCGCGTGACACAGGCAGATAACGGCGCAATCGGCTTGATCGATCTGGAGGCGGGCAAAACGCGGATCGTGGCTCAGCACGGCGAGACCCCAGCCGCCGTCTTGGCTATGCTCTCCGGGGATGACGTAGTCACCGAAAACAAGAGGGGGAGTCTGGCTGTCCCGATTCAACGAGAAGGGCGCATTATTGGCGTCATCGGTCTGGATCGGAAGGATGATAGGCCCTTTGATCAGCAGGCCTATTCGTTCTTGTTGCGTCTGGCTGACCATGCGGCTATTTCTATCGAGAATGCACAACTCTACGAGGCAGTTAAACGTGCCAACGATGCCAAGAGCGAATTTGTTTCAGTTGTGACTCACGAACTGCGCGTCCCCATGACATCCATTCGGGGCTACTCGGAGATGCTGGGTATGATTGGTCAGCTCAGCGAACAGCAAAAGAGCTTTCTGAACATCATCCGCAACAATGTTGATCGCATGGGTGTCTTGATCAGTGACCTCAGTGACATCTCCCGCATCGAGAGCAATCGCCTGAAACTGGAGATAGAAGACAATGTGAATGTCCGGCAGGTACTTGACCAAGTTTTGCCGGCCATGCAGGCAGAGATTGACAAGCGGGAACACCGCATCATCATTGACATTCCACCCGACCTGCCTCCCGTGCACGTTGACCCCAAGCGGCTGGAACAAATCTTTAATAACCTGATCAGTAATGCCTACAAATACACTCCCAACGGCGGCACGATCACTATCCGGGCAAGTGAGTCTGAGGAGGCCGTTCTGTGTGAAGTGAGTGATACCGGTCTCGGTATGACACCAGAAGAATTGGGGCATCTGTTCACCAAGTTCTGGCGCTCAGAGGATGTTCAGGTGCGGGAACAGCCAGGGACAGGGCTGGGGTTGGCCGTTACCAAGAATCTGATCGAACTGCAGGGCGGCAAAATCAGTGTTCAGAGCACGAAAGGGGTTGGCACTACCTTCTCATTTACCATGCCGATTGGCAAGCAATGAGGCAGGCAGAATGGCGAAAAAGAGCGGCAAGGCAATACGGCGACATACACTTCTGATTTACTACCGGCTTGGGCAACGATGGCGCACCATTCCGCTGTTGCTGGTGCTATTGGGCCTTGCAATGCTTGTGCTGGGGTGGTTATCCGATAGTCCGTTTTTGCAGGAGGCCGATCTAGGCTTGCTTTCCCTGTTCTGGGCTAACTGGCCTCTGATCGTCGGTCTCATCATTCTGAGTCTGATGTTGTTCGTGCTGGCTACCTTGATCAGTCGGGGGAGTTACGTCGAGGTGCGCCCTCGTGCGCTCCATATTCAGGCAGGGTTGATACCAATGGATATTTCGTATGGGCGGATCAAGCAGGTTAGGCTGGTCGCCCTAGGCTCTCAACATCCCCTCGACAGACTTCGCGGCGCGGACCGGGCGCTGATCGAGCCGTTGGCAGAGCGCTCCTGCACCGCTGTTGATCTGAACTCGTGGCCTATGAATCCCAAGACGCTCAGGCGCTTGTGGAGTAAGTTCATGTTCTCAGGGGATGGAAACAGCCTGTTGCTTCTGGTGCGGGACGCAATGGTGCTGAACCAGCAGATCGACTCGGCACGGGCGGCCTATCATGCCCGCATATCCAAACAGGCCAGAGGTTACAAAGACCCCATCGAGCGGGCAGTTGAGGCGGCACGCAAACAACGCCGCTAAAGGCCAGGCTGATCTTCCTCTCCTGATGCCAGCTTATCAAGGACGTTTTGCAGCCAATCTAGCTCGGCTTGCAATTGATGGACCTGATGGTCGATCACAAGCCGAAGCGTGCCTGTATGGCCGCTCACCTGACTGGTCTCTTCAAGGAGTCGTTGTATCTTAGCACGCCGCTCGCTTAGCAGGGCATAAGCCTCATCGCGGGGCAGGGTATCCATGAAAGCAATTCCTATGTCGCCGGGGAGTGTGCGGGTTTCATAATTGCGCAGATCATTCCGGAGCAGTTCAAGGAAGTAACGCTCGCCCTTAGGGGTGATACTGTAAACTCTGCGCGGTGGCCGTCCTGCCTGTGGAGCAGACTCCTCGATAACAGAGATGTATCCTTCGCGTGCCAGCTTATCGAGCAAGTAGTAGGCGGTCGGCTTCTTAATGTCGGTACACAACGCAAGGTTGTGCTCGATAAACTCATTCAACTGATAGCCGTGCATGGTTTGCCGGCGAAGCAGTCCCAGCAGGAGTAGCAGTCGCTCCATCACGTTATCCTATAGTCAAACCTGATTAGTCAGATTCGACTATACCCAGGTGCCTCCCCTCTGTCAAGCTAGAGAACCCTCGTGAACAGTCATCCGCCGATCTCAGACATCTCCCGATTCATAGGGATAACATCCTGTTCGAGGCCGTGCCCCCATGGCTTCTGCCAAATGCCCTGACGGATAATCTGTTTCAGTTCCTCGGTTGTCGCTCCGGCGCGCAGTGGCGAGAGGAGGTCTACTTCCTTCTCGCGTAACAGGCACAGCCGCAACCGACCGTCAGCAGTCAGGCGTGCACGTGTGCAGGCGGCACAGAAAGGCGCCGAGACCGAGCTGATAAAGCCAAGCGTGCCGGAAGCGCCGTTCAACTGATAGACACGAGCCTCCCCTTCCAGGCGTCCGCCATTGAGCGGGATCAGCGGCCCTAGAGCTGACTCAATCACAGCACGCATCTCGGACTCTGTAACGACCTGCGACTGCTGAAACCCCGACACATCTCGGAAAGGCATCATCTCAATGAAGCGCACCTGCCAGTTACGGCGTAAAGTCAGCCGGGCCAGATCAATCAAATCCTGCCCATCGTTGTAGCCCCGTACAACTACTGTATTGAGCTTAATCGGCAGTAGCCCCACTTCCTCGACTAGACGAATCCCCTCCCACACGTCTTCCAGCTTGCCCCAGCGAGTCAATTGCCGGAACTTATCCGGGTCGAGAGTATCTAGGCTGATATTGAATCGGCTCAGACCAGCTTCAGCCAGAGGGACAGCCAACCGCTTCAGCAATATCCCGTTGGTTGTCATTGTCACTTCACGAACACCGGGAGTGCGGCACATTTCCCGGACCAGCTCTGCGATGTTGGCCCGGATAGTCGGCTCTCCGCCAGTCAGCCGGAACTTGTCAAAACCAAGCTCAACAAACAGACGGAGCAGACTCAAGATTTCCTCGTCCTGCATGATCTCCGCAGGCGGTCGGAAGACTATATCCTCCGGCATACAGTACACACAGCGCAGGTTGCATCGGTCGGTCAGGGAAATGCGAAGATAATGGATGTGGCGCCCAAAGCGGTCAACTGTCACAGGACTTCTCCGTGTCTTTTCAGTAACCGACGTGTATATGAGATTCTAGCCGAACCTCTCTGCTTTACAAAACAACAATCTTGCTTATTGTCCATCCTCTTGCAGGATAGGGACAGTAAATGTTTTCGTGAGGGACGCTGCTTAGCATTTTAACACCATGACGGGTATGCTCAACGAATTGGTATCTGCCTGCGGCGTTCTAGTAGGAATATGGAGGTACACAAACTATGGCCACCTTGAGGGATTCATACAAACGCTGGAAAGAAGAGGTTTACAGGCAATTCACGGAACGTAAGGAAAAATTCACCACTTCATCCGGCCTTGAGGTAGAGCCGATATACCTTCCAGACGAGGAAGACCCGGACTATCTAGAAAAACTCGGTTTCCCCGGCAAATACCCTTTCACGCGCGGCATACAACCGACCATGTATCGAGGCCGTCTGTGGACAATGCGGCAGTATGCCGGCTATGCATCTGCTGAGGAGAGCAACCAGCGCTACAAGTTCCTGCTCAGCCAGGGGCAGAATGGGCTGAGCGTGGCCTTCGATCTGCCTACCCAGATGGGCTATGATGCCGATGACCCCGCCGCGCTGGGCGAGGTAGGGCGGGTTGGAGTAAGTATCTCCTGCCTGCAAGACATGTGCCGCCTTTTCGACGGCATCCCCCTTGATCGGGTCAGCACATCTATGACAATCAACGCGCCGGCGGCGATCCTGCTGGCAATGTATATTGCGACCGCCAAACGGCAAGGTGTTGCTATCAGCAGTCTGCGCGGAACGGTACAAAACGACATCCTGAAGGAATACATTGCCCGCGGCACCTATATCTTTCCGCCTGTTCCTTCTATGCGTTTGGTTACCGATCTGTTTGCCTATTGCGAGCAAAACATCCCGAAATGGAACACGATCAGCATCAGCGGCTACCATATCCGCGAGGCAGGCAGTACCGCCGTGCAGGAAGTAGCCTTCACTCTGGCCAATGCGATTGCCTATGTTGAAGCCGCGATCAAGGCCGGGCTGGATGTTAACCGCTTTGGGGAGGGATTGTCCTTCTTCTTCAACGCCCATAACTATTTTATGGAAGAAATTGCCAAGTTCCGGGCGGCCCGACGGCTGTGGGCACGTATCATGCGGGAACGGTTCGGTGCGTCCAATCCTAAAGCCTGTCAATTGAGGTTTCATGCTCAGACCGGCGGCAGTACGCTGACAGCCCAACAGCCGGAGAACAACGTCGTCCGCGTCACACTTCAGGCCCTCGCGGCAGTATTGGGAGGGGCGCAGAGCCTGCATACCAACTCCCGTGATGAGGCATTGGCCTTGCCGACTGAACAGTCGGTGCAGATCGCACTACGTACCCAGCAAATTATCGCTTATGAGTCGGGGGTAGCCGATACTATTGACCCCCTGGCGGGTTCTTACCTGATAGAGTCGCTGACCGATGCCATAGAGCAACAGGCACGCGCCTACATTGAGCAGATTGATAAGCTGGGCGGCGCATTAGCGGCCATTGAACAAGGCTTCTTCAGCCGCGAGATTCAGGAGGCGGCTTACCGCTATCAACAGGCCGTCGAGTCGGGTGAGCAGGTTATTGTCGGCGTCAACGCCTTCACGATTGAGGAAGACCTCTCATTTGAGCTTCACCGGATTGACCCGGCTATCGAGGCCCGGCAACGTGAACGCTTGGTCCTGCTACGCGACTCGCGTGATGGGGAACGAGTCAGCGCATTACTTAGCCGTCTGGAGGCAACAGCCCGTGGAACGGAAAACCTGATGCCTCTGTTTATCGAGTGCGTTGAGAACGACATCACGCTGGGTGAAATCTGCGGCGTCTTGAGGCGCGTTTTTGGGGAGTATGCCCCTCAGCAGTTCTTATAACCGCAATGAAAATGAAAGGACACCCTGTGGCAGTTAAACGCATTGATCATATTGCTATAGTCGTGCCCAAGCTCGAAGAGGCGCTTCTGTTCTATCAAGGAACTCTGGGGCTTGATCTCGCACGTATCGAACGGATAGATGAGCAAGAGGTAACCGTAGCTTTCCTGCCGACTGCGAACGGTGAGATCGAACTGCTGGAACCAACCAATACCACCAGCGGGGTTGCCCGTTTCCTTGAAAAGCACGGCGCCGGCGTTCATCATGTCTGCCTAGAAGTGGATGATCTTGGGAAGACTCTGTCCACACTGCGGACGCGCGGCGTACAACTCATCAACGACGAGCCGTTTACAAGCAGTGATGGCAAACGGATAGCCTTCATCCACCCCAAGAGCGCATTCGGTGTACTGGTAGAGCTGTATGAGCTTCCGTCTTCGCCTCTGCCTTCCCTGATACCGGCGTTGGAACAGCTTCGCGAGCGGGTGAGAGTGGAACGCTTAGCCCTGCTTGCCGGCGTAAAAGCCTTCCTGCAAGCACTGCGAACAACCCGCTCTGCCCCTCACGAAAAGCCAGCAGGGGCCAATGGGCGCGGCATCAAGATCAAAGCGGAAGGAGAGGTACTTGAGCATGAGGAACACTAAAGGCCCTCTCCCTTATTGATCTCTATGCCGTTGAGGTGCGCAGTCTGCGGTGGCCAGAGTTACTGGGCAAAAGTAGCTGTCACCCACGTAGTAGGGTCTGAAACACGCAGACGTGAGCAGTGGCTCACCATTGTATCCTGTTGCGCTGTCCCTATGTGATCATTGTCGCTCAGGGCTAGACACAAGCCGACATTCAAGCCTGCTTGTGGAGTAACAGCCAGCTCACCCCACGAGATTTTTGCCTCAAGCACGTAGCCCCTGCCGCCAGCGAGCTGACGGGCCGTCAGTTCAATTCCAGCCGGACGGTTGATTGTCGGATGATAACGCACTGACGTGGGGGGTAGGTCGGCAAAGTTGCCCGGTGACAACCCAAGCTGGATGTCATCACCATTCCAGACAGCGTTGTAAAAATCACCCCGCAGGTCACTATCGAATACCAGCTCCACCTCATCTCCCTTCCAAGAGGTCTCCCCTTGCTGGTTCTGGACGTGTACATCGTCTGTGACCTCAACATACACAAACAGGCCGTCGTCATTCCAGCACAGACGCACATAGCCGGATAGGTCGGCAGTACCCAGCCACTCTCCTGCCCCATAGGTAACCGAGTCTAGGGCAAAACGGGAGACGCCCGGCTGGATGATCCAATCTGTCTCAGCCGCATCAATGGTCATAGAGACGGCACAACGCGGGATGATCAGGCTGGGGCCATTACCTGTGCGAGCATCGGGAGGTGTGGCAGACGGCGGGAGAACAGCAGTGGGAGATGTGTCCAGCGCCGGAAGGGTAGTACCTATTGTTGTTGCAGTAGGTGGAGGAGAGGTCAGTGCCTGGGCTGTAATGGTCAAATAGACAGCCTGAACGGTGGCCGAGGTATCAGGCTGTTGAGCGCCCGGCACTGTGCACGCCAGCACAGCCAGCCCCAGCACGCTGAGCACTGCCCCAACAGCCCGCGGCAATGGGTTCAACATAAGTCTCCTCCCTCGTCACGCTATGCTCTGGATAATATGCTGAGGGCAGGCACAGCGCAACAACACGACAGCCTTTTTGCGACTGCTCAGGCAGAATGCTAGACTCTCTAACGACATGGTTGATCAGACACCCATTCATGCCGAACGGCGCCGATTCCATGTAGACGGCGTAGTACAGGGGGTAGGCTTCCGCCCTTTTATTTATTCCCTTGCTGTGCGGTATGGCCTGAGCGGCTGGGTACTTAATTCTTCCTCAGGGGTAGATATTGAGGCGCAGGGTGCTCCTGACGCATTGGATGCCTTCCAGCGCTCCATTGTAACCGAAGCCCCCCGCCTGGCCCGCATTGATCGGGTAGTCATGGCCCGGATTCCACCCGAAGAAAACGGGGACGGCTTTGTCATCCGGCACAGCGAAGCGGATAGCGGGACATCTCTCGTCTCACCCGACGTAGCCACCTGCCCGGACTGCCTGGCCGAAATCTTCGACCCGGCCAACCGCCGGTATCGTTATCCTTTTACCAACTGCACGAACTGCGGCCCTCGTTACACGATCATTGAGACAATGCCTTATGATCGTCCGGCAACCACCATGCGCCTCTTTCACATGTGCCAAGCCTGTCAGGCTGAATATGATGATCCGCTTAACCGCCGTTTCCACGCCCAGCCTAACGCCTGCCCAGACTGCGGCCCGCAGGTTGAACTAATTGTCAGTGACAAGATACGCACTAGCCTGCAACACAGCCTGCCGGATGATGTTGCCCGCGCCGCGGCACTGTTGCGGGAAGGCTACATTGTAGCCGTCAAGGGGTTGGGAGGCTTCCATCTGGCATGTGATGCCACAAACGCAGAGGCAGTCGCCCGCTTGCGTCTGCGCAAGGCCCGCCCCGATAAGCCCTTTGCTGTGATGATCGCCTCGCTGGAAGAGGCAGAAGCCCACTGCTCGATCAACGCAGACGAGGCACAGCTACTTTCAAGCGCCGCCGCACCTATTGTCCTGCTCTATCGGCGGCCTGACTCGGCCATCGCGCAGAATGTTGCCCCCAACAACCCCACGCTCGGTGTGATGCTGCCCTATACCCCGCTCCATCACATCCTGATCCGCGATGCAGGCCGCCCCCTAGTGATGACAAGCGGCAACCTGAGTGATATGCCTGTCATTATCTCCAACGAGGAAGCTATAGAGAAACTTGCCCCTATCGCCGATGCCTTCCTGATCCATAACCGCCCCATCTACATGCGTTGCGATGATGCAGTGTGGTGGGTGGACCGTTTTGCCGGTTCACAGGATGCCGCCTGCCAACCGTTACGCCGCTCAAGAGGGGACGCACCCTATCCGGTCCGGTTGGCATGGCGATCGGATGGGCACATCCTCGCCACCGGCGCAGAGATGAAAAATACATTCTGCCTGGTGCGCGGCAACGATGCCTTTCTCAGCCAGCACATTAGCGAGATGAACTCCGTCGAATCGCTTGAGTATTTTCGTCAGGCACTCTTGCACCTAAGCAGGCTGTTCAAGGTGACTCCTGAAGTCATTGCTCATGATTTGCATCCTTCCTACCTGACCACCCGGCTGGCCCGCGAACTGGCCGCCGAGAACGACTTAGCGGTTGTAGGAGTCCAGCATCACCATGCCCATATCGCCGCCTGTCTAGCCGAACACGGACACAGCGGACAGGTGATCGGTGTAGCGCTTGACGGGACAGGTTACGGCCCAGACGGCACGATCTGGGGCGGGGAGATACTGATCGCAGATGTCAGAGAGTACGAGCGAGCCGCTCACCTTGAATATCTGCCCCTGCCGGGCGGTGAGGCGGCCATCCACAGACCCTATCGTATTGCGTGGGGCTATCTGCTGGCAACGCTGGGAGCAATCCCTGACCTTCCCACCTTGAGAGAGTTTCCTTCTCAAGAACAGGAGATCGTGGCACGTCAAGTTGTGAGGAAGATTAACTCGCCGCTAACCTCTAGCTGTGGGCGCCTCTTTGACGCTGTTTCAGCAATAACGGGCATCTGCCCGGTAACGACTTTCGAGGCACAAGCCGCCATTGCCCTAGAGCTGGCCGCACGCGGGGCAGACTTACACCGAGTGTTGCCCTACCCGTTCGAAATAGACCATCAGGGCGCAATCCGGTTGGGAGGCGTGTTGGCGGCAATTGCTGAGGAAACAAGTGCTGGCCGGCCTGTCGGGGAGATTGCCGCTTCCTTCCATGTCACGTTGACTCGGATGGTAAGCGAAGCCGCCAGGCGGGTGCGTGAGCAGACCGGCATAGGAATAGTTGCACTCTCCGGGGGGGTATTCCAAAACCGGCTGTTATTACACTTGATAAGAGAGAGCCTCCGCGCTGAGGGATTCGAGGTGCTGACACACCGCCAGGTGCCGGCTAATGACGGAGGTCTCAGCCTTGGACAGGCTGTGGTAGCCTTGCACCGGACTTTGTGACTGACACTCAACAAGGGGTTTCCATTTCACAGAAAGAGAAAGGGGAGACACATGGCTGAAGCAACGATCAAATGGCTAGAAGAGAAACGCTTTGTGGGAGTTGACAGCACAGGGCACGGCATCGTCATCTCCTCAGCGGGTGAGGACGGCGGCATTGGTGTTAAGCCCTCCGATTTGCTCCTGCTGGCCCTGGGAAGCTGTACTGCCTACGACGTAGTAGCCATTTTGCAGAAGAAGCGTCAGAAGCTGACCGGCCTGACCGTGCGTGTCACAGCGGAACAGCAGACCGAAGAGCCGTGGACCTTCAAACGCTTCCATGTGCATTACATTGTGCGGGGGCGTAACCTCTCTGAGAAGGCGGTCTCTGACGCGATCACCCTCTCAGATGAAAAATACTGCTCAGTGTCAGCCACCCTCAAGCTGGGTGTACCGGTCACGCACGATTACGAGATCATAGAGGACGCTTAGATAGATTCCTCAGAGGCCAGGGAGTGTCTAATAGAGTGGATATGGAGGGCTAAAATCGGCTGACCCGTTAACCCCATGTCCACCCTTTTGAGCACTCCCCAGAGGCCATACACCCTTTACGTTTTTGCCTCCCTATCCGGTACAATAGGCTGTGCGCTGTAACCGGCGCCGTCCCTAAACGCATACTTTAGACGAGCGGAGTATAGTTTTAACAATGTTGAAGCGATCTGGTATTATTGTGGCTGGTGCCTTGATACTCCTCCTGTTGAGCGGGTGCAGTCTCTTCGGCGGGCAAGCTGCTCAGGAACCACCCACTCTCACGCCAACCAGTCCTCTGCCCACCTTACCTCCTGTGACACTTGCACCAACCCTCCCGCAGGTGACATTGGCGCCTCCAACCCTCACACCCTCACCCACCGGCAACCTCGCGCCAACGCCGCTACCCGCTCCTACGGAGATTGTCCCTTTCACTCCGACACCTCAAGGGACTGGAGAACAGGCGGCATCCGGGACGCCCGCACCGGCATCTGCGCTGGGCGGCCCTGGTATCAGCATCAACCCACAGCTTGGTGAGCCGGGTGAGACAATTGTGGTAACTGGGAGCGGCTTCCCGCCAAACAGCACAATTACACTTCACTGGGGGCCTGTCAATGGGCCTACCGGCCCGGTCTATTGGGAAGTCCAGAGCGACGCGACAGGAGCGTTCACAGTGGGCCTGATCGTGTTGCCCGCCGATCGGTGGCCGGGCGGCGCGCCGCAGGAAGGCGACTTCCTTCAGTTGCGGGCTACCTCCCCCTCCCTTAGGGGAGCCTATTACTGGGCGAACTTCCGGTATGTCAAGCGCTTTAACCCTGTCACCTCGCTGGTCCAAACCTACACAAACGAGGAATACGGCTATGCAATTGACCTGCCCAACGGGTGGAGATGGTCATGGGATGAAGACGAAGGGACCGATGATGTCCGCTTCACTGCCCCCAGCGGTGTCGGCAAGGGCTTTATATTGGTCTTGAATGCCTCCGGTGCTGGGGCTGTCATCCCCTCCGTGATGGCGGCTGAGTTTCCGGGTCAAACCTACACCACCACTGAAGCCACGCTGGGCGCTTACCCCGGCACAAGCGCAACAACTGCCAATGGCAGGACCGTCTGGTTCATCCCCCGCGGCGGACGGGTCTACGTGCTGAGTTTTACTGATGACAACGGTCAGTTCTACCTGATTATCGCTTCCTCCTTCCGTTTGAACTAGGGACCCCCACCGCGCAGATAAAAAAAGCCGCCAGTCTTTTTACTAAGCTGGCGGCTTCTTGCTTTTATTATACCAATGACTGTGAACCCTAGCTGATGATCGTCCCTACCTTCTCGCCCAGCACGGCCCGTTCAAGTGCACCTTCCTGCCAGAGGTTAAGGACAATGATAGGAAGCTGGTTGTCCATACAAAGGGTAATGGCTGTACTATCCAGTACCCGCACCCGCATATTGAGGGCCTCCATGAAGGTGAGGTGATCATACCGTTTGGCATTGGGGTCGGTCTTAGGATCGCTGGCGTACACGCCATCTACTTTGGTCGCCTTGATGAGCACGTCAGCATCAATCTCCATGCCGCGCAGAGCGGCGGCGCTGTCAGTAGTGAAGTAAGGGTTGCCTGTGCCTCCCCCCATGATTACCACCCGCCCCTTTTCTAGATGGCGGATAGCCCTCAGGCGGATGTATGGCTCCGCGACACTACGCATCTCGATAGCCGTCTGGACTCGTGTGACCACCCCTTGCCGTTCCAACGCATCCTGCAAAGCGAGAGCGTTCATCACAGTCGCAATCATGCCCATATGATCGGCAGTAGCACGCTCCATCCCTGCTTCCATACCGATCTGACCGCGCCACAGGTTACCTGCTCCTATTACAATGGCGATTTCGACCCCGTACTCCTTGACCCGCTTGATGATTCCGGCAATCCACGCGGCCTGCCGAGGGTCAATGCCAAACTCGGACTCGCCGGAAAGTGCCTCTCCCCCCAGCTTGAGGAGAATGCGGTGATACTTTGGTGTCCCTTTCAGCGGCTCGCTCAAGCTATCTTCTCCCTTTACGTTACAAACCAACTAGGCAAAAAAAGGGGATTAGAGCGGTCTCTAATCCCCTAGTAGCCGAGTTTAGTCCTCGTCGCCGCCTGTATCAGCAGTTGTCTGCCCCAGTTCATAACGCGCGAAGCGGCTGACCTTAATGTTCTCCTTGATCTCAGCAATTGCCCTCGTCACCAAATCGCTGACTGTGATCTCGTCGTCTTTCACAAAGGGCTGATGCATCAGGCATACTTCAGCAAAATACTTATTGAGCTTGCCCTCGACCATCTTTTCAATGACATGGTCCGGCTTACCCTGCGCCCGCCCCTCTTCATAGAACTTTTTCTTCTGAGCTTCCAGCACATCAGCAGGAATGTCAGCTATATCTACATAAAGAGGGCTGGCAAAAGCAATATGGAGTGCAATATCATGTGCCAGAGTCTGGAACTGCTCAGTCTTGGCAACGAAGTCTGTCTCGCAGTTGACCTCAACGATCACACCGACACGCCCGCCGGGATGGGTATAGGTCTCTATTTTACCCTCACGGGCTATACGTTCAGCCTTTTTCTTGGCCACCGCAAGGCCCTTCTCAGCCAGATAGGCCTTGGCCTTTTCCATATCACCCTGATGTTCCTCAAGAGCCTTCTTGCAGTCTAAGACAGCCGCTCCAGTTGCCTCGCGGAGCTCCTTTACCATTTGCGCACTGATTGTCATGATCGCTTTCCTCGTTCCGCCTTCGTATGGGTGATCTACTGGGCCAGATCAGTCCTCTTCCGACTCATCTGTCTCGAGGGCCTCTTCTTCCATTTCTTCGCCCTCGTCCTCGAATTCCTCACTGTCTTCCTCAAATTCCTCGTCATCGTCAAAGCGCAGGCCGCCCTTAAGCTTGGCCAAGGTAGCCTGACCAAGGAAATCCTCGTCCGTGGCCTTCTCCTCTTCGAGGTGGCTAAAATCGTACTCGTCGTAGACTACTTCTTCCTCCGGCATCTCCTCTTTGCGGAGAGCCATCCCTTCGAGTACCGCATCTGCCATCACGCTGGTAATTAACTTAATGGCACGGATCGCGTCGTCGTTAGAGGGAATCACATAGTCAATAGGGTCGGGGTCGCAGTTAGTATCTACTAGAGCAATGACAGGGATGTTAAGAATGTTGGCCTCGCGTACAGCGGTGTATTCACGCCGCACATCTACAACGAACAGCAGACTCGGAAGGGATTGCATCTGACGGATGCCACCCAGCCGGAAGTTGAGCTTCTCGATCTCGCGGGTCAGAGTGAGGGCTTCCCGCTTAGTCAGAAACTCGAACTCGCCCCGGTCGCGGCGTTGCTCAAGAATATTAAGGGTGTTGATCCGCTGGCGGATGGTGCGCCAGTTGGTGAGAGTACCACCCAGCCATCGCTGGTTGACATAGGGCATACCACAGCGGGTTGCCTCGCGAGCAATGGTCTCCTGCGCCTGACGCTTGGTGCCAACAAAGAGCAAAGTCCCGCCCTCAGCGACTGCGTCACGCACCACCTCATATGATTCTTTGACTGCCTTGAGGGTCTGCTGGAGGTCTAGAATGTGGATACCGTTGCGTTCAGCGAAGATGTAGGGCTTCATCTTCGAGTTCCACTTACGGGTACGATGCCCGAAGTGGACGCCCGTCTCAAGCAGGGCTTTCATTGTAATTGCGGCCATGTCAACGTCCTTTCGTTTTATCTTCCACTACCGTCCATCCCATGCGGAACCAGCCAACTGGCTGGCACGGCCGCACGGGTCAGGTAGTGTGCAGTCTCCGCTTAACAGCGCGGGCAAGCTGATATTTCGTTTAAGCCGGGCGGAATTATAACGCGGGGTATGTCAAAGTTCAATGCTCCGCAATGTGTGGGAGTGGCCAAAAGGGTGGACATAGTGTTAACGGGTCGGGCGATTTTAGCCCTCCATATCCACTCTATTAGCCACTCCCCAATGTGTCATATCAAATGCGACTCCGCGAAGGCCTGAGCAGGGGTACGCATGCCCAGCGCCAAATGAGGGCGCTGGTGGTGATAATAGGCGGGATAGTCATCGGCACGGCGTTGGGCTAGAGCCAGGTCACTCCTCTTGAAGGGGGTACGTCCGAACTCCTCCCGGCGCAGCGTGCCGTTCAAACAC
>Ga0129299_1000179_pt1 | contig 37482 bp, 33 predicted proteins | sample ConPoolayeCmetaG_FD_94477 | JGI IMG/M metagenome (GOLD analysis project Ga0129299, IMG submission 94477) | Hot spring microbial mat communities from California, USA to study Microbial Dark Matter (Phase II) - Cone Pool mat layer C metaG ...
CCAGGGCCAGCACGCCCAGGAATGTCGGGAGGCGGCTTTCCCCTTTGAACGCGAACCGGGCCAGCACGAAAGCGATGACCCCGAAGATCAGCCAATCGGCCAGCCAGATCACCGGTCGCACGATCAGGTCAAAAGCCTTGCCCACCGGGTTCGGCGCCCCGAACAGGGGTGACATGCTCCATCCCAACTCGAACATCTGCTGGGTTTGTTTCTGCCCCGCTGGAGGGATCTCCTTCCACCAGGATGAGTTGATCATATACTGCCAGACGGCATCCTTGATCTGCCCCAGGTCCGGGCCGGTGGCCGCCTCGATCATATCTCCCACCAATGCCAGGACTGAAACGAGCAGGGCCAGCAAGATGATCATGATCAGACCGCTGAGCAGGCCCTTTTCTTTGTCTCGCATACGGCTATAGGCATCTTCCCGCAAAAAGAGGGCGTTGAAAAACGTCGAAACAATGTTCATCTCTCTATCCTCCTCGTGTCGCTGGACTTGCCACTTTGGACGAAACGCTTTATGCTTTTGTATGGCCGGTTTCTGCCCTCCTTCCCTACCTTATCGCAGGTGGCGCTCTCGTGACCAAGACCGCGCCCAGCACGGCCCTGCTTTCACTACGCAAAGATAAGGCAAATGGTAACCAGTCGGGAACTTGCTGGAGAGCTGCCCCCAGACCCACATTATTTATGTCAACTAACCTCCACCAAAAAAGTGCAATACTTTCACCTCATCGCCGTCGTGCAGCGGGTGCACTTCATACGATTCAGGGGGTATGACCCTGCCATTTACGGTGACCAGGACGTTGGGGAACGTATAGTTGCAGGCCCGGAGCAGGTCGCGCACGGTCATGCCCTCGAACCAGATAACCTGTTCCTGGCCATCGTTGACGCTGATCATGGTCGCTTTCTGGTGGTCGGGTGGTCGGGTGGCCTTTGTTCTTGACCATCTGACTACCCGACCATCCGACCACTCGACATTTGACTATCCGCCTATCCGACTCTGGACTAATTCGACTACGTCCGGGAAGTCAATCCCCAGGTCGCGGAGGGTCTCTATCGTGGGGAGACCATCGGGCGTCCAGCCCCGGCGCGCATAGACGGCGTCCAGGAGCTTCTCGTACTGGGCCTCGCGGTAGGCGCGCAGGGCCGCGATCTTTTCCTCGGTGGTCTTGCCAGCCGGGTCAATGCCGGCCAGCTCGCGGAGTTGTTTATCATAGCGGTCGGCGCGGCTCTCGTACTCTGCGACTGTGACCGGGCCCATGGAGCGGTAGGGGGGCCGGTCGTGCTGGCGGGTTCCCTGGCCCATCTTGAGGTTGAAGACGCGCTGGAAGTTGTAGACCTTCTCAGACATGCGGATCAGGTCGGCCGGCTCGCGCACGTCTTCCCGGCCGGTGACGCCGACGAACAGGTCAACGTAGTTGCGCACGTGTTCTGGCACCTTGGCTGCTTCACGGGGCGGGTGGGCGGTCTTGTTATCGGCCGGCTCCACGTCGTTCCAGGGCAGTTTGCACAGGCCGTTCAGCCCGAACCAGGTGCGCCACATGGGGAAGTAGTGCAACGCCTCGGCCTTGTCCTCGAAGGTGGGAATCTGATTGTTCACCTGGTCCATGAAGATGAGCCAGGCCTCGTCGTGCTGGGGGCCTTTGTTCGCCAGGCCGTAGCCGCCCTGCTGGGCCAGGCTCTCCTTGCTGACGTATTCGGAGTATTCCAGCCCCTTGCACTCCATCCCGATGTCCTGGAGAAACTTTGGGTCAGCCCCGTACCGTTCCGCGAAGATGGCCTTCATGCGCCGGATACCCTGCCCCACCACCAGGCCAAAGCCCTCGCCCCGGCCCATCTGGTGCAAGAGTTCCAGCATGGCGTCGGCGTGACCAAAACGCAGGTCCAGGCCGCCGGTGCGCTCGCGGTTCAAGATGCCGGCCTCGTAGCATTCCATGACAAAGGCCGTGGCTGTGCCAAAGGAGATGGTATCAATCCCGTACATGTCGCAGTAAAAGTTGGCTTCCAGCACAGCGCGGGGGTCCCAGATGCCGCAGTTGGCCCCGATCCCGGCGATGGTCTCGTATTCCGGGCCGTCCACTGGCACGGTCTGGCCGGCCAGCGGCCCGGTGCGCAGCTCGAAGCGTTCCACGCACTGGGCGCAGGCCAGGGTGCAGCCGTACCAGCAGCCGTTGGGGATACCCAGGCTGAAATAGGGGCGGAATTCGGACTTGTAGAGCTTGACGGCCTCCGGGTGGGAGCCGTATTGGAAGTTGTGCACCGGCAGCAGGTCATAGTCATTCATGATCTTGGTGATGTAGGTGGTGCCGCCGCCGCGCATGTCGAACATGCGGGGGTCCTGGTCGTGGATCTCCTTGTGCATCCGGGCGCCGGTGCGTTCCAGGCGGCCCCAATCGGCCGGGCCATTCGAGTCGCCGCGCACGCCGGAGCGTTTCACTACCAGGGCCTTGATGCGTTTGCGGCGCAGCACCGTACCGATGCCGCCCCGCCCGGCTTGCTTGAGCCGCACAAAGCCCCGGCGCACGTCGTAGAAGGAAAAGTTCAAACAGCCCATGAGGACGTGCTCTGCCCCCGGCCCGGATGTGACCGAGGAAACGGCGCGTTTTTCCGCCGGCGTATCCCCGCCAAACTCGGCCATGAGTTGCTCTGGTAGCCGGTACGAGTCCACCGCCTCCTCCGGCGCGGCGATGATTCGCACTATCCCAGAGTCACCATCCACAAAGACGATGACCTCTTGCCCGGCGATGCCCTGGACCTCGATAGCGTCCCAGCCGGCAAACTTGAGCAGCGGCCCAAAGTAGCCGCCCACGTTGCTATCCACCGGGATGCCGGTGAGGGGGCTGATGGTGGCGACGATGGACTTGCCGGCGCCGGGGTAGGTCGTGGTGCCGCCCAGGGGGCCGGTGGAGATGACGATCTCGTTCTCCGGGCTATCCCATCGCGTATCGCCAGTTACCGCCTGCCAGAGCAGCCACAGGTCGAACCCGCGCCCGCCGGTGAAGGTGTGTTTCATGCCTTCGTCCACCGGCCGGGCGGCGATGCTCCCATCGCCCACATTGACGTACAGGGTCTGGCCGGCATAGCCCCGCTCCACCCGTGGCAGATCGTAGCGAAACTCGGCCAGGATACGATGGTTTAAAGGTTTGTTGCTCATGCTTCACCCCTCGCCAATCGTTGCTCGGTTTTGGTCAGGGGCGCATCGGGCACGTCAGCGATGGCCAATGCGCCGGACGGACACGTCTCCACACACTTGCCGCAGGCCACGCACTTGAACGGTTCGGTATAGTCGGCGTGGAAGAACATCGCCAGGTACGGGCAAAAGCCCACGCAGGACAGACAACCCACGCATAGTTTTTTGTCAATGCGGACGATGCCCCGTTTGTCTCGCCGGATCGCCATTGTGGGGCACACGTCTATGCACTCGCCACACTGGGTGCAGGCGACCATCGCATAGCGTCCGTCCTCCTGGTTGATGCGGATGGCCGACTTGTCGCGGTTTTCCTCCTTGAACCATGTGCGCGAGCATTCCCGCTCACATTCCCGGGCGCCGATGCAGCGCGTCGGGTCGAATTGTAGAACTTTCATAGGCTCACCTCGTCGTGATGTTGTGATAGGCGTGCAACATACGGGTACAATGTACCCGATTTGGCGGGAAAAGTCAACCCCCTGTGGTTGACATCCGTGCATAAACTTCTGTCAGGGAGGGAACAGGGAGGGAGAAAGCCTTTCTGGGGGTTTTTGCGGCGGCTTCGCTGCCGCAAAAACCCCCTACCAGGCATCCTTTCCCCTACCCACACCGCGTGGCGGTGCCCTCATGCGTTTAATTGCGCCCGGATGCAGCCTGTGGAAATCAGACCGCTGGTGTGTTATAATGTCACAGACCCCGCGCGAACAAAGGACTAACGCCATGTACGGAGGTGGTATGGACCAGGAGTATCTCATCGTCTCAGCGGCAGATTTGCGGGCCTATGTGGTCCGTTTCCTGCGCCGCTTTGATGTGCCAGCGGAAGACGCGCACATCGCCGCCGAGGTGCTGGTGGCAGCCGATCTGCGAGGCATCGAGAGCCACGGGGTGATCCGGCTCCAAAGCTACTATGGTTTCCGGCTCCAGCAAGGCCTCATTGACCCCCACGCATCCCTTACTGTGCTCCACGAGACGCCGGCCACCCTGGCCCTGGACGGAGGCAATGGCCTGGGGCAACCCATCGCCTATCGGGCCATGACCCGCTGCATCGAGAAGGCGCGGGAGACCGGCGTGGCCCTGGTGACCGTGCGCAACTCGAACCACTATGGCATCGCCGGCTATTACGCCATGATGGCCCTGCCGCATCAGATGATCGGCCTGAGCCTCACCAACTCGCAGCCGTTGGTCGTGCCCACCTACGGCCGGCAGGCCATGGTCGGCACCAATCCCATCGCCATCGCTGTGCCGGCCCGCCATGAGCGGCCCTTTGTGCTGGATATGGCCACGAGCGTGGTGCCCATTGGCAGGGTCACAGTACACCAAAAGCAGGGTTTGCCCATTCCCCTGGGCTGGGCTGTGAACGCCGAGGGGGTGCCCACCACCGACCCTAACGAGGTGGTGGGCGGACGCGGCGCGGTGATGCCCCTAGGGGGCACGGCCGAGCATCGGGGCTACAAGGGCTATGGCCTGGGCGTGATGGTGGACATCCTGTGTGGAGTCTTGAGCGGCGCGGCCTTTGGGATGCACGTGGGCCATCCCGAACACGGTGGCGCCGCCAACATCGGCCACTTTTTCGCCGCCATCCGCATAGATGCCTTTCGTGATCTGGCAGACTTTACGGCGGATATGGACCAGATGATCCGTGAGCTGAAGGAGTCGCCCAAGGCCAAAGGCGAGGAGCGGATCTACATCGCCGGCGAAAAAGAGTACGAGCTGGCCGAATATCGGCAGGCCCACGGCATTCCACTGCACGTCACCACGGTGGCCATGCTCAAGAAGGTGGGCGACGAGGTGGGCGTGCCGTTTGATCTGGCGTAGCAGATTGCAGATTGCAGATTGTGGATTGCAGATTGCGGATTGCAGATTGCAAATGGTAGTAAATGGCCGATGGCCGGTAGCGGAGGACGAAATGCCTGATATAGCAACGACGTTGACCCTCCAGGAACCGGTGGTGGTATTGCCGGTGCGCGAGTTCCAGAAGCTCTTGGAGCACCTGAAAGAATTGGAGGAAAACCCATGAAGCAAGACCCAGAACCAAAGATAGCGGACGAACGAGCCGACACGCCGGCCGAGGCTGAAGCGGAGGTGCAGACCATCATGGCCGCGGCCACCAGGCTGGGGGTGGAGGTGGACGAGGCCGAGGCCACCCAGTGGATCACGACCATGAAATCATCCGAGACTGGGGCGTTTCGCGTGGATCAGGAGGCCGGCGTCTACGGCCATCGCGTGACCCTGCTGGACTTTGATCCCAAGGACCTGGCGCGCTATCGCCGTCTGGCGGCCATCGTGGAACTGCCGGACCGGCCGGGCCTGCAGACGGCCATAGCCCTCAGTGGCAGTGCGGCCCAGAGCCGGGTGCAGCTCTACCCCGGCGACGCCGATTTTTTCGAACGGGTCCACATCCAGGCCCCCACGCGCCAGGAGGCGTGCCACATCCTGGGCCAGGCTATGCGCGAGAAGGCCCTGGCTTTCCTCAAGGGGCCGAACTATGAGTTGACCGAAGTCCACTGGGGTTCCTATCTGTCGGACGTGATCCGCGAGGGCCGGCGCTACCAGATCGGGGCGGCCATCTCCTGGTCGCCCGCGGACGTGGCGGCCGGCCAATTCGAGGTGCTGACCGTGGATGGCCGGCGGCTGACCATTGACTGGGCCTACGGCGAACATGACCCCGGTTGGTGCAAGCTGGACTGGATCGTCACCGAGCCGGAGGATAACCGGGTGGTGGCCGTCAGCAACATGCTGGATGTGACCTGGGAAGCGCCAGACGGGCGCATCGTACCCCTGGATGGCTTCATTGACCCCTATTACCAGGAAGTATACCTGGATGCCGAATCCATCCCCCTGTTCAGCAAACTGGTGGACCAACTATCGCCCCAGTGCCTGCAGGAGTATGTCAGCCAGTTAGAGGGCGAGGTCCGCAAATACACCCATCACCGTCCGCCCAACTATGGCAAGGCGGCCAAGCGTCTGTACAACATCTTTCGTCTCACCGGGCGCTGGAAAGAGGCCGCCTTCATCCGCGAACTGTTCGATGAGCCGGCCGCGCGGCTATATCAGGTGTGGGCTTTGTTGGACACCCTGGACGAGGCCATGAAACTGCAGGCCGATCTGGACCCCCAGGTCCTGGTGCATCAGGTGGATGACCTGATTCGCACCGTAGTGCGGATCACGGAAGGACCGCTGGAGGAGCGCATCGTGACCGCCCTGCTGCGCCTGCGCGACGGCATCACTGGCTGGGAGGAGCTGGGGGACGCGCGATTCGGCCTGCTGGCAGCTTCCCAGGGTGATGTGGCGGAACTGGTGAACGAGTTCTTCCGTGGCCGGCTGATGGCCATGCCGGAAGTGGCAGCTTACGTGGAACAACTGGCGGCTGAGGCGGAAGGATGAAGGCGGAATGTGGGGTATTGTAGGGCACGAACGGGCCATCCAGACATTGCAGGGCGGCATCGCCACGGGCCGCCTGGCCCACGCCTATCTGTTCGTTGGGCCGCCCCAGATCGGCAAGACTACCCTGGCGTTAGCCCTGGCCCGGGCGCTGAATTGTCTGGCCCCGGACCCGCCGTGCGGTGACCACACCCGCGACCTCACGCTGGGGCCTGACCTGGTGGCAGGCCGTGAGGAGTGCAATTCCTGCGCCAGGATCCGCCGGGGCACGCATCCCGATATCTGGTTCATTGCCCCGGCAGAAGATGTGGCCTGCCATGCGCCGGGGCAGGTGGGAGCAGTGGAGGGACGGAGACACATCCGCCAGGACCTCATCTCCATTGACGACATCCGCGCCATGCAGCGTGGTGTGGCCCTGGCCCCGCTGGAAGGCCGGTATAAAGTCGTCATCATCGCCGGGGCCGAGCACATGACCACCGAGGCAGCCAATGCCCTGCTCAAGACCCTGGAAGAGCCACCCGATCACGTGATCCTGGCGCTCACGACGACGGACGTCGGGCTGCTGCTGCCCACCATCGTATCGCGTTGTCAGGTGGTGCCCCTGGCCCGGCCCACCCGGTCGCAAGTTGAGGCAGCCTTGCGCGAGCGGTGGGGGGCGGAGCCGGCGCAAGCTCACCTGCTGGCAGCCCTGTCTGGGGGACGTCTGGGCTGGGCCGTGACGGCCCTGCAAGACCCGGCGATAATGGCCGGGCGCCAGGAAAGCCTCAAACTACTGGCCCAGGCCCTCGGTGGGGGACCGGCGCAGCGGCTGGCGATGGCCGGTGAGCTGGCTCAGGATTTTGCCCAGCGGCGCGCCGAGGTGACCACCATGCTCCAGGTCTGGCTGGGCTGGGCGCGCGACCTCTGGTTGACGAGCCTGGGCTGTCCTGAGCGCATCGTCAACATTGACCAACAGGCCAATTTGAAGGACCAGGCTGGCCTGGTGGGCATAGAGGCAGCGCACTCCCTGATCCAGTCGTTGCGCGATACACTGCGTCAACTGGACCAGAACGTGAATCCCCGGCTGGCTTTGGAAGTGCTACTGTTGAATATGCCATACGTCAAACGTCAGGCGTCAAACGTAATCTCCTGAGGTCTGACTTTTGACGCTTGACGAGTTGGGGTGAACATGCCAACTATCGTGGGAATACGCTTTCGGCGCGCCGGCAGGGTCTATTATTTTGACCCGGCCGGCCACGAATTGCAGGTGGACGATTGGGTAGTGGTGAATACTGCCCGTGGGATGGAGATTGGGCAGGTGGTGATCGCCCCGCGCCAGGTGCGGGACAACGAGCTGAAAGAGCCGCTCAAGCCGGTGGTTCGGCCCGCCACATCCGCCGATCTGCGGTCTATGCAAGCCTATCGCCTGCAAGAGACCCAGGCCCTGGCCCGGGCCCGCGAGATTGCCGCCCAATATAACCTGCCCATGAAGATCGTGGGGGCGGAATATAGCTTTGACGGGGCCAGGCTGACGGTCTATTTCACTGCCGAGGGCCGGGTGGATTTTCGGGAATTGGCCCGTGACCTGGCCCGCAGTCTCAAAACTCACGTCGAGGTACGGCAGGCGGGGGTGCGCGACGAGGCCAAGCTATTGGACGGGATCGGCATTTGTGGGCGTCAACTGTGTTGTGCCGCATTCCTGGATAACTTTGATGGCATATCCATCCGCATGGCCAAGCTGCAGAATCTGCCTTTAAGCCCCCTCAAGATTTCTGGTCAGTGTGGACGTCTGCTCTGCTGTCTGAGCTATGAGGCCGATTTCTACCGCGAGGCCAGGGGGCGCCTGCCCAAACCCGGCGACGAAGTGGAGACCATCCACGGCCGGGGCCAGGTGCGGGACGTGAACGTCATCACTGAGCGTCTTACCGTGGAATATGAGGGGGGTAAGGTCCTGGAGGTTCCCCTGGATCAACTGGGGCCGGCCCCACCGCCGGTCGTCGCCGCGCCGGCCGGCGAGCCGGCCCCGGCGTCGAAGAAGCGGCGGCGGCGGCGCAGGCCCAAAGTGCAGGGACAGACGGCCGCGCCGCCTCCTGCTGCCCCAGCGCGACCCGCCAGCGCCCCGGCCGGCTCCGCCGGGGCAAAGAAGCCGGCAGGCCCAAAAAAGCCAGAAGGGGAGGCGAAACCAAAACAGCCCGCCCCGCGCCGCCGGCGACCCCGGCGACGCCCGGACCGGCGGGATTCCTGAAGTCGTTTCCTCAGATACCAGGAGACTTGACAAATCGGCTCTCCGGGTGTAAAATGGGATCAGGTCCCACTATGTGGGATTTTATGTCCTGCCCCAGAGGTCCTGATGCGCCTGACCCTGATCGGCCACATGGCCGTGCGCATAGAGTTGGACGGTGTGACCCTCCTGACCGATCCCTGGTTCGGGCCGCATACCTGGCTTGAACGCCGCCTGGCACCCCGGACTCTCCCCCCCGCCATCTCCCCCACCGCCCTCGCTGTGGATGCCTTGCTGGTCTCCCATGACCATCTGGACCACCTGGACGATGAGGCCCTGACCCTGGCTCGTCGCCTGGACTGGGTGGTGATCGGCTCCCAGAAAGCTGCCCGACGGGCCAGCCGGGCCGGCGTGCGCCTCGCCATCCCCTTGCGGGCCGGCGAGGAAACCGTTCTTGGCCCCCTCACCCTGCGTGCCGTCCCCGCCGACCATCCCCTGGCCGCTGACGCGGTGGGGTTCATCATCATCGGCAGTCAAAGCCTCTATTTCAGCGGCGATACGCGCTGGACCCCGGCCCTGCTCGCAGCCCTGACCCCAGTGCCCCTGGACGTGGCCCTGGTCCAGGCCGCCTGTGCCCATTATCCTCTCCTGGGCGATGATGGCATGTCTCTGCCGGAGGTGGCTGCCCTGGCCCGCGCCATCCGGCCCCGCTGGACCGTCCCCCTGCACCTGCACTGCGCGGGGAAGTGGCTGGACCGGAGAGCCGGCATCCGGATAGAGATGGCAAATGCCGACCGGGTGCAGGCCACGCTGACGGAGTGGGCCGCCGCGCTCCAGGCCGAGGGCCTGGGCGTCCGGCTCCTGGAACCGGGGCAGCCCTGGGAGGCAGGTAGCAAGTAGAGCGGGTTTCTTACCCGCCACAAGGCGGCGGCTGTGGAAAGCCGCCCCGCTATCTCGTTGACCAGTACAAAATCCATGGCCCTTGTTTATTTGCGACATCCATGATCAATAATTATTGAGGAGGCGTGAGATGGGAACGAGCGAGATTCCCCTGGAAGATATGGTGGCACGTTACAAACAGGTGCGCACGCCGGCCATCGCCGACATCCTGGACCAGAAGGGCCTTTTCCACCAGGTCCTTCCGCCCTCCATCCAGGCCATCGCGCCGGGATGCGGGTGGCCGGGCCGGCATTGACCGTCAAGGGCACGCCGACGATCATCCACAAGGACGAGTACCTGGAGATAGCAGTCGAGGCCTATGCCACCCTCCAGCCCGGCCAGGTGGTGGTCTATGATACGTCCCAAGACCCCGGCACCGCCCACTGGGGAGAGATGATCAGCACGACGACCAGGGCTAAAGGCTGTGGCGGCGCGGTCATAGATGGCGGCGTGCGCGACGTGGAGGCCATCGCCGAATTGGGCTTCCCGGTCTTTGCCCGCTACAAGACCCCGGCCGACATCCGGGGGCGCTGGCGCTACGTGGAGATCAACATCCCCATCCGCATCGGTGAGGTCCAGATCAACCCCGGCGACTGGGCCGTCGGCGATGCCAACGGCGTGGTCATTATCCCCCAGGCCCTGGCCGTGGAGGTGCTCCTGGCAGCCGAAGAGGTCATGGAGACGGAAAAGAAGATCTGGGCGGAACTGCGCGCCGGTGAACATCCGCTCAACGTCTTCCTGAAGTACGGCCGTTTCTAGAGAGTTGCCCACGCGCCGGGCGCACCCCGTAGAACGAAAATCGTAGGGCGGCTTTCCTGGTCGCCCGCTCGCTGGCGGCGCGTAGGGAAACGCGCCCTACGACTACTTCTCTGCTCGCGCGGGGTGTATCCTGAACCCTCCCGCCGGTTAGAAAGGGGCCGGAGTAGAGGCTTCAGCCGGATTTTCCGCCTTAAGGCTCGATTCCGGGAGGGTAGTTTAGGAGGAAAAAAATGAGGATCACCGATCTGATCGTCACACCGGTCGCCATCCCGCTGGAGGTCTCCCTGGCCCACGCCTGGGGTGTCCACCCCGGCTTTGGCCGGGTCATCATCCAGGTGCTCACCGACGAGGGACTGGTGGGCCTGGGCGAGACTACCCTGACCCCCAGCGGACGGCAGATGGAAGAAGTCCTCCGCTCCTGTAAGCCTCTCATCCTGGATGAGGATCCCTTCAACCTGGAGCGACTGCGCTGGAAAGTGAGCAATCCCTTCTACGTGCGCATGTTCGGCCCCAACCTGATCAACGCCTACGCTGCCATCGAGTTCGCCTGTCTGGACATCCAGGGGCAGGCCATCGGGCGGCCGGTTTGTGATCTCTTGGGCGGCCAGATGCGGGACCGGGTGCCGGTCTCGGCCTATATCTTTTATGAGACGCCAGGTGGCGGCGAGGACTTGTTACCCTGGGAGGAGGCGGACGCCCGGATCGTGGCCCAATGCGCCGAACTGGTGGAAGGGAAAGGCTGCCGGGCCATCAAATTCAAGGGTGGCGTCTATCCGCCCCACCTGGAGGCGGAGACGGTGCGCCACCTGCGGGCACGCTTCCCCGATGTCCCTATCCGGTTGGATCCCAACAGTTCCTGGGCTTTGACCACAGCCGTGCGCATCGCCCGCGAACTGGCCGATTGTGGCCTGGAGTATCTGGAAGACCCGGTCTGGGGCCTCGCCGGGATGGCGAAACTGAAGCGGCTGGCCCCCTGGATGCCCCTGGCATCCAACATGGCCTGCTTCGGCTATGAGGATATTGCGCCAGCGACGCTGCTGGATGCCGTAGACGTGGTGCTGGCCGATCCACACTGGTACGGCGGCCTGCGGGCCACCCGCGCCCTGGCCCAACTCTGCGAGACCTTCGGGCTGGATATGGGGATGCACTCCGGCACCGAGTTCGGCGTCTCTCTGGCGGCGGTGCTCCACCTGGCCGCGTCACTGCCCAGCATCCACCACGCGCCCGACGTCCACTATCACTACCTGAAAGATGACGTGATTCAGGGCGGACCACTTCCCTACGAGGACGGCGCCATCCGCGTCCCGCCGGGACCGGGCCTGGGGGTCAGACTGGACCCGGACAAGCTGGCCACGTACAATCAGATATACGAGTGGTACATCACCACGCTGGCCCCCCAGCCGCGCCGGGAACCGATCTATACGAAAGCAAGGTGGTGATGGGCCGGGGTACAGGCCGTGGCGGGCGTAGCGCAGGATTTATCCTGCGCTGGAGGAGTAAATAATGGATAGGGAGAAAGAAGCGGGCGTGGTACAGGAGGCACCGCAGGGCTGGAAACGGCTGATCACGCTGGGGCCGGGCATCGTCTGGGCAGCCAGCGCTGTGGGCGTGTCTGAACTGGTCTTTGCCACGCGCGCGGGCGCCCTCTACGGCATGGCCCTGCTGTGGGCCCCGTTGCTCTCACTCTTCATCAAGTATTTTATGACAGAGATCGTGGGGGCCTATACCATAGCCACCGGTGAAAACGTGGTCACGGCCTTCTCGCGGGTGGAGGTAAAGGTAGGGAAACTGAGGCTCCTGCCGCGCGGCTGGATACTCTGGCTGTTGTGGGTGTTGTTTATCTTCAGCATTGCTGGCATGGCCGGCTGTGCGCTGGCGGTGGGGGCTGCGTTGTACGCTCTCATCCCGGCCTTGCCGTTCGCTATCTGGTCACTATTGGCCCTGGCAGTCGTCGGCATCATCCTCTTCTGGGGGAGCTATGGCGCGCTGACCCAGGTTTCGCGCCTGCTGGTGGCGGTTATGGTTTTCTTTGTTTTTTATGCGGTCGCGCAAGTGATGCCACCAGCCGGCGAAATACTGGGCGGGCTGGTACCCGGGGTGCCTGCTGGCTCGCCCCCCGAACTCATCCCCCTGCTGGGCTGGACAGGCGCCGGCGCCGTGGGTACGGTGTGGTTCTCCATGTGGGCGCAGGCCAGCAACCGGGGTATGGCGGGCAAGAGAGGAGAACCCACTGCCGCTGATGTGCCGCGCATCAGAGACTGGCTCCAGATCAACCGCATGGACCTGATCATCAGCACGGTGATCACGGCCATCCTTACCACCGGTTTCCTCATCGCCGGTGCTGTCATTCTCCGGCCACTGGGCACTGTGCCGGAGGGCGACGCGCTGGGCATCGTGCTCGCCCAGATCGCCGGGCAGCATTGGGGCAAAGCCGGCGAGGTGATCTTCCTGCTGGGAGTACTGGGCACGCTTTTCAGTACGCTGCTGGCCAACATAGATGGCATCTGCCGTGTGGCTGCCAGCGCCGTTGGCTTTTACCAGGGCAAGAAGGAGCCGCCGAAAAAATGGTACAACACTTTCCTGGTCATTTATATCCTTACTTCGGCTCTCCTGGCCTTTGTCATCCGCGCGCCGGTCTTTATGCTGCAGATCACGGCGGCAGTTGATACGATGCTGATCCCCATTATCGCGGTTATGGCTATCCACATCTGCCGTACATACCTGCCGACCGAGTTCCATCCTCCCCGCTTCACGCTCGTCATGACTTATGCGTGTGCGGCATTTTTCATCTTCTTCATCATTCTGCTGGTGATTGCCCTGGCCAGCGGTGTCAAGTTCGCCTCAGCGGGGGGATAACACGAATCCCCCGTCCTTATCCTGAGCTGTACAGGTTGGAGCTCAGCCTACCCTCCCGCAGTTGCTGGAAACCGTGTTTCCCGCCTGCGTGCCGTCCACCGGCGTGTCCGTGAAAACGCCCGAACCGGCGGGAGGGTGATCAGTTACGAGAGGAGGTCAAATGGCCCTTCATCTGGTGACCGGAGCCGCTGGTTTTCTGGGCCGCTACCTGGTGCGCGGCCTGCGGGCGCGGGGAGACCAGGTCCGCGCGCTGGACCTGCACCGTCCCGACGACGCCGACCCGGAGGTAGAGTGGTTCGTCGCCGACATCCGGGACGCCGGGGCGGTGCGGCGGGCCTGTGAGGGTGCGGAGGTCGTCCACCACCTGGCCGCGCTCATCCCCCAACGCCGGGCCGACCCGGAGACGATGCAGGCGGTCAACGTGGGCGGGACGAAGAACGTGCTGGATGCCGCCCGCGCCGCCGGGGTTCGCCGGGTGGTCTACCTTTCCAGCGTGGAGGTCTTGGGCGTGCCGGCCGTTGTCCCCTGCCCGGAGGACGGCCCGCTGGCCCCGCTGGGGGAGTACGGGCGCAACAAGATCGCCGCCGAGGCCCTCTGCCGGGAGGCGGCGGCCCAGGGACTGGAAGTGGTCATCCTGCGCCCGCCGACCATCATCGGGCCGGGGTTGGAGGAGCCGTTCCTGGTGGGCCTGATGGCCGCCATCCGGGACGGCAAACCGGTGACCCTCCTCGGCTCCGGCCGCAATCGCTTCCAGTTCGTCCATGCGGAAGACGTGGTCGCCGCCTGCCTGCTGGCGGCTGACCAGCCGGCCGCCGCCGGGGAGACCTTCCACATCGGCAGTGCCGACGTCCCGCCTATCCGGGCGATGGTGGAGGAAGTGATCGCCCGCACCGGCTCTGCCGCCACCATCAAAACCATCCCGGTTAGTCTGGCCCGGCTGGCCATCGCCCTGCTGCGACCGTTCGGCAAGGCCCCCCTGGAGCCGGAGCACGTGGCTATCGCCGTCGCCGACTATGTGTTCGACATCAGCAAGGCCCGCCGGGTGCTGGGCTGGGAACCCCGGTGGGGGAATGTGGCGGCTATCCTGGATACGTACTACGCAATACGTAATACGTGAATCGTTAATATGGAAACCGTACAGACCGTTTTGCGGGCACTGGCGCTTCTGGAGGCTGTGGCGGAGGGCAAATCCGACCTGGAGAGCCTGAGCGCAAGTGCGGGTCTCTCCCGGAGCACGACTCACCGGCTGCTGACCACCCTGGTGCAGGGCGGGTATCTGCGCCACGCTGCGCGGCCGCGCGCCGGCTATAGCTTAGGCCCCAAGCTGATCGAGCTGGGGTTCCGCGCCCACGCCGGGCTGCACCTGCCTTCCCTGGCCCGGCCTTATCTGGAGCAGTTGGCCGAGGACAGCCGCGAGACGGTCCATCTGGGTGTTCTGGATGGGGCCATGGTGGTCTATATTGACAAAGTGCCCGGCAAGCGAGAACTTCAGATGGCCTCCCAGATCGGGGCGCGCGTCCCGGCCCAATCCACGGCCCTGGGCAAGGCCCTCGTCTCCACCTTGCCCCGGGAGGATTGGCTGCGGTCTTTTACCCCCGGCCTCTGGCGGACGGCCCATACCATCACAGACCCAGCCCGCTTTGTGGAAGAGATTGACCGGGCGGCCCGGCAGGGCTATGCCCTGGACCTGGAGGAGAATGAGCCGGGGATCCGCTGCATCGCCGCCCCGATCCGGGACGCGGCCGGCCAGGGCGTGGCGGCGGTGAGCCTCTCCAGCGCGGTCCTGTACCTCACCGACGAGCGGCTCCAGGAGTTGATCCCCCTGGTGCAGGCTACGGCCCGGCAGATCTCGCGCGAACTGGGGTGGATGGAAGAGGATAGGATATAATGAGCCGATTCAGCCGGTTGCAAATCTGGCAGGCTATTCTGGAAACAGGGCTGGTGCCGATCTTTTACCACCCGGACGAACAGGTGGCCCAGGAGATCGTGCGCGCCTGCGCGGCCGGTGGTGCCCGGGTGGTCGAGTTCACCAATCGCGGCGATTTCGCCCCGGAGGTTTTCTGTTCCCTGGCCCGCTGGGTTCGCCAGGAGTTGCCAACAGTCGCCCTGGGAGCAGGTTCGGTGATGGATGCGCCGACGGCAGCCCTCTACCTGGCCCATGGCGCCGACCTGGTGGTAAGCCCGACCTTCGAGCGGGACATCGCCCGGCTGTGCAATCGCCGTCAGGTGGCCTATATCCCCGGTTGCGGCACGCTCGGCGAGATCATCCACGCCGCAGAATGGGGCGCGGAAGTGGTCAAGCTGTTCCCGGCCCGGGTGCTGGGGCCGGCCTTCATCCGGGCGGTACGCGGCCCCTGCCCCTGGCTGCGCCTGATGCCGACCGGCGGGATTCAGCCCACGCAGGCGGATATTCGCGCCTGGCTGGAGGCCGGCGCGGTGGCCCTCGGCATCGGTTCCGAACTGCTCCGTCGGGACTGGGTGGAAGCCAGGGATTGGGCCGCCATCAGCGGGGCAGTCCGGCAGGTCCTGGGGTGGATAAACCAGCAAGTTTGATAGTGGCCCGGAGTAGGGACTGCTCAGCCGGGAGTGCTCAAAGGCGGTCTGCGACCGCCGTCGTGGGTCGAGCGACGGCTGCCGGGAGCTGGCCCGGAACACCGGCTGGGCCGGGATCGGGAGAACCGGAGATGTGGCTGGCCCTGGGGTTGCTCATCCCCAGCGCCCTGATCCTGGGAGTGGGACTGGGTCTCTCATTCTACATGACCCGCCGCCATGGGCTGACCGTCATCCACAGCCCGGCGGAATATGACCTCGACTTTGAGGATGTCTCCTTCCCGGCCGGGGATGGCCTGCTCCTGCGCGGCTGGTGGGTTCCCGCCCCAGGCGCGGACCGGGCGGTGATCATCCTGCACGGCCACGGCGGCAGCATGGACTGGGACATCCACCGTGTCCCGGCGTTCCACCAGGCCGGGCTGGGGACATTGCTGTTCGACTTTCGCGCTCATGGTCGCAGCCCTGGCTCGCGGGCCACCTTTGGCTATCTGGAGCGGCAGGATGTGCTGGGCGCAATAGCCTTCCTGAAGAGTCGGGGGATACGACAGATCGGGTTGTTGGGCTTTTCCTACGGTGGGATAGCTGCCATGCTCACTGCGCCGCTTTGTCCCGCCGTCCAGGCAGTGGTGGTTGATGGGGGGCCGGCCCGCATGAGGACGGCGATCACCGGCCGGGGCATGGAATTGCATCTGCCACGCTGGCTGGCGGCCTCCCTGGCCTGGCTGATCCTGGTCTTCACCTCGGCTCGCCTGGGCGTTAACCTGTTCCGCTACGAGCCGGTGCGTTGGGTGGGCCAGATCGCCCCGCGTCCCATCCTCTTCATCCACGGCGACCTGGACCAATATTGCCCTGATTTCGATGACCTGTTTGCCGCCGCGCGCGAACCAAAGGAGGTCTGGCGCCTGCCCGATGTCGGGCACACCCAGGCCAGCGAAGCCTATCCCGAGGAGTTCTACCGCCGCGTGGTGGATTTCTTTGAGCGACATCTTGACGACCATGGTTCTGCACCTGCGGTTTCCTGACGACGGCTGGGAGCGGATCGCGCGTGATTGGTCGGCCTGGTGGGCCGGCGAGCTGGAACGCCCGCTGGTGGTGCTGGAGTGCAGCGAGCCGGAGGACCGGCTCAAGCCCCATTTTGCCAGCACCTTCCTGGGCAATTTCCCGACTATGCCCGCCGATGACCTCCTGAGCCTCTTTGAACCGCGCCTGGCAGCCACCCATTACCTGGGCGATTCCTTCCCGCGTTTCTGGCCGAACTTTGGGCCGGGCATCATTGCCGCTTTTGCCGGAGCAGAGCTTCATCCGACAGCGATCACCACCTGGTTCGCCCCGGCCTCAACCGGTCCCGCGGCCGGCTGTCATGTCCGCATGGACTGGCACAACCGGTGGTGGCAGCGGGTCCAGGAGATCACGGCAGCGGCCAGCGAACGGTGGGGCCAGCAACTGGTGGTGGGGTTTACCGATCTGGGAGGCAATCTCGATATCCTGGCCCACCTGCGCGGCACTCAGCAGTTGATGATTGACCTGGTCAAAGCGCCAGGCGAGGTGGACCGGCTGGTGGCCGAAACGACGGCGGCCTGGCTGGATTGTTACGAGCGTCTGTACCGTCTCCTGGCGCCGGCCGGGCGCGGAATCACCTGCTGGGCTCCTCTATGGTCGCCGGGGCGGGGCTATATGCTCCAGAGTGACATCTCCTACAACATCTCGCCGCAGATGTTTGCCCGCTTTGTCCTGCCGGACCTGGAATCCTGTTGCGCGGCGTTGGACTATGCCTTCTATCATCTGGACGGCAGGGGGCAGCTAGGCCATGTGGACCTGCTCCTGGCGCTCCCAAGACTGCGCGGCATCCAGTGGGTGCCAGGTTACGGCCAGCCCGCGCCGGAAAACTGGCTGCCGCTCCTGCGGCGCATCCGCGCCAGCGGCAAACTCTGTCAGGTGACAGTCTCACCAGCCGGGGCGTTGACCATCACCCGCGAGTTGGGGGGCAAAGGGTTCTGCTTTGTGATTGACGAGCCGCCTTTGACGCCCGCCGAGGGTGCGGCATTCCTCGAGCAACTGGAGCGGGAAGGGTATGACCGGGTTTGATCTGGCCCTGGCATTGCTGGCTTCTCCCTGGCTCCCGGCGGCGGGCCGCCGGGCCGTGATTCGTATGGCGGCCGCCCTCTTGCGTTGGCGGCAGGAGCGAGAGGACCGCCATCAGGCCACCAGGCCGTCGGCCCTGCCCGCCCCGGCCGGTCCGCTCTACCTGGTAGATGGCTACCACGGCGGCGTGGTCTTCTGGGATTGGCTGGTCTTGCCCGATGGCGGCCTGTGGTATCTCTATAACTGGCCGGTGTGCCTCCAACCGGCCCTCGAACGCGCCCGGCGCGATGACCGCATCCAGATCACCCTGGACCTGGATGCCTTTACCTATGAGGATATGGCTCGCCAGGACCCGGCGGCCATCCAACAACTGCGCCAGGTGCTCCAGGTAGGCCGCCTGGAAGTGGTGAACGGGACCTACGCCCAACCGCTGGCCCAGTCCACCAGCGGCGAATCCTTCGTGCGCCAGCTCTGGTATGGCCTGGACGCGATACGCCGGGTTTTGGATGCCCGGGTGACTGTCTTTTATTCCCAGGAACCGGCCTGTTTCCCCCAGTTGCCCCAGATTCTGCGCGGTTTCGGCTTTCAAGGCGTGGTCTGGCGCACCCAATGGGCAGCCTTTGGCACCGATCCGGCCTGCGATGCCCCGGTGGTGCGCTGGCAGGGGCCTGACGGGAGCGTCATCCCGGCGGTTCCCCGCTATACCTTCCAACGCTATGACCGGTTGCGCGCCGCACATCCGGGGCTACCCCATATGGCCCTGGCCGCCGGGGAGCGAGCCGACTGGGAACCGGCCAGCCTGGCCCCCTTTGAGCAGTCCGCCCGTGAACGAGGCATCGCCTGGCCCCTGGTCACGGACCTGAAGGACCCTAACCTGCCGGATGCCCCCCTGCCTCACGCCGTGGCCATCGCCGCCACGGAGAACGTGCACTTTGTGACCCCCACGGCGTATTTGCGCCAGGCTGGAGCAGCAGGCCCGCTGGTAACCTCTACCCCCGATGACATCCCCAGCACCCTGCCGTGGGGCTTGCAGGGGGAGATGCTGATCCAGGCCCGGATCGCGGCGGAAAGCGCGTTGTTGGTGGCCGAACGCCTGGACGCCCTGGCCCATCTGCTGGGTGAGGCCAGCGCGGCAGAAGAGCTGGAGCGGGCCTGGAAGCACCTGTGCCTGGCGCAGCACCACGACCTGCACGTCTGTGGCCCGTGGCACTCCCGGCGGCACAACTGTTCGATGGCCGGGGTGGGGCTGGCATACGCGGCCCAGGCCCGGCAGACCGCCGAGGAGGTCACGCAGGCGGTGCTGGACCGCCTGGCCGGGGAGGTGGACGGTGATGTCCTGGTCTGCAACCCCTCGCTCTGGCCTCGCCGAGACTATGTGGAGGTGCGGGTAACAGGGGCCGGGCCGGCCCCGCACGACCTGGCACTCACGGATGGGAGGGAAGAGATCCCCTGCCAGGTCGTTCAGGTCGGGGACACGGCCGCGACCCTGGGTTTCGTCCTGGATCTGCCCGGCTTCGGGTATCGCGCCCTGCAGTGGATCACCCGCCCGGCGACACCGGGGCCAGCATCGTCCTCCAACCCCTGGCACGAGGTCACCGTTCACCCGGATGGCAGCCTGAGCCTGACGGCCGAGGGCCGGCCGCTGCTGACCGGGGGCAATTACCTCACGGTCTGGCGTGACGGGGTCTGGCACGATTCCCGCCAGGGAGTGCAGCGGGTGGAGCTGGCCGAGGATGGCCCGGTCTACCGTCGCTATCGGATCACCGGCGAGATCGCCGGCGTGTCGTTCTGCCAGACCCTCACCCTGTACCGGGACCTGCCACGCCTCGATGGGAGCGTGCTCCTGGATTACGGGCCAGATGGGGTGTATCTGGGGCCGCAGATGGCCGATGACCGACCGGGACAGGCCATGGCGATCCAGGACGAGAAAAAGTTATGCCTGGCCTTCAGCTCCCCTTTGGACAGGGTCTGGTGCGATTCCCCGTTCCTGATCGCCGAGACACACCGGGAGCGATTCATCGGCCTGCACTGGGCCGGGCTGGAGGACGAGCGAGGCACCGGCGTGGCCCTGCTCAACCGGGGGACGCCAGGTTATCACTTCGACCGGCGCTCCGGCCTGTTGCGCAACGTGCTGGCCTGGGGGCCACAGGAGTGGATTTACGCCAGCGACGACTCGATCACCCGGGGGCGGTCTCGCTATACTGCGTTGCGGGGCCAACAACGGTATGAATATGCCATTATGCCCTACATGCGCCGGCTGGATGCGCACCGGGCGGCATTGGATTGGCGTCTTCCCTGCCCTGGCCGGATAACTTCAGGTTCCAGGAGGGGCTGGCCTGCCCAGGCGACCTTGCTCGCTGTGGAGCCGGCCGGGGTACTGGCTACCGCCCTGTTCGTGCATCACGGCCGGGTGTACCTGCGCCTGTGGAACGGTGTAGACCAGCAGATCACCGCCCGCGTGAGCGGGTTGAATGAGGCAGAAGTCCAGCCGGTCAACCTCCAGCTCACGGACGAGGGGCCGTCCCTTTCCAGCGGCGTGACCCTGCGCCCGTGGGGAATCCAGACCGTGGCCGTGCAATTGAGGGGGGCCCACACGCGCCGGGCGCACCCTGTGGGATGAAAATATCTGCGTCGCCACGCAGAGCGTGGCGACGAGCAGGAACAAGCCTTTGGCTCGCGCCCACGCTCCGCGTGGGCGCGCCAGAGGTGGGAGGGAACAAGAGAGGAGCCTATGAAACGCCTGACCTGGTACGATCATATCGGCATCAACGTGTACTGGCTGGGGCTAAACATCCGCAACACGGCCGTGGGGTCGGTCTTTACGCCCTACCTGGTGGCGTTGTTCGTCTCGCCGGGGGAGCGGAATACCGCGCTGGGTTTTATCAGCACGGCGGGACTGATCATCGCCATGCTGGTGCAACCGGCCACCGGCCTGCTGAGCGACCGGTCCACCTCGCGTTTTGGGCGCCGTCGGCCGTTCATCTTTGTGGGGACCTGGCTCGACCTGCTCTTCCTGGCTGTCCTGGCCCTGGCGGGGAACTTTTGGCTGCTGCTGGTGGCCGTATTGCTGATCCAGTTCTCGTCGAATATCTCTCACGGCCCGCTCCAGGGTCTGATCCCCGATCTGGTGCCAGAGGAATACCGGGGCCGCTCCTCCGCCGTCAAAGCGGTGTTCGAACTTATCCCCATCATCCTGGTGGGTGCCACCATCGCCCAACTGGTCGGCCTGGGCCAACTGGGTTGGGCGGTACTGGTCACCGGGGCGGTGCTGCTGGCGACGATGCTGCTCACGGTGGTGTTGGTCAAAGAAGAGCCGCTACGGGAAAAACCCACCACGTCGTTCGTCGGCCCCATGTTGCGGGTACTGGGTATGTTGGCCGGGATCATCCTGGGCGCGGGGATCGGCCTGGTGGGGGGCGGCCTGGTCGGCGGGCTGGCGGGCCTGGTGGCCTGGCCGCTGATAGGAGACAGATCAGCCCAGATGCTCGCCATCGGGATAGGCGGAGTGACGGCGATGGTCGTGGCGGTGGTGGCCGGCGTCTGGTCCGGCGCATACGCTACCCTGGGCCGGGATGCTCGTCGTCGGTCTTCTTTCACCTGGTGGGTGGTTAATCGCCTGCTGTTCCTGGCGGCGGGCACCTCTTTCCAGGGTTTCCTGCCGTTCTTCCTGATGCACACCTTCCGGATAACGGCCGAAGAAGCCGCCACGCTGAACGGCAACCTGATCGTCATCATCGGGCTGTTTATCTTGCTGGCGGCGTTGGTCAGCGGCTGGCTCTCGGATCGCCTGGGAAAGCGGCGGGTGACGGCCTGGAGCGGGCTGGTGGCGGCTGGCGGGGGCAGCCTGGTCCTGGTGACGATCTGGCTGCCCCAGGTGGAGATCCTCTATGTGGCCGGCAGCATTGTGGGGCTGGGGGTGGGGCTGTTCGTGACCAGCAACTGGGCTTTGGGTACGGACCTGGTGCCGACGGCCGAGGCCGGGCGTTACCTGGGCGTGTCCAACCTGGCCGGCGCCGGGGCCGGGATGATCGGCAAAGGCCTCGGCGGGCCGCTGGCGGATGCGTTGAACTACTATCTGCCCGGGCTGGGCTATTTCGCCATCTTTGCCTGCTACACCTTGCTCTTTATCCTGAGCGCGGTGAGCCTGATCTGGGTTCGGGAATCCCGACGATAATGCGTTGAGAGCCGGTCTGAGAACCACAGGGTGTTCAAGCCATAAACGGGCGTTAAAATTCCGCCTGGCCCTCACCCTTACTCCTGCTCCCTCTCCTCTCCCGCTCGCCCGGGACAGCGAGCAAGGGAAGGGGGGAAGCGGGGTTTTGCGGCGGGCGGCGAAGCCGCCCGCCGCAAAACCCCTCCCTTTATCCCTCCTCTCCCCTGGCCGCAAGGTCAGGGGGAGAGGGAGGACAAAGGGGAAGTGAGGGGCAATGAGGGCCTTCGGTCACAAAAGTGTCAACCAATTTTGAACCATCCCTACCGTGAATCAGCAACGTCTATCACAGTATCAGTCAACCATATACAACTTGAAGATGGGTCGATCACCCAAACGCACCCAGATCGCAGCATGGTGTTGACCCCAAGTATAAAATCAATGCGCCTCCCCAACCCTGCCTCCACTGCGGTGAGATCCATGGCAAGGAATTCGCACTCTCCCAGCAAGAAACCCCCAACCCCAAGTTGCGAATGCCGCCACACAGGAACGGTGGCCTTGGCTCCACTTGGGTCGTTGACTTCCTCGGAATACGCCAGGTCAGGTTCCAATCCCAGTTCCTCACGCCGTACAGAATTCAAGACCGAAAAGCCTGCACCAAGATCAAAGATAACCTGCAGAGGTTTCCCCTCCAGATAGCCCTCAAAGATGGGCAGTCCTCTGACAAACTTGGTTGGGATATGGATCAAATCACTGTGGAACGGGGGGGAGACAAACCCGATTCTGAGTCGCTTGAAATCCACAACAAGCGGCCTGGCAAGCAGAATCGGCACTCCCAACCTCATGCCGACTTGAAACGGCACGCCTTCCAGTGCTACAAGTGCCTCTTCTACACTGGCATGCACAGCGCAGAACGTTTCGCCAAGGAAAGTGAGCCGATCAATACGTACAACTCTGCGCTCTTCTTGTCCCAGTGCTCCTCGAATGACCTCTTTCCCCACCTCCTCCATGCCTGTCGCAGCTAAAGGGGAAATCGCATGGCCCGCTGCTCCTGTATCGAGGTAGGCGAATGTGCCCTGGTCGTTGAGCATCAGGGGAGCGAATATCTTGAACTCGTGAATAGTAAACGACTGCATAGGAGCACTTCCTTTTAAGACTGCCTGAGACCCTTCGGGTTTTGGAAACCCGAAGGGTCTATCGGCAGGGGACCTTAGCGCGCCTGCAAATCGGTCAGCGGCCCCCAGTCCAGCACGCGCATGGGGCACGCGCTCACGCAGATGGGGTCCCGGCCGGCAGCCAGATGATCGGCGCAAAAGTCGCATTTGGAGGCCCGGCCGGTGCGCGGGTCTACCTGGATGGCCCCATACGGGCAGGCGTCCACACAGGCCCGGCAGCCCAGACACGCTGACTCGTCCAGGAGCACCAGACCGTCCTCGGGCCGCTTGACGATGGCCCCGGCCGGGCAGGCGTCCACACACGCCGGCTCCGGGCAGTGGTTGCAGGCCACCGGCACATAGTAAGCGCGCACGTGGGGCACCAGGACCTCACCACACATCTCATAGTCGCCGGTCACGACCTCCTCCACTCGCCGCCAGCGCACACTGGCCGGCAGGTCGTTGTCGTCCTGGCAGGCCACCTGGCAGGTTCGGCAGCCGGTGCAGCCGCTCACGTCCACGTACCAGGCCAATTGCAGATTGCAGATCGCGGATTGCAGATTTTGGATTGCGGGCTGCTGCTGGCTCACCTCATTCCCCTAAGTTACCAATCTACCAACCTACCAACTTCCACCCACGCCGAATGCTGCGCGCTGCCGTTGGCCCAAGGGGTGGCCTGCTGTGAGGTGAGGACGTTGACGCAGCCGCGCCGGTCTATCCCCGTTTCATCCGGCGTCCACCAGGCCCCTTGCGGCACCACCACTACGCCAGGCATGACCAGCGGCGTGACCCGGCAGGGCAGCACGATAACGCCCCGGCTGTTGAACACGCGCACCGTCTCCCCATCCGCGATGCCCCGTTCGGCGGCGTCGGCCGGGTTCAGGGCCACATGGTGCGGAAACGCCTCTTCCAGCCAATCCACCTCCTCCAGGGTGGAATGCGTGCGCCGGAAGGTGTGCGGCCCCAGGAGTTGCAGCGGGTAGCGTGGGCCATCGTCCGGCTCCGGGATATATTGGGGCACGGCCGGGACGCGCGCCGGGTCGCCCCACTCCCACAATACCGTGGAAAAGATCTCGATCTTGCCGGACGGTGTGTTCAGGGGGTGGGCTTCGGGGTCAGCGCGAAAGTCGGCGAAGGGGATCACCGATGGCTCCCACTGGGCCGTGTAGACGCCCTGCTCGCGCAGGGTCTCGTAATCGGGACAGGCCGGGCGCGGAGCGCGGGCCTGCACTGAGCGGACGGCGTCGCGCAGCCAGTCGGCCTCGGTGTGGCCGGCCCGATATGCCTCTCCCACGCCCAGCCGGTCCGCCAGGTCCGCGCAGATGGCATAGTCGCTCCGGCATTCGCCCAGCGGCGCGATGGCCTGATTCAGCGCGACGAGGGCATGGCCCCACGGCTCTAACTGGTAGACGGTGCTCATCTCCAGCCAGGTGACGGCCGGCAGGATCACGTCGGCGAAGCGGGCGCTGGGGGTGAGGAACTGGTCTTGCACGACGATGAACTCCACCCGCGCCGGATCACGCAGGAGCCTGGCCGTGCGATGGCAGTCGGCGTGCTGATTGATGAGCGTGTTGCTGGCGACGTTGTAGATGAACTTGATGTCCGAGGGCAGCCGCTCCCCGCCGCGCAGGCCGTCGCGGGAGGTGAGTTCCGTGCCCCGTTCCACGGCGTCAGTCCAGCGGAAGGCCGGGATGCGGTATGGCACGGGGTTGGGGCCGGCCTCCAGCCCGGCCAGAGGGGTGAACTGCGGGGCCGCTCCCGGCGCGCCGCTGGAGCCGCCGGGCAGGCCGATGTTGCCCGTGAGCGCGGCCAACGCGATGCACGCCCGCACGAACTGCTCACCATAGGCCCGGCGCTGCGGGGCGTAGCCGGGCAGGAGGGCCATCGGTTTGGCGGCAGCGATCTCGCGGGCCAGCCGGGCGATGCGTTCGGCCGGGATGCGGGTGATGGGCGCGGCCCAGGCGGGCGTCTTGGGGACGCCATCGCACTCGCCCAGCACGTAGGCGCGATACGATGAGCCGGCCGGGACACCCGGCGGCAGGTGCGCCTGGTCAAAGCCCAGACAGCAGCGATCCAAAAACGGCTGATCGTGCAGCCCCTCGGTGATGAGGACGTAAGCCAGGGCGGAGATGAGAGCCACGTCCGTGCCAGGGCGGATGGGGAGCCACTCGTCGGCCAGGGCGATGGCGGTGGGGGTATAGCGGGGGTCAATGACGATGATCCGCGTCCCGGCCTGCCGCGCCAGCCGGAGAAGATAGGGTGTGTTCGTGCCAAAGGTGGTCTCGGCCGGGTTATGGCCCCAGAGGAGGATGAGCTTTGAATTGGGCCAGTCGGTGGGTGGGTGGCCGCAGACGCGCGTGCCCAGGGTGATGGGGACAGCGGCCTCGACGCAGGCGGCGCTGTAGGTTCCGTACCATTCCAGGTAGCCGCCCAGGAGGTTGAGGAGGCGGGCGACCGGCGTCGCGCCCATGAGTTGAGCCAGGCCACCGGAGCCGTATTGCAGGTAGACGGCGGCGTTGCCGTAGGCGGCGATGACCCGGCGCAGCTCACCGGCCACGGCGTCCAGGGCCTCATCCCAGGTGATGCGCTCGAAGTGGCCTTTGCCGCGTGGGCCGACGCGCCGGAGAGGGTACATGAGCCGGTCCGGGTGGTACAGGCGGCGGCGATAGGCCCGGCCCCGCAGGCAGGCGCGGAGCTGCGGGTCGGCCGGGCTATCGGGCCGCTCATCCGTGGTGAATTGGACGATGCGGCTGTCCTGGACGTGGGCGATGAGCACGCAGGAGCCGTTACAGTTGTGGGCGCAGCCGGTATTGATTTGGGCTCTGGGCAATTATGTCACCTTGAGGACGCCACCGCAGTAGGCGCAGGCCGCGCTGGCCGGGCCTATCCAGTCCACCTCATCGGCGCGGACTGGGGCGCCGCACGATGGACAGTTGGTGGGCAACTCGCGTTGCACCGGGGGCCATTCTCCGCCGCCCCTGGTCATGGCACGGCGGCGCAGCAGACCGCCGGGTCGTCTCCCTGGCCCCGGCAAAGTCGCCGGAGGTGCGTGGCGAAGCCACTCCACCCGCAGGGCCTGGGCCTCCCGACGCCGGCCCTGCCGTTCCAGGGCCTGGATCACGCGCGGCGCCACCTGGGCCACGCGCTCGTAGCGACCGGCCTGGAGCAGCAGGCGCACGGCTTCCTGGCCCAACACGTCGGCCTGGGGGAGGTTGCCGGCACGCACGTAGCACCGGGCGGCCTTGAGGGCCGTCTCACCGGCCAGGCCGGGCATGTTCTTCTGCCGGGCCAGGTCGGTCAACTCCTCGAAGATGGGCGCGGCCTGGGCGAACTGCCCGGCGCGCAGCAGGGTGCGCGCCTGGGCCAGTCTCTCGGCCGGCCGACTCTCCGCCGGCGTGTCCGTTCCCAACGCCTCCGATAGCTTTGCCAATAGCTCATCCAGCATGTTTCCCTCCATGTTTTCTGTCGGGTGCGGGCAGATTATACACCCCGGCTCTCCATCGCACAAGCGACGTCCGGCGATTCGATGGACAGCGTCTCCAGCTCCATCCACTGGCAGCCCGGCGCGTCCAGCAGGCCGTAGCCCAACCGGCCCCACGGCGTCACCACGGCGTACTGGTTGTCCAGCCAGAGCACGCAGCCGAGCCGGCCCCGGGGCGGCGTGTCGCAGTCCAACACCACGGTATCGTCCACCAGGAAGCGCGCGCGAGTTGTGCCCCACTCCAACACGTAGGTGTGCCATTCAGTCATAGCGGCGTTCACCAGGGCCTCGCGCACCCGCAGGGCGCGCTGGGCCAGCGGCCAGAGTCGGCGGTAGAGGGGCCGCACGTGCATGAGAGGCAGCGCCAGGGGAGCGGTTGGGGCCAGCAGGAGGAACGGCCAGCCCAGGGCGTCAATCGTGGCGGCCTTCCAGCCGTGGCCGGGCGTATTCAGGTCCAGCTTCATGTTGGAGCGGGGCGAGGCGTAGAAGAACCAGATGGCCCGGGGCAGGGTGGGCCAGCGCGCGCCGGTCATCATGAACGGGTCATTCCAGAAGCCAAAGCCGGCCGTGCCCTGCAACTCGTCGGGGCCGTGGGAGAAGCGAGCGCGCACGGTCATGATCAGGGGGGCGCGCCAGGGGAGCCGGCCGCGCGGCACGCCCTGGTAATCGTCAATCTGGGCATCGGTATACCGACGGCGGGTGGCGTCGGTGGTGACGAAGCGGAGGGAATGGCCGGTCTGCTCCAGCGTGCCCTGGCCCCGCAGGAACGTCTTCCAATGGGGACCGAGCGTTGGACCGGCAAAGTCTTCGCGGATGGCGAACATGGCCAGCCCCTACCTCCTCTCGCTGCCTCGTAAATAGCCCACTGCTGGCGGCGGGTCTGCCAAGCCCAGGCCTGACTGGGTGACCCGCTGCCGGCGCGGCGTGGCACACCCCGCGCGAGCACAAGATGTCGGGCCTATGGGGCGCTGCCGTGCCGAGCGACTGCCCACACGATCGAGCAGACCGTCTGACACGCAGCGGGCAGAAGGCCAACGTCGCAGACGCTTTCCAGGGATCGCCAATCCTTGCGGCGAGATTGCCACCTGTGCAATTAGCCCAGGAGGCCCCTCACCATCGCGCCATTTTCACCGCTGAGATCGCCGCATTTCTTCCCTGACAGAAGTTAGCACGGATGTCAGCCTGAACTGCACGCCTGGTAGAGCGGGGCCAGACGAGGGACGATGACCCGCCAGTCGTAGCAGGTCTCCACACGCTGGCGGGCGCGCCGGGCCATCGCTGCGCCGCGCGCCGGGTCTCGTAACAGGGAGACCACGGCCGCAGCAAAGGCGACCGGCTCGTCGGCCAGAAGGATCTCCTCACCGGGCGTCAGATCGATCCCCTCACCGCCCACGCTGGTGGAAACAATGGGCACCCCCAAGGCGGCTGCTTCCAAGACCTTGAACCGGGTCCCGCCACCCATGCGCAGCGGCACCACATAGACGGCTGCGGCCTGGACGTAGGAGCGCACCTCCGGCACCCAGCCGGTCACAGTCACCTGCGGGTCATTCGCCAGGCGGGTGACGGCCTTTTTGGGGTTGACTCCCACGATGGTGAAGCGCGTATCTGGCACTTGCGTCCGGATCAACGGCAGGATCTCGGCGCAGAACCAGGTGACGGCATCCACGTTGGGGCGAAAGTCCATGGTGCCGGTGAAAACCAGGGAGGAAGTGTTGGGAGGGTGAGCGCGAGCGGTATTGAGAGCCGTGTCAATGCCGTTAGGGACAACGGTGATGTTCAGGCCGGGGGACAGGCGCAACAGGGTGTCACGGTCTTTATCAGAGACAGCCACGATGGCATCAAAGGCCCGGAGGCAGCGGCGTTCGTAACGTACCAGCTTGCGCCACTGGATGAAGGAATAGAGCGCGCCCGGCCATTTCGTCGGCTGTCGCAAATCGGTCTCAAAGGCGCGTTGCTGGAGGAGGTATTCAGCATTATGCTCATCAAAGACGGAGAGCCGGGCGCGTTGTCGCAACGCCGGGGACCGCGAAACGTCCAACCAATACCGGGCCATCTCGATCCCTTCCACCTGCACCACGTCAAAGGTCTCACTGGCCAGGGTTTCCTGGAACAACTGGCGCATGGCCGGGGTCCACAGGCGCAAGGCCATGTCTGGCCACCGTGAGGTCAGCGAGTCTACGGCCCGGCGGCGTAAAGAACGTTGTGGTGGCCGGGATACCCGGATGCTGGCGCAGCATTCACGCAATGGCTCAGCCCAGCGCACCTCGGACTCGTCATCCACAAACGTGAGCAGATGGATCTCGTGGTCGGCGGCGAGTTGCCGGATGAGGTTAAAGTTACGCAGGGTGGTCCCTTTGTGGGGAGGGAAGGGTAGTTGCGGCGTCAGGAACAAGAGTTTCATGGTCACGCTTCCATGGCCTGGCGATAGACGGCCAGGGTCTCACGGGCGGCCCGGTGCCAGGAGAACTCGGCCGCACGGGCCAGTCCCCGGCAGCGCAGGTCCTGGCGCAGGGCGGCGTCGTTGAGCAGCCGGGCCAGGGCCGCGGCCAGCGCGGCCGCGTCGTTGGGGTCCACGAGCAGACCGGCGTCGCCCACTACTTCGGGGATGCTGGACACGTTGGCGGCGATGACCGGCGTGCCGCAGGCCATAGCTTCCAACGGTGGCAGGCCAAAGCCTTCGTAGAGGGAGGGGAAGACCAAGACCTCGGCCAGGTTGTAAAAAGCCGGGACATCGGCCCAGGGGATGCCACCAGTGAACAACACTTGCTCGCCCAGGCCCAGTTGTTCCACCAGGGTCAGGACGCTGTCAAAGAGCCAGCCTTTGGCCCCAGCGACGACCAGGGGGGGGACATCCCGCGCCCTTAGGAGGCGGTAGGCCTGGATGAGCGTGGGCAGGTTCTTGCGCGGCTCGATGGTCCCCAGGAAGAGGATGAAGCGCGGGGGCAGGCTGTAGCGCGCGCGGACGTCTTCCAGGACGGCGGGGTCCTGAATGACACGAAAGATCGGGCTGGCGGCCTCATAGACCACGGTCACACGATGGGCCGGGACTCCCAGCAGGTTCATCAAGTCGCGTTTGGTGGACTGGCTCACAGCGATGATCCCCTCGGCGTCGCGGACGGCCTGGTCAATCTGACCGTAATAGCGCGCGCTCTCGGCGGTGAGCAGCTCTGGGAAGTGAATGAAGGCCAGGTCGTGGACGGTGATGACGCTGCGACAGTTGCGGCGGAAGGGGGGGATATAATCCGGGCTGTGGAGCAGGTCCAGGCGCAGGGGCCAGATCTCCAGGGGCAGGGTCAGTTGCTCCAGGGGATGGTGACAGGGGGTCCAGGTGGAGCGCCGCTTAAAATGTGGTCCCGGCGTCAGGGGGTGTCCATCGTGGCGATGTTGCAAGATGATAAACTCGTCGCCCTGGTCTGGCGAGACTTCCTGGGCCAGGCCGGCGATGAGGCTCTGGGTATATTGACCGATACCGGCCTGGCGGTAGTAGATGAGCCGGGCGTCAATGCCGATGCGCATGGGCTGCTCCTTGCTTACTCGTCGCTGACGAGCGACCAGCTTGGGTTCCAGCTATGATTGCTCTCCAGGGCGAGGGTCTCGCTCACTACAGGGCTGCTGCGGAGAATTTTGCTCCAGGCGGGTCTGCGACCTGCCGCTTCGCGCTCGGCGGTCAGTGCGAAGCCCCAGGCCCCCGGCCCACCCGGTCCGACCTGGACCATTGCCAGCTACTGATACTCCTTTGCGGCTTCTTCTCCCCGCAGCACGCGCAACGCGCCCTGGACCAACGCCAGCATCTCGTCCTCGCCGGGGTAGACCAGCACCGGGGCGATGAACCGCACCCGTTCCGTGATCCAGCCCACCAACATCTCGCTGCGGGCCACCCCGCCGGTGATGACTACCGCGTCCACGTCGCCCTTGAGAACGGTAGCCATGGCTCCGATCTCTTTGGCGATCTGGTAGGCCATGGCCTCATAGACGAGCCGGGCGTGCTCGTCGCCCCCGGCGATGCGGCGTTCCACCTCCACCGCGCTGTTGGTGCCCAGGTGAGCCACCAGCCCACCCTGGCCGGCGATCTTCTTGAGCATCTCGGCCAGGGTATACTTGCCGGAATAGGCGATACGCACCACATCGCCCACCGGCAGGCCGCCGGCCCGCTCCGGCGAGAACGGTCCGGTGCCGTCCAACGCCTGGTTCACGTCCACCATGCGACCCCGACGGTGCGCCGTGACGCTGATCCCGCCGCCCAGGTGGGCGATGACCAGGTTCAACTCCTCATAGCGCCGGCCCAGGTCTTTAGCGGCGCGCCGGCCGGTGGCCTTGAGGTTCAGGGCATGGCTCAGGCTGCGCCGCTGGATCTCCGGCCAGCCGGAGATACGGGCGATGTCGTCGAACTCGTCCACGCAGACCGGGTCCACGATGAAGGCCGGCACCCCGGCCCGTCCGGCGATCTCGTGGGCCAGGAGCGCGCCCAGGTTGGAGGCGTGCTCTCGCTCGCCGGGATGACGCAGGTCGTCCAGCATCCGCTCGTTCACGCGATAGGTGCCGCTGGGGATAGGCCGCAGCAGCCCACCCCGGCCCACCACACCATCCAATGTCTCCAGGCCGATGTCACGCTGTTTCAGGAAATCTAATACCACATCACGCCGAAACTCGTACTGGTCGGCGATGTGGGGGAAGGGAGCCAGTTCCTCGGCCGTGTGGCGCAAGGTCTCATCGAAGACCGGCGTCTCGTCATCGTAGACGGCCACCTTGGTGGAGGTAGAGCCGGGGTTGATCGCCAATACACGAGTCATGGATTTCCTCCCCGCGGCATCCTGAAGCTGTTGAACGAGGCTGTTCTTCCGCCACGAACCCGCCATGATCAGCGCTCCCGATACAGGGCGTAGCGTTTGTAGCGTTTCGCCATGATCATCCTCCCGCACCCGGCACATCCGCTACCGGGGTACGGGCCATGATCACCCGCCACTCGCCGGTCTGTACCACCTCATCCCGCTGGTTCAGCACCTCGGCATCCGCGAAGACCATGCCGGCCTCCCGGCCCAGGGCGCGCTTGCGCGTGACCTGCACGCGCACCCGGATCGTGTCGCCGCTAAAGACCGGCTTCTTGAACTTCCAGTCCAGATTGGTGAAGGCGATGGCCGTGCCCTCAAAGACGCCGGTGCGCCCCACCAGCCCGGTGGCGATACTCAGCACCATCATCCCGTGGGTGACGCGCGTGCCAAAAGGACCTTTCCTGGCAAACTCCTCGTTCGTGTGCAGTTGGTTATAATCGCCGGACAGGCCGGCGAAGGCCATGATGTCGGCCTCGGTCATGGTGCGCGCCGGCGTGACGAGCACGTCACCAACTTCTATCTCCTCAAAATATCGCCCCCGGACCGCGATCTCGGCCATGTTCATGTCCTCCCGTCAAAAGATAAGCGCCCAGGCGCAATTATACCAGACAAGTGCCAGGTGTCAATGAGACCGGCTTGGGAGCGTTACACATTGGGGACACAGGAAACGGGCACCAGTAGCGATTATGTGCGCTGGAGTTGAGCCTTCAGGCGGGTCTTACGGGCACGAACCGGCTAAAGCCTCGACTCCAGAGCCGTACTGTCCCCAACGCGATACGCTCACCCGGCTTGACATCCGGGCGTAATTAAACGCATGAGGGCCCTGCCTCACTCCCCATTTCGCGTCCCTTCGGGGAGGGGCAGGAATGCCTGGTAGGGGTTTTGGCGGCGGCTTCGCCGCCGCCAAAACCCCCAGAAAGGCCTTCTCCCCCCTTCTTCTTTCCCTGACAAAAGTTATGCCCGGATGTCAGACCGGCATATTGTGTTCTCCCAGGCTATATGCTATAATGCTCCCAGACAGAAAGACATCTCACGCCGGGAGGAGAGCTATGAACACGATGATGGGTGCGGACCTGTTGGTCCAATGTCTGATCCAGGAGCACGTGCGTTTTGTCTTTGGCATCCCCGGCGGGCAACTCTGCCCCATCCTGGATGCCATTCGTCGTTTTGGCCCCGATGAGGGCTTGCAGTTCGTCATGACCCGTCACGAGCAGGCTGCCGCCCATATGGCTGACGCCTATGCCCGCGTGACCGGCGAGCCTGGCGTCTGCATCGGCACGGTAGGGCCGGGTGCCGCTGATTTGGTGCCCGGCGTCTATCCTGCCTGGGCCGACTCCATCCCGCTGGTGGTGCTCACCGCCCAGAATCAAACCTGGAAGAGCTACCCGGAGCGCGGCTCGATGCAGTCTCTAGACCAACTGGGCCTGTTCGCGCCCATCGTCAAGTGGAGCGCGCGGGTCACCCACTGGCAACGCATCCCAGAGTTGACGCAACGGGCTTTCCGGGTGGCTGTCTCCGGCCGGCCCCGGCCGGTCCACCTGGACCTGCACGTGGACGCACTCATGGCCCCGGTGGACGAAGCAACTCTCACCTATCGGCCGGCGCCCCCAGAACGCTATCGCCCGCTCCAGAGGCCGGTCGCCCCGGCCGGGCTGATCGAGGCGGCGGCGCGGTTGCTGGTGGAAGCCGAACGCCCACTCATCCACCCCGGCGGCGGTGCGCTTCGCGCTGGCGCGTGGGACGAGGTCCGCGAGCTGGCAGAATACCTCTCGGCCCCGGTCACCACCAGCCAGGGGGCGTGCGGCGTGCTCCCGGAGGACCATCCCCTGTGCCTGATCCCCGGCGGCTACGGCGCATTGGGAGCCCAGGCCGCCGCCGACGTGGTCCTGCTGGTCGGCGGACGGCTGGGGGATGTGGACTTTTGGGGCCAGCCCCCCTTCTGGGGCGAGCCGGAGGCGCAAAAGCTGATCCAGATTGACATCGAGCCGGAGAACGTGGGCCTCAACCGGCCGGTGGACCTGGCCCTGGTGGGCGACGCCCAGGCTACCCTGCGCGCCCTCCTCGAGGCAGTGAAACGACTGACGCCACCGGTGCCGGAGCGACCAGAGCTGGCCGAGTACCGGGCCACCCAGGACGCCTGGCTGGCCCAGTTCCAGGAGGGCGCCAACTCAAACAAACGCCCCATCCATCCCCTGCGCCTGATGCGGGACGTGCGCGCTTTCTTCCCCCGCGACGCCATCTCGGTGGTGGACGGTGGCAACACCACCCTCTGGGCGCACTACCTGAACCGCATCTACGAGCCGCGTTCGTTCCTCTGGGCTGCTGATTCCGGCCACCTGGGCACCGGCCTGCCCTATGCCATCGGAGCCAAACTGGCCCGGCCTGACCGCCAGGTCTATGCCATCAGCGGCGACGGGTCGTTCGGCCTGAACATCCAGGAGTTAGAGACCGCCGCGCGGCTCAAACTGCCCCTCGTCGTCGTCGTGGTCAACGACCAGCAGTGGGGTATGATCAAAGCGGCGCAGATGGCGGCCTATGACGCCCGCTACATCGGCGTGGATTTCGACGACGTGCGTTACGACCAGGTGGCGAAGGCGATGGGTTGCTGGGGCGAGCGAGTGGAGGACCCCCTTCACATCACGCCGGCCCTGGAGCGGGCCGCGGCCTCGGGCAAACCGGCCGTTCTGGACGTAGTGGTGGACCAATGGGCTAACCTGACCCCGCCGGACCTGGAGAATCTGGATGCCGTCTGGATGGAGGGGTGTGAGTTACCCTGGTGACGCTCCCCTCACCAATCCTTGTGAGCACGTAACTACCCTACCCTCCCGCAGGTTTGGGCGCAATGGCTAGACCAGACGCCGCAGGCGCGCCCAGATGACCGGCTGCATAGGTTGCCAGCTCCTTTCCAACCTGCGGGAGGGTACAGGGTCGTGAACACATGTTATAGGAGCGAGGTGAGCAATGAAAGCGGCTGTGTTTCAAGGGATCGGGCAGGTGGAGGTGCTGGAGGTGCCCCGGCCCACGCCTGGCCACGGTGAGGTCATCATCCGCGTGGGATACTGCGGCATCTGCGGGTCTGATCTGGAAGCGTTCCACACCGGCATGTACGAGCCGGGCCTGATCATGGGCCACGAGTTCGCCGGGGTCATCGCCGAGGTGGGACCGGCGGTGACCGGCTGGCAGGTGGGGGAGCGGGTCGTCGTGGGCGATGCCATCCCCTGCGGCGCGTGCCCGCCCTGCCGCGAGGGCCGCCTGAATAGCTGCGAGAGCCTGACCATGATCGGCGTCACCCACGACGGCGCCCTGGCCGAATACGCCCGCATCGCGGCCGTGGGCCTCCACCGCCTGCCGGAGACGGTCTCGCTGCGCCGGGGTGCCCTGGTGGAGCCACTGGCTGTAGCCCTGCACGGGGTACGCCAGTCGCGCCTCAAGACCGGCGACCATGCCCTGGTCATGGGGGCCGGCCCTATCGGCCTGCTGACCCTGCAATGCGCCCGGCTGGCCGGCGCCCGGACGGTTACCGTCACCGAGGTGGACCCCACGCGGGCGGCGCTGGCAGCCCGGCTCGGCGCGACGGCCGTCCTGGACCCGGCCCGTGACAACGTCGGCGTGACCCTGGCCGGTATCACCGGCGGGCGAGGGCCGGACGTGGTCTATATCTGCACCGGCGCGCCGGCCCCGTTCCGGGATGCCATCTCCCTGGTCCGCAAAGGGGGGCAGATCTATCTCCTGGGCCTGTGCGTGGAGCCGGTGGAAGCCGATTTCATGAGTGTCGTCTTGAACGACCTGTGCATCGAGGGCAGTCTGGCCGGGCAGTTCGAGTTCCCGGCGGCCATTGACTTTGTCGCTCAAGGGCGGGTGGATGTGGAGGCCCTGGTCTCTCACGAGATCACCCTGGACGAGGTCGTGACCGGCGGGTTCGACCGGCTGGATACGCCCGGCTCTGGCGCCGTCAAAATCCTGGTGCGAATAGGAGGGGAACTATGAAGCTCGCATCGCTGGAATATCTGGAAGAGGCCAAAAAGAGGTCCAACGCCGACCCGGAGTACCTGGAGCTGGCCAGGGGGAACAACGAGTCATACACGCTGGTGCTGGAACCAGACCCGGCCCACGGTGTGACCGGGCAGACCGTCATCGGCTTTGACAACGTGGATGGCCGGATGAACCAGGTCTGGATCGGGCAGCGGCCCACCGAGTTCACCCTGTCGGCCCCCTATGGGGTGTGGGTGGACATCCTGCGGGGCAAGATGGGGGCGACCAAAGCCATCGCCTCGCGCAAGCTCAAGACCCAGGGGCCGTTCCTGCAACTGCTCAAGGGTGGCAACCGCATCATCCGCTGGGTGGAGATCCTGCGCACCATCCCCACCGAGTTCGAGGGGGATTACGCGCAGTACAACCTGCCCGGCGCGTAAATGTTTGGTCTACAGCCCCCAACGTAACTGCCTGCCATGCCGACTGCCCAAAAACGGGGGTTACACCCAGTACTTTTCAAATAAGGTGCCGACGTAGAGGCTTCAGCCGGCTTTCCCGCCTGAAGGCTCGATTCCGGAGTGTTATTTGAAAGATGTTGGGGTTACACCCCCTACGAGCCTATGGGTGAACGTTTACCCGATGTCTACCCTGCGCATCTACCTCCTCGGTGAGTTCCGCCTGCAACGCGACGACGCGATCTTGCAGCTCCCCACGCAAAAGGCCCGCGCCCTGCTGGCCTACCTGGTCATGCACCGCGATCGGGCCTTCCCTCGCGCGGTCCTGGCCGGCCTCCTCTGGGGCGACATGCCGGAGGAGCGCGCCCTCCACAACCTGGCCGATTCCCTCTGGCGCATCCGGCAGGTCATTGGCCCAGGCTACTTCCTGGCCGATCATCACACCCTGCGCTTCAACCCCGACGCGGACTATTGGCTAGACGTCAGTGCCTTCGAGCAGCACCTGGCCGCCAGCCATCAGCCATCAGCGGTCAGCGATCAGCAGTCAACCAGTCCACAATCTGCAACCTGTAATTTGCAATCTGCAATCTCCCTGTACCGGGGCGATTTCCTGGAAGGCTTTTACGACGACTGGTGTCTGGCAGAACGCGAGCGGCTGCACACACTCTACCTGGACGCCCTGCGCGCGCTGGTGAGCTACCACAAGGGCCGGGGAGAGTACGAGGAGGCCCTGCGCTACGGCCAACGGCTGGTGATCGGCGATCCGCTGCGCGAGGAGGCGCACCGGGAAGTGATGCGCCTGCTGGCCCTCCTGGGGCAACGCAACGCGGCTCTGCGCCAATACCTGGTCTGCCGGCGCACCCTGGCCGAGGAGCTGGAGGTGGCGCCGCTCCCGGAGACCACGGCCCTCTACCACCAGATTCGCCAGGCCGTGGTGGCCCGGTCGCCGGCGCCGACCGCGCCGGCCGACTTGAGCCGGGCGGCTCTGGTGGGCCGCGAGACCGAACGCGCCCTGGCTCTGACGCGCCTGGAATCAGCCATTCGCGGACGTGGAGGCGCGCTCCTCATCGAGGGGGAGGCCGGCGTGGGCAAGACCCGCCTGGTGGAGGAGGTGGCGACCGGTGCGCATTGGCGCGATGTGACCGTGGGCCTGGGCCAGAGCGAGGAGTCGGCCGCGCAGCCGGCCTACGGGCCGCTGATCGCCGCCCTGCGCGCGGTGCTCACCCCCCTGCACGCCGCCCAACTGCGCAAGGTGGTGACCGACACCTGGCTCCGCCAGGTCAGCGCCCTGCTGCCCGAGATCGCCGACTGGCTGCCGGACCTGCCACCGCGCCAGGAATTGCCGCCCGCTCTGGCCCGGATGCGCCTGTTGGACGCACTGATCCAGGTGCTGGTGGGCCTGGGCCGCGTGGCCCCGCACCTGTTGATCCTGGAAGACCTCCACTGGGCCGACGTCGCCACCCTGGAGGCCCTGGCAGCACTGGTTCCCC
>Ga0129299_1000180_pt1 | contig 37424 bp, 34 predicted proteins | sample ConPoolayeCmetaG_FD_94477 | JGI IMG/M metagenome (GOLD analysis project Ga0129299, IMG submission 94477) | Hot spring microbial mat communities from California, USA to study Microbial Dark Matter (Phase II) - Cone Pool mat layer C metaG ...
AAGTCAGCTATGTTTTTGAGGATGCGGATGAGCTGTGAGGTACGTTGAGCCGGACTGCGGCGGGATAAGGCGGAAAGTGCCCCCCTGTGTATTTCTGGACGTTGCTCTGGGCTGAGAAGCAGGTTAGTCAGCATGGGGGTATCGAGAGAATCATAGTTGCTTTGATCGGCCATGAGCCTCCACCCCTGTCGTCAGTTAGAGTTTACCGATCATCGTAACATGCCTTGCCATTCTGGGCAACCCAAGCTGGATGCTAGGAGAGGTGGCCTGCTCAACTTTTCATGAAGATTTCGTCTCCTGCCCTGCCTCTATGAAGCAGAGTGGAGGGGGATCGTGTGGCGCCTGGCACGTTCCTCCTGCGGCCTGACAGGCGGACAACCCCATGCCTCAGGGGAGGTACGGCTACGGGCTTCGGCAAACTTAGGAAGGATGCCGCAGGCGTAACACTGCTGACGACAATCTATGCGCGTTTTGCCCTCCAGACTCATCAGATAGTCCTGAGCCAGGTATTTCTTGCGCACCCCCGTATCAATGTGATCCCATGGGAATATCTCGTCGAGCGGGCGCGTCCGATGGGTGTAAAAGTGGGGATCAATGCCGTACTCAGTGAGGGCCTGTGCCCACGCTTCCGGGCGGTGTTGTTCCTGCCAGGCGTCGAAGCGACTGCCCAACTCCCATGCCCGGACAATAACAGGCCCTAGCCGCCGATCACCGCGGCTGAGCAGTCCCTCTAAGAGGGTCTCTTCTGGGCGATTCCAGCGCAACTGGAGGCCTGCTCCCCGCATTTCGCGCTTTAAGAGTGCCTGCTTGGCCTCAATCTGTTCGCGTGTGTCCATAGATGCCCACTGGAAGGGCGTATGAGGCTTGGGGATGAATGTGCTGACCCCCACGTTGACGCTGGCTCGTTTGCCGTGTATCCGGCGGCCCTCTGCAAGGACCGCCTGTGAGAGATCGGCGATTGCCTGCACATCTTCCAATGTCTCAGCCGGATGGCCGATCATGAAATAGAGCTTGATAGTCTGCCATCCCCGGCTGTAGACAGATCGGGCAACTTCCAGCAATTGCTGGTCAGAGACATATTTGTTGATGATGCGCCGCATCTTCTCCGTGGCGGCTTCTGGTGCGAAGGTGAACCCGCCGCGTTTGCTGTCCTTGAGAGCCTCCATGAGTTCAACACTGGAGGTCTCGATGCGCAAGCTGGGAAGGTTGATCTTTAGATGTCGGGCGGCAAACCGTTCACTGACCGCCTTGACCAGATCAACAATGTGGGTGTAGTCGCTGGAGGAGAGCGACAGCAGGGCGATCTCCTCGAAGCCTGTCTGCCTGACAGCCGCATCAATAGCTGTTACGATTTCGTCTACACTGCGTTCGCGGACAGGCCGCATGACTATCCCGGCGTGGCAGAAGCGACAGCCGCGCGTGCAACCGCGCATAATCTCAATTGGGACGCGGTTATGCACCGTGTCAATGTTGGGCACGATCAGGCGGGTCACAGGCGGGGGCAGGGTGGGCAGAACACGCTTGAGGACAGGCAGGGAGGCGGCCTCATGAGTCGGCCTGATGTGAGCCAATGTCCCATCGTCGTGATAGCTCACCTCATAGAAGCGCGGCACATATACACCCGGCAGGCGGGCCAGCTCGGCAAGCTGTGCTTCACGGGACATACCTGCCTGCTTCATGTGGCCCACTTTCCGGGCGATCTCAAGGATGGCTTCCTCACCTTCCCCGATCACAAAAAGGTCAATGAAGTCAGCCAGAGGTTCCGGGTTGTAGCAGGCATGCCCGCCGGCAATGACAAGAGGTGCGGCCTCATGGCGCTGGGCGCTGTACAGCGGTAGTCCGGCCAGATCAAGCACTTCCAGTACGTTGGTGTAGAGTTGCTCGTAAGGGATGCTGATACCTAGTAAGTCGAATGAGGCGATGGGATGCTTGGTCTCAAGCGAATAGAGGGGAATCCCCTCGCGGCGCATGGCGGAGATCATGTCTACCCATGGCAGGTACACGCGCTCGGCCAGCATGTCAGACTGCCGGTTGAGCAGGTCATAGAAGATCGCCAGGCCTAAGTTGGGTGCGCCGATCTCGTAGATGTCAGGGAAACATAAAGCTATCTTGACCTGATCGGGGCGCCACTCCTTGCGGATGGAGTTGAACTCGCCCCCTACATAACGGCCCGGCTTCTCGATACTCAACAGCACACGTTCCAATGCCCGCTCGATTGCCTCCGGCGTTTGTAGTGCAGTCATTGTCCCCCCGCACATGAACAATCAGGCCGGCTCACTTAGAGGCTCCGGCCTGTTAATTTAGACGATGGATATGCAAGAAATTATACAGGTCTGGTGAATGTGCGCAATAATCAGGACAGGTATTTCAGGGTTTGTAGATAAACACGACGGCGTCAAAGAGCACTTCACGCGAGCCGGCAGGCTCAGAAGTAGCGTTGCTCAATGAGAGGTACTGCACTTCCCAAGCCGCAAAGTAGAAGTGACCCAGCAATACCCACTGATCGGCATGAGCGGCCTGATCTACCTCGATTGGTGCACTCAGCTCACCGCCGTGATATACCCGATAAGCCGCTGACTGAGTAGCCCGTACAGAGGGGGGGATGTACACATATAGACTGTAGTAACCCGGTCGGTCAGGGATGATATGCCAGCGTGCCTCAAGGCTGGGGCGGTTGCTATGATTCTTGGCATACCGATATTGGCCTGCGTGTCCGCCGCTTCTCAATGCAGGACCGGGGAATCCCTCCCAGCTAAAGAACTTATTCGAGCTTTCCTCGACAGTGATGCCGGATGTCAAGGGAGGGGGGAAGAAGAATAGTTGGGCGGTTGGCTGGAGGGAGCCGGGTGTTCCAGCTACGTAAGGGAGAGTAGCCGTTGGGGTGGGAGTAAAGGTAGGGGTAGGTGTCGAGGTAGGAAGCGGTGTGGAAGTCGGAGGGCCGGTAGTGGGCAAAGGGCCTCTGGGGTAGTATCCGGCTTGAAGAGCCGCACGCCCTGTGAACTCCCGGTACTCTACTACAATGCGATGATCGCCTGCGGTCATCGGACGGTCCACACTAATCCACTGGTACTGGCCGTTCTGCCATTTGTCAATGACTAGTACCCCATCTACGTACATGCGTACACCATCATCGGCGCGGGCGGCAAAGGCAAAGACGCCGTCCCAGAACCGGTCTACCCGTGTCCAGCGTACCGAGAAATTGTCGGCGGGGATTCCCTCAGCAGGCGCGCCGTCGCCCCAGTCAAATGTGAGCACGGTGTCCTGCCGGGTCAGAGCCGGTGAACCGGCAAGATTGGGGTTGGTGAAGTACTCCCCTGTCCAGCTCGCATCAGCCGCCTGCGACCTCATCAGCGGAATCCCTAGACCCGTTAAGCAGATGCTCATGAGTACACATGCCGCCAGTAATTTCTTACGCATGGATCACCCTCCGGCAGGGTAATTGAAAGGCACACGGCCAAGTATGATTCCGAGCAAAAGTAGTATATCACAGGCTCTCAGCTTTTGGCCCGGCTGAGCGCTTCTTCTACTGCCCGACGTACCTGATAATTTTGCTCTTTTTCCAATGCACGTTTCAGTGCCTTCTGGGCATTTGGCCCGCCAATCTCGCCAAGTGCCTGGGCGGCCGTAAGCCTGACTTCCCAGTTAATGTCCTCCTCCAGGGTGACTGCCAGGGATTTGACTGCCTTCTCAGCTTCCAGCCTCCCCAGCGCCTCAGCCGCGCCGGAGCGAACGCTCCACTGCTGATCCTTTTCCAGCACGTCTATCAGCGGCTTGACAGCCTTCGGGTCACCGATCTCGCCTAGCACATGAACCGCGCCGACGCGCACACGCCAGTCAGAGTCGCGCAGTGCCTTGATCAGCGCGTCCAGCGCAGGCGAGCCTATTTGGATGAGAGCCTTTTCAGCGGCACGCGAGATGCTGGGGTCTACTTCTTTCAGAGCTGTGATCAGGGGCGGGATGGCTCTCGGCCCCCCGATCTCTCCCAGCGCTTCGGCGGCCCTCCTTCGCATTGGAGACTCATATTTCCACTGGCTGGTGAGTATCTCGCTCAAGGCTTTGATGTTCTGGTCAGCTTTAAGCTTGTCAATATTTAAAGTCACCATGTCTGCCTCCTAGACCAATTTCTCTGGATAGGGGAGGTAGAGTGTGGCTTTCCCTTTTAACTTATGGGGTAGAGCAAAATGCCTGCCCGTTGAATGTACCTCTATTAACAGGCTAACCCTTTTTCTTTGGTAGCGCAACCGTAAATTCGCCCTTCAGCTTGAGCGAGTCATCCGTGCCTTTGACAGTAAACCGCCCCTGAACGAGTGCGTTGTCGCCCTCTTCAAGTTTGTTGGTGATCTGTCCCCGGCAGATCACCGTCTCGCCGGGCTTGGTCATCCCGCTGAAGCGGGCCTTGAAGCGCCGTATCGCGCCTGCACCGGCCCAGCGTGTGAGCATCTGGCCGGCAAAAGCCATGATTAACAGACCATGTGCAATGATGCCGTCCAGCCCAACCGATTGTGCCATGTGAGGCACTGTGTGGATCGGGTTGAAGTCACCGCCTGCGCCGGCATAGCGCACTAACTGAATATCTGTGATAGGCCCTTTGGTTAATGGAGGCAGTTCACTGCCGACCTCGACATCTTCAAAATAGACAGGCATTGTCTTTCCCCCTAGTGGCGGACGATGATAGTAGCCCGATCCCGCAGGACAGGTGTTCCGTGCTGATTAGTGTATTCTGTCAACAATTCGATGAACTCTAGTTCGCCTCTGGCGTAGATGTCAGCAATACGGGTCTGACCTGTGACGGTATCCCCAATGTGGATGGGAGCCAGATACTCGTACTCCTGCTCACTGTGAAGTACATTCACAAAATCGACTCCCAGCTCGCGCAGATAAGCTTCTGGGTTCATGCCGCCCCAGAATGTGAAAACGGTCGGGAAGGTAGGAGGGAGCGGTGGATCGTCCGTCTGGTAGGCCGGGTCGTCATCGTCAATGGCCAGTACGAACTCGCGTAGCTTGTTGCGTTCGATGGTATAGCTGAAGGGGGGATAGACCCGTCCCTTGTGTGATGGGTCAAGCATGTGTTTCGTTTCTCCTCTCCTGTTTGGGCTGAGTTGTGTTCTTCAAGATGCTGAGCCTAACACCAGACTATCGTCCAGCCGGTACAGACCAAGCTGTTCTGCCATTTGTCTGGCTTGGGCGTACTCCTCTGGTGTAATTGCCCTCCCTATGTCGGCCCGCCCGAAGGCGCGGTAGGCAGGCCGATACTGATCCATCAAACTCAAATAGGTATCCTGACCAAGATGGCCGGCGATCCAGCGCAGAACTGCCTCTGTATTGTCCAGATGGCCGGGCATGACCAGATGCCGCACCATCAGCCCGCGTTGGGCCATTCCGTCTGGGCCGATCTGGAGATGCCCTACCTGTTGGAACATCTCGGCGACTGCCCGCTGATTCACGGCAGGATAATCGGGTATGCCGCTCAATCCCAGCGCAAGTTTGGCATCTGCATACTTCATATCGGGCAGGTAGATATCCACCACGCCTTCAAGCAGGGCCAGTGTCTGGGGTGCGTCGTACCCGCCGGAGTTCCACACCAGCGGCAAACGTAGCCCGCCTTCAACTGCAATCAGCAGTGATGCCATGATCTGCGGTGCGACGTGGGTCGGTGTGACAAGGTTGATATTCACTGCCCCCCTGCGTTGCAGATCGAGCATGATGTCAGCCAACTGTTGGGCTGACATTGGTTGGCCTTGCCCTAGAATGTTCCAGCGGGCTGTCTGGCAGAACTGGCAACGCAGGTCACAGTTGGCGAAGAAGATCGCCCCAGAGCCGCCGCCTGCTGTCAGAGGGCGTTCCTCGCCAAGGTGGACATAGGCCGTTGCAACCAACGCCTCGGTGCCGGTACGGCATGGCCCCCTCTCCTGACCGCGATTAATGCCGCAGTTCCAGCCGCACAGCCGGCATTCGTAGAGGGCCGCCTGTGCTTGTACGACACGACGGGCCAGCCCTCCGCTTCGATAGAGGGAGAGGTAAGCCGCCTCAGCCAAGTGACCCGCCTCTGGCGATCCGGAAGCCCACTACGCGGAAACTATCAGTTGGCAATTCGCCCTGCCGGGCGGCACAGCGAACCGCATGCGGCCTGCTACGCCATGAGCCTCCATGCATCACCCGCTTCTCGGTGTCGGGAGCAGGCCCCTCACGGCCATCGTCGGCTTGATAGGGGTATGGCCAGTCCAGAGAAGAGCACCATTCCCATACGTTGCCCGCCAGATCATCATGCCCGTATGGACCTCTCCCCTCCGGGAACATTCCGACGGCACACAGGCGTTTAGCTGGCCGATGCCCCCATGCGTTAGCTCGCGTATCTTCAAACACGTCACCCCACGGATAGATGCGTGTGCTGTTTGCGCCCCGTGCCGCCAGAACCCACTCAGCCTCAGTGGGCAGGCGATAGACGATGCCTGTCTCGCGGGTGAGCCATTCACAGTAGGCCTCAGCGTCCCGCAGAGAGACAAATACGACCGGCGCATTACTTAATTCACGCGGGGGTTGACGTCCGCGCCAACCGGGCGGCTGACGGTGGCGTGTGGCCTGCAGAAAAACGGCATAGGCCGCCTGTGTTACTGGATACTGGGCCAGCGAGAATCCCGTCACCTGAACAGCATGGACGGGTTGCTCATCGGTGTAATCTTGGCTCCCCAGTATGACTGTTCCGCCCGGCACATAGATCATCTCAGAGAGGAAATAGGGCGGCGAGAAACGGGGGTCGCCCAGCAGGGCCAATGCATCTCCGGCAAGAGCGCGTTGGGAGGGCGTCAGGCGGGGCAGTGTGTTCAGCAGGCGGCGTGCGTAAACCTCCTCCAGTTCCAGCGCTCGGATAGTGCGGGCGGCCTCGGCCCGGAGGTAGGAACTGTGACCCAGCAGTTTATTCCACAGGCGGGGATCACATTCACCTGTGTCAACTGATGATGGGGGGTGGTGCAGAGGTTTCATCTGCCTGCCAGACGTTGCGCGTCCTCTCCAGCACGGCCAAAGCTTCTTCTGTGCCCAGCCAGCGCAAGGCCCATTGTGCCGCCGACCGAAGCACCGGGTCGGGTTGCCAGAGTAGTTCCCCCAGCCCCAATTCAAGGCCGCTTGGACGCGCTTCGAGCAAATAGGAGAGGGCGACTTGTCGGATCATGACATCTTCGTTGAACAGAGCTGTCAGGGGAGGGGGGCGTAAAGGCCCTTTGACGACCCGGTGCCAGCAACGCAACATAACCGGTACTTCGTAGGGCATCTCTAGATAGTCATCGGCGCCGTTCTTGAAGGCGGCCAGCAGGGCCTGACGCCCATAACGGGCATCCATGATCAAGATCGGTGTCCGGGAGACGGTTTCTTCGGCGGCAGAACGCACTCGCTGGATCAGGTCTAGGCCGTTTATCCCTGGCAGGCGGATATTGACTACCAGCATATTGGGTTCAAGCGCCCGCACCAGCCCCCACGCCTCCCGTCCGTTGTCTGTCCGCCGGACTTCATAGCCGTTTGAGTCTGCCAGAAGGTGAGCAAGCTCAGCGGTGCTGTCGTCGTAATCGGCCAGCACGACCAGGGGCCGCCGCCGCCCTTCTACGGGCGGGGCTTCCAGACCTTCCAGCCTAAAACGGCCATAGAGCGGCCCAAACTCACGGCTCAGCGCAGGCTCCATGCCCGTCTGGCGTAGAGAATGCCGTCCGCCTAATTCCGGCTCTTGTCCGCTCAGGGGAGGAATTTTTCGGTTCACCGATTGCCTCTAACGAAGCTCAACTACTGGTGTCTGCCGTAACAGGACCTTCTTGCTCAACAGATCAGTCACGGTGACCAGCAGGGTACGGTTCTGATCGACCTCGAATATGACTTCGATCCGATCATCACCCGCCTTACCCGGCGGGTCAAGATGGGCAACTGTGCGTGATCCGTCCTCGTCATTCAGGGCGACAACTTGGCGGAGTTCCCAGCTACCCTCAACCATCAAGATAGCCCGATCACCAAACATGACTTCGGTTGTGCCGCCGGCTCCTTCTTCGACCTCGCCGATGACCAGCTCGATCGCTTCCTGGCCATCACGTGAGGCGGCCAGTATCAACTTGACAGGCTCTGTCAGTGGATAGCGCGTCCCAGCGGGGATGATCTCCTCCCATTCATGCCTTCCCGTGATCGGGCTGAGATGCCTTACACCGTAGGAATGGTAAAGGAAGTCATCCAGCCCTAACCCGACTGCCAGCCCTAGTGCCCCATGCGCGACAGCCTCAAAAGGCTTATGCTCGAATACGCGCTCACTGCCAAATTGAGTGCGCACCATGCGCCGTACTGATGGAATCTGAGAAGTACCGCCTACCAGCAATACTGCGCCGATGTCTTCAGGGTAAATACCCCTCGTGCGGGCACTGCGGAGGACCTTATCTAGTGTCTTCTGGATAGTGCTGTAGAAATCGTGCCGGTCGAGAATGTCCTCCAGTTGGGTGCGTGTGAAGTCGGCACGGTAGGTACGATAGGTATCCGGATCAAAGACACTGAACTCGGCGCTCTCATGCTCAGAAAGGCGGATTTTGGCGGCCTCAACTGCCAGCTTTAGTTGGGAATAGGCACTGCCGATCTGACTGCGATCTACATTGTTGCGGGCCAGCAGGTCATCAAGTAACCAGTGATCAATATCATCCCCACCCAGCACACGTCCAGCCTTGGCGATCACCCGCGCTTCGGTATACTCATCCCCGGCGGGCAGATGGCTTTCGCCGCTGGCTACCTGACCTAGCTCCAGTACAACCCCTCTGGCTTCCTCAGCGACAGGCATTCGCACCAGCGATACGTCCAGCGTCCCTCCGCCAAAATCGAAGACCAGCACCAGCTCGCCCGGTGTACGCACCTCATAACCCAGTGCGGCGGCTGTGCTCTCGTCCACGATCCGCACACGCTCGATATGTCCATTGCCGGTAACGCTGGCGGCCAGTATCTCGTCGCGCAGCCACTTGAGGTATCGCTCAAAGCTCTGGACGGGTACAGTTAACACCAGCTCATCAATGGGGCCGCCTTCGTGTTGAAGCACCGCCGAAAGTACTGCTGACAGGAACGCTGATCCTGCTTGGGCGTCATCCCACTCCACACCGTCTAAGTTGCGTGCCAATGGGCCGCTGTGAGCCGCAATGCCGCGTTTGAAGGAGGCAAAGAACCGCTGGTCACCCTGAACGTCGTATCCCTCAGCACGGACGGCATAGCCGGCGATGACTTCCCTGTTTGCCCCGTTGCAGACGTACAGCAATGAGGGGATAAGGGGGGGAAGCGACCCTGTAGAAGGTGTGCATAGCCCCGGTAAACTGAGCGTCTCCGGGGCATTGGTTGCTTCCCGCCATACTGCCACAATGGTATTGGTTGTGCCGAAATCTACCGCTACTCTTCTCATCTGTTCCGGTAAACCAGACCGTCATAAGGGAGTCTTGTCCGTTTCTAGCTGGTAACCTGCCCCTGCTCGATACGGGTGACCTCTGCTTTATGGATGACTTGGCCATTGCGCTTGTAGCCAATGTAGCGTATGCGCACCGGCTCGCCAGCGGCGATTGAACGTGCTCCTCGCCCTACAGGGCGGTGATGCCTCGAGTCAAATGGAACAAGTGCACCTGCTTCTCCAATCTTTTCTCCGCCCAGGTCGTTCAGCAACGCATCGAGGGGCGAGAGCAGGTCCAGCATGTCACGCAGAGGTACTTCGGCGCCATTTTCAATTGCCGCCCGAAGTGTTGAGAGCTGGATCATGATGGGCATCAACCGATTGAACAGCATAAGCCGCTCATTTTCGACAGCCATCTTGGTTGCCTCAGCCTGACGTCTCTCTAGGGCGGCATATTCCTCGCGCAACCGCCCGATCCGCTGATCCTGTTCATCAATTTGGCGGTGGAGGGCCTCTGCGGCCCGTTCTTGTGTCTCCAGCGCCCGGCGCAGACCTTTGACATTCTCCACCAGGAGATCGTAGTTACGGAGCTTAGCCCGCTCGATCTGACGGTGTAATCGAAAGATTGCCAGCCGATCCCGTATCAGTTGGAAGAGAGCCAAAACCAGCCGCTCGATCATTTCTGCCTCTCTGTTTCTGTCTTTGCCGGTTCATCTAAAGGCATCTCTTCGGGGCTGAGGCTCCGGGCAACAGGGAGCAATTCTGCGGCCAGATCGGCGAACGTCACCGTCCCATCCGGTTCAATGTAAAGCTCGACCTGAACAGGCAACGGCAACCTGTTGTCATCCTTCTGAGCGGAGGGCTTAGCCATCCTGCCTCCTGCTACTGGCTTGTCGTAATGGTTTCTTCTGTGCTGTCGGGCTGGTTGTAGTACTCGGAGGTGTGCTCACGCTTAATCACGTCTCCCAGTGCCCGCTCAATGATCTCAGTGACTTTTTCGCAGGCCGGCCCGCTGATGCCCGTGATGCGTTCTTCCACAGTCCCGTCTGGCCTGATGACAAACTCTATCTGAAGTGTCTGTGCCATCTCTCTACCACCTTTGCATCACAAGACGGATACTGCCGTCTGGCTGGGTCTCTTCGAGGACGGTCTGCCAGCCCTGCTGTCTGGCCTGCTCAGTCACTGTCAGGTAGGCATACCGCTGGGTCAGGCGGCGCAGGAACTCGGCACGGTCGACCGGGATGCCCCAGAAGTCAGCTATCATCTCGATATCCGACCCTTCCATTTTGAAGCCAATATCGTACTTGCCGGCGGTTCGCACCACCAGATCAACGCGAGCCTCCTGCCCCCCGAAGCCGCGCACACTGCCACTTGTGACCTTATACCCTAGATCGATCAACGCCCGCTTGACCATTTCCATATCGCGCAACTGTGTACGTACCCGAGTAAAATGTGACATCTTTAAATCCCCTCTCTTGCGACAGCATACTTCTGTTGCTACTGTTGCTTGCCTAGACTAACGTTACTGGTTTTAAGTGCGGCTGTCAAGGCGTGCCTGCCAGAACTCAATGTATTCGTTGATGATCCCCAGGGCCCGCCGAAGCTCCTGCGCCCGTGAGAAACGCAGCCAGCGGTGAGCCTGCTCAAGTTCTTCGAGCACTTCCTCACGTTCGGCCTGCATTTCTGCCAGCGCTTCTTCTTCTGTCAGGGGTGATAGAGGCCTGCCGCCCAGGTAACACTCCTCCCGCTGGCGGATCAGGCGCTTCTGAATGCGTGCCCGCAGGCCACGGATCACCCAGACACGCTCCATGTTCCCTGCCCGGTGTGCCCTATGCTGCTCGCTCAGCAGGTGTGCGGCTATCGAAGGCCACAGCCGTCTTGCCCCGCCCAGCATAGGGGCGTCATTGATATTAAAGCCCGGCAATTCCGGTTCACGCCCTGTCGGCTCAAAGAGGAGATCGGGGTGAAATTCGCTCTCTGTCAATAGATGCTCCTCTCCTTCAGCGCGGCAGGCTGGCGTTGCCAAATAGCTGGCCCATCAACCCGGCCTGAGCCGCATCCGAGCTGGCGGGGCGGCATCGTCCGCTGGCGGCCCACTCCTGAAGACGGTGGATGCGCTCGCTGGCTGTCTTGCTGAGAGGTACGGTGAATGACATTGCCCGCAGAATATCCTCCGTGTCGAACTCGCGGCGTTGATCAAAGGCCGTATGCATAGCCTCGTAGATCACCTGCTCGATCTCAGCTCCGTTGAAGCCCTCACTCTGGAAGGCAAGTTGATCGAGGTCGAACTCGCGGATACGGTTGGGGCGCACTTTAGTTAGGTGCACGGTAAATATCTCGCGCCGTTCGCGTTCACTGGGTAAGTCTATAAAGAAGATTTCGTCGAAACGCCCCTTACGCAGTACTTCTGGCGGCAGGGTGTCAACCGAGTTGGCAGTTGCGGCAATGAATACGGGCGCAGTTTTCTCTTCCATCCATGTCAGAATAGTGCCAAATACCCGCGCTGATGTGCCCGAGTCGCCTACAAAGCCACTGCCCAGCCCGGCAAAGCCCTTGTCCAGCTCATCTATAAAGAGGACGCAGGGAGCCATTGCCTCCGCAATGCGAATCATCTCCCTGGTGCGAGCTTCACTCTCGCCGACCAGCCCTCCCATCAGACGGCCAACGTCCAGCCGCAGGAGGGGCAGTTGCCACAGGCTGGCTGTCGCCTTAGCCGAAAGGGATTTGCCAGTGCCTTGAATGCCGACCAGCAGGATGCCTCTCGGGCTGGGGAGGCCATAGGCGCGGGCTTCTGCTGTGAAAGCCGCTGAGCGCCGTTCCAGCCAGCTCTTCAGAATGTCCATTCCACCGATGTCTTCGATGGTTTCCGTTGTCGGCCAGAACTCAAGCACCTCAGTACGGCGGATGCGTTGCTTCTTCTCTTCCAGCATGAGAGGAATAGCCCGCTCGTCCAGCTTCCCATAGCTCGCTACAGCACGTGCCAGCCCCAGACGGATGCGGGTCATCGTCAGGCCCTGGCAGGCTTTTACCAGCGCATCCCGTCCGCCCGGTGACAGTCTGACTGTAACCTGCTGGAGGAGTGTGTCTAGCTCGGCGTTGATCTCTTCCGGCGTAGGGGGATTTAAATCCAGCACAGTGATGTCTTCGGCCAGATCAGCCGGAATACGCAGTGTGGGGGCAAGGATGATCATTGTCTTGCGGCTGTTTCGCAGGTGGCGGGCCAAGTTGCGTATCTTGCGGGCTACGTGTACATCATCCAGAAAGCGGTGCAGGTCGCGCATCACAAAGATGGCCGGCGAGTCTATCCGTGCACGCTCAATCTCGTCCAGTGCCTGAACAGGGTTATTACGGCCTGCGCCGCTATCGAAGCCTCGTGCAAAATCCCATATGTGCAAGGCTCGATAGGGCGTGCCGTCCTGCGCTACCGCCGCAATAAGTTGCTCAGCCCGCTCTTCCTCAGAGGTGGGAATGTAGAGGATGGGATAGCTGGAGCGGATTAAGAGATCAAGCTCATGCTCAAACACCATAGTCATTAACCTGCTCAACAATCACAATTACTACTAGCTTGGTTCTCTGGATTATACTACAGTTTATCATGCCCTGCCGAGCAGGAGGTGAAATCGTGCAACGGGCGATCTTGATCCCTGCCGGGCTGGCCGTTACTGCCGCCTTATGTCTGTCTGTGACCGCTTGTAGAGGGGAACCTCCGCAGGCAGTAGGGCCTACTTCCACACCATCCTCCTCGGCTGTCCCGTCTTCACCTGAACAGTCGGCTACTGTACTTGTTCCAGAGCCGACTTTTGCTGAAGTAGGGCTGGCTGGAGAGCCGGTTGGACCGTGCGATCACCTGCTTTGGCCGCTACGGGATGGGGCCTCATGGACCTATCAGTCGGCTGACGGCTCACAGGTTACCCTGACCAGCAGGGTGACGGGAGCCGGTGCGTTGCTCACAGTGGGAGGTCAGAGCGGGCTGTTGAACTGTCTGAATGGAGCGCTGGCAGGCCTGCCGCCCGGTCCCTTTGGGACGGGGCACCCAGCACTCGGATATGGTCTACAGGGGCTTAATCCGAGCGGCAGTTTCCTCCCTGCGCCTGCCCTGCTGTTGCCGCTGGGCACGTCGCCCAACTGGGACATGGGGGTTGATGCGGCAGGTACGATCCTGTTGCCGGGGCTTGGGCAGAGTGCCTCACTTCCGGTGCTGGGGGGCAAGATAGTGTTCTATAGCGTGGCCGAATCGCCTGAGACGATCACTGTACCGGGAGGGACCTACCATGCACTGCCCGTCAGCCAGCAGGTTTTTTATGACATCGAGGTCGGCCTGCCGGATGGGACTCGCCAGCAGGCCATTGTCAGCACCACCGCCCGGCTCTACTTTGTCGAGCGGCTGGGGCTGGCCAAGATTATTTTTGAAGGGGGAGTGATCAGCACGCCAGCAGGAACAGGGGAGCTGGAATCCGGCCTCGTGCTGGAATTGGTCAGCTACGCTATTCCTTGAAGAGCCGAAACAGACCTGCCTTAATAGTCGGTACGGACCGCTGAGTGAATGTAGGCATTTTCAGGTATTTCCATCTCCTTGAAATGGTCATTCCGCAAGTCCGATCCGATCCGCGCACCGCGTCTGACGATGATGCCGGTGGGCAGGTGGGTGTTTTTGCCTACCGTTACAATCCCAAGGTCTTTCGCCCCTTCTACAATCTGGCCGACGCGGGCTTTGTGGCCGACCACACAATTCTTGTCAATGACGGCCCGCTCAACAATGGCTCCTGCCTCAACATAGGTGTCTGTTAAGATGATCGACTCGCGGATGATGGCGTTCGGCCCGATGTAAACCCCCGGCGAGAGGACCGAACGCTCCACCAACGCCCCTTCGGTGATGATCGAGCCGTCTGTGATCAGGCTGTCTTTGATAGTAGCCCCCGCCTCGATCCGAACAGGGGGGCGCTCCTCGCTGACGGTGTGAATGACCCATGAACGATCGGTCAGGTCTAGGGCAGGGGGGCGGGTAAGCAAATCCATATGGGTTTCCCAGTAGGCATCAATTGTCCCTACATCCACCCAATACCCCGCAAATGGGAAGGCATACACCTTCCTATTCTCATAGATCATATTGGGTATGATGTCTCTGCCGAAGTCATGCGACGAGCCGGGACGGACAGCATCTTGCCGCAACAGTTGTTCCAGCACCTCCATGCGGAAGACGTAAACTCCCATCGAAGCCAGAGTGCCGGGCGGCTGAGCAGGTTTCTCGACAAAACCCGTGACGCGGTAGTTCTCATCTACTTCGACGATGCCATAACGGGACGCCTCTTCTAGTGGGACGTTGATGGTGCAGATAGTAGCATCAGCGCCTTTTTCTTGATGGAAGGTGATGAGGTGTTCGTAGTTCATTTCGTATACGTGGTCGCCGGAGAGGATCAAAACTAAGTCCACGCCTCCCCGTCGGATGAAATTGAGATTCTGGTAGACCGCGTCAGCCGTCCCTGCGTACCACTCTGAGTCTTCGCGTCCGGTGTAGGGCTGTAAAATCTGGACGCCTCCGCTGAAAGAACGGTCGAGGTCCCAGGGGCGGCCCTTGCCGATATGCTCGTTCAGCGAGTGAGGCCGGTATTGTGTCAACACAACCACGTCGAAAACGCCCGAATTGACGCAGTTGGACAGGGTAAAATCAATAATCCGGTACTTCCCGGCAAAGGGGACGGCTGGCTTAGCGCGTTTGCGGGTCAAGACGCCAAGTCGTGTTCCTTCGCCGCCTGCCATGATGACAGCACGCACTTTCATGGGTTATTTACCCTCCATAGGAGAATTGAGTAGGTGTCTATAAGATGCTCTTCTTGTTGTTGCGTCCTCTGTGTGATGAAACCGGTTCACGTACTTAAGTATAGCTATGCCGTACAGCAATTGTCTGCTGGTAGAGATCAAGGTATTTCTTAGCTGACCCTTCCCACGAAAAATCGCACTGCATGGCCCGGCGCTGGCGTTCACGCCAGCCTGCCGGGTCAGTTGTGTACACTTCCAGTGCCCGGCCCAGTGCCCATCCCAGCGCGCCGGGGTGGTAATCGGTGAAGAGAAAGCCAATATCAGGGCTGACTGTATCGGCCAACCCGCCCACCTGCCTTGCGACTGGCAGTGAGCCATAGCGCATGGCCAGCATCTGACCAATGCCGCATGGCTCGAATTGCGAAGGCATCAGGAAGATATCTGAGCCGGCGTAGATGTGCTCAGACAGTATCTCATCAAAGCCTACATGAACAGCGGCTTTAGTCGGGAAATCGTATGCGAGCCGGTGTGCCTCATTCTCATAGTACGGTTGCCCTGATCCCAGCAGGATGAACTGCACATCGCTATGCTCCAACATGTAGCGGACTGCGGGGAACATGACGGCGGGGCCTTTTTGTTCTACCAGCCGCATCACAGTTGCAATGACCGGCACATCGGCTCGGACGGGCAACCCCAACTCGCGCTGGAGGGCGGTCTTGTTCTCAACACGCCTGCTCAGCGATTCTATATCGTAAGGTGTGCTGAGATGAGGACTGGCGGCTGGATTCCATCGCCTTACATCTATGCCGTTGAGAATGCCTACAAGACGTGACTGGCGGGCGTGAAGCAAACCGTCCAGCCCATGTCCCCCCTCTGGAGTGGTGATCTCCTGTGCATAGCGGGGGCTGACAGTGCTCAGCATCGTGCTGTAAGCCAGCCCAATCGCCAGCGTGTTATCTACCTTGCCCATCGCGTGCAACAGAGGGTGATCCACAATGGGCAGGTGTGCACGCTGAAGATGCCAGCCGACTCCCCAGCCCTGATACTGCATGTTGTGGATTGAGAAAAGCGTGGCCGCCCCACCTAATACCGGGTCATTGTTGAAGACACGGCTAAGCAGGAATGGCACAGTACCCATGTGCCAGTCATGGGCGTGAAACACATCTGGCCGCCAGCCCTCCCCTGTTGCAATACGGCGTGCCAGCTCAAGGGCCGTTGCGGCAAAGAACAGATAACGCCCGACGTCAATACCTTCATCAGGACTGTAGATAAACCTGTCTTCTGCCGCGAAGAAAGGCCATCCGCGCAGGAAGTAAAACCGCACCCCCTCACGTTCAGTAACAGCTACCTCTACCCGGGTAATGCTGTCATTCCATGCCGCATCGAATGTGTCAAAGAGAGAGAGTTCATGGCGTGTGTCGTCAATGATCCCGTGGTGGGGTAACATGACGCGAACTTGATGTCCCATCCGGTACAGGACCGATGGGAGTGTTCCCACTACATCCCCCAGCCCTCCAACCTTCACAAAGGGGGCGCATTCAGCCGCGAGGAACAGGATGTTCAAGGATATTTCCCCCTTAGCTGTGTTCTTTCATTCCAGCCGGCTTTTGTCTGCTCAGCGGGCTTTGAACCAGCGGTAGTCTATGTCTGGGTAAATCTTGTCCACCTCATAGAGTTCATCGGCTAGCTGACGGTCAGGCCTGCCCGCTTCCAGCGAGGATGCCAATGCCTCGAATCGCTCAACGTGGCGGGTGAAGCGGCGGATGGCATACTCGCGGGCCTGCCCAGTAGTGACTAAGAAAGGCCAGTCGCTTGACTGGAGCAGTAAAAGCTCGCGGGCGGCCATGTTCAGGACGGCCCTGGTGTTGGTGTCAGGGTCGGAGTATTTCTCGGCTAGAGCCTCCATACGAGCCTCTGCCGCGTGGATTGGCCCCCACATCCAGTGGGTGTCATGATTGTCCCATGTCCAGTGATTGCCGCCCATGCCCCATGAACTCTCAGGGATGTGCAATACCTCAGTGGGGGGGTGGCGCTCGATGAAGTCGCTGGCCCTGACCAATTCGACCGTCGGGTTCTGCGCCAATTGGTGCAGGACCTGCTTGATCCATGCAATTCCCTCAAACCACCAGTGACCAAACAGTTCGGTGTCATAGTTTGAAGCAACAATGCCAAAATTGCCTGTCTGGTCATGGTATTCTCTGAGACGATCTGAGACCAGCCATGCAAAGTGGCGGGCATGTTCCCCTACCTTGTAGGCCGCCCAATCGGGGTGGTAGTAGTCTTTGAAGCCCAGGTCAACCCGTGCGCCGGTAACGCGCCAGTACTGCAATCCAGAGATGCCGTCTTTTTTGTGGAACTCGCGGTAATCATAGTCACCCGGGTAACCCCAGTCTGCCGACCAGACCTGCATACCAGTGCGGTTATCGCGTCCGATCACCGCTACGCCGGAATGCTGCTCGGCTTTCGGCCCTGCTGTCGTGTCTGAGACATAGTAGGGTTTGAAGGTACTGGCCTCACGGGGGGGAATGGCCTGCTGGATGGGAATTACATAGCGGCGTTTGATCTCTCCGTAAGGGCCGATGGCGTCTCCTGCCGCCACACCTACCGGCTGACCCCCTTCGATAGTGTGCGTCTCGCTGAAAAACAACCCGATTCCCAGATCGTGCAGGAATCTCTCAAGGCCGGGACGTAATTTGCCTTCATCCGTGATGTAAGCCGGGCGGTAGGCGCATTCCGGCAACCAGATAGCACGAGGAGGCCGGCCAAAGTGGCGCTCATAGGCGGCTATGCCAACTTTGATCTGGGCGTAGACCGAGGAGTCACGGCTCAAGAGCGGCAGATAGCCGTGTGTGGCGCCGCAGGTGATGATCTCGATGAAACCTTCATCTTGCAGTCTGCGGAAAGCACCTACAATGTCGCGTTTATAACGTTCGTCGAAACTGCGCTTGACATTCTCATACCACTCAACATAAAAGCGGGCAAGATAGGCCAGATGGAGGTCCTTCGCGGTCTCAAATCGTTTGACATCGGCCTGAGCGAGGCTGATCTTCTCCTCTAGGTAGGCGTCGAAATGATCCTTCACATCCGGGTCGGCTAGCTGTTCGACGAGAATAGGGGTGAGGCCGATTGTCAGCCTGAAGGGGACACCCTCCTCACGCAGGTCATATAATGCGTTAAGCAGAGGTATATAGGTTTCTGAAGCGGCTTCATGAATCCATTCCTCACCATGCGGCCAGCGGCCAGCCATCCTGACATAAGGAAGGTGGCTGTGCAGTACAAAAGTAAAAGCGCCTACAGCGGTCATGTGGGCTGTACCTTTCTTAAGGAGTTGCAACAAACAGTCCAGTGGGTGGATATGTATGGTACAAACTGCTATGTTGATTGTAGCACAATCATGCGGGGCATGGGAAAGTCAAACATTGAAGCGTTGATCTAAAACAGCGGGGCGGCCTCTTAGCTGAAGCCGCCCCCTCTGCAAGAGAGGTGTGGGGGCAAGCCTTCATTCACCCCCACACTTTCGAAGAAGCCATACTTCAGAGGGTTGATCCCGCCGCGGGGGGTTGTCTTTCCAACCAGTCGGCTACCCATTGCCCCAGATAAGGGTAACGATAGTCAACCCCATGAGTGGTTTGGACAGCCGCCACAATGGAGAAACCGCCCAAGATGAGGGGAACTCCCAGCATGGCAGTAAAAACAATCAAGGTGATCAGAGCAGTAATGGGGATCAGGATCACACCTACTAAGATAGCTATCAGCACTAAGGTAATTGCCCATGCCAGCGTGACAACAAGAATGCCGACAAGGATGAACAGCAGGTATCCGGCTGTTGCGATGACCTGTATGGCGAAAGCCTGCGCCGCTTGATAAGCGATGTAACGGGACTTATCTTTGTAGGCAAGGTAGATCATGAAAGGGATAAATACAAACAGCACGCCTCCCAGCCCGCCAGAAGGAAGTGCAAATAATAAGGTAATCAATGTGCTGATATGAGCCAATGTAGCCCATGTTCGTTCATCTGGGGTCGTTTCAGGCTTGGTGAGCGGTACGTATTCCATGCTCATGGGCATCACTCTCTTTCGTTCCTCTCAAACATAGGCAAGGTCACTTATGTTCTGCTGATCAATACGCAACAGGCCGCCCAGAGTTGCGAGCGCTTGTCCGTTTCTGCGTTTGTGCCCTTATGCTATACTTCTTGTTGAGGGTGAGGGAAAATATACCTCTGAGGAAGAAATGGCTGTTAAACGTATCACCTGCCCCTCCTGTGGCGGTAATCAGTTCCAGCATGATGATGAGGGCAATCTGATCTGTGCATTTTGCGGGGCGCAGTATGCTTCCCCGCGCGAGGAAATCGCCTGTCCTGTGTGCGGGACGGAGAATCCGGCGGATGCCAAACGATGTATGAACTGCGGACTGGTCTTAGGGAAAGTATGCCCAGCCTGTAACTATGTGAACCCGCCCGGTGCTGATCACTGTGAGAATTGTGCTGTCCCGCTCGACACACTGTCATCAGTCCTGATGCGCACCAAGTCAGGGTGCCAGTACACTACCAAGCTCCAGAAGGGGCAACTGGTAGCCTCAAAGGCTGAAGACATGGTCTATATGGAGGAACAGCGTGCCCGCATCGAGGCTGAAGAACGAGAGAGAAGAGCACGGCTGGCCGCTCAGAAGGCTGAAGCTGAGCGCCAACAGCGGATCATTGTCGCCATAGTCTTGGGCATCTTTGGGCTGATGGTGTTGGTTGGGTTGGTCGTGTTGATGCTCACCCTTTCTGCCTCTATGCCCTAGCGGCATGATGTCGAAATCAAACGGCGGCGCGGGAGACCCTACGCCGCCGTCCTGCTATTCTCTCTTTACCAATGTCAGTTTACCACCGGTACTGAGTCGAGGTTGCCGTTGACAATCACCAGCCAGGCGGCTACCCAACCCTGTGTGCCGTTGTAGTTCACCAACAGCCACCGTGAGGACTGACTGCGCCCCAGCACAGGCGCGTTCTCGCGGGCAGGCATGGTTCCTACCTGAGAATATCCTGTGCCCGGCCCTGAGCGGATGCGGAGAGTTGTCGTGGCTGTAGCGGTGATCCCCGTTGGTTCGCCGGGGTTAGAAGGCGGCTGAGGAGAGGGTGGAGCGGGTGCGGCGCCGTTGCCGTTCTGGTCCACTACGGGCACTGAATTCAAGTCACCGGTGATGATGCACAGCCAGCCTGCCACCCAGCCCCGTACGCCGCTGTACTCGATGTACAACCAATCGCCTGCGGCGTTGCGTCCCAGCACAGGGGCGCTTGCACCGGCGGGCAGACTCCCTACCCGGCTGAAGCGTGTCCCCGGCCCGGAGCGCATCCGTACTGCTGAATTGCCTGCCGTAGCCGTCACGCCTGTGGGTTCAGCAGGCGCCGGTGCAGAGGCCTGCCCCTCATCCGCGCTGGGCGGACCATACAGTGCCTGAATCCCATTGATGTCATCCTGTGTCAGGCCCCGCACACCCACGTATTCTTCCCACATCAGCGCGTTGGGGTCTGAACTGTGATCTAGTCCCAATGCATGCCCTAGTTCATGCAAGACGGTAGTTGGAAGATGAACCTGATAGTTGGCAGTCGGGTTGCCAACCACCCATGTTTCGGCGTTGTCTAGATGTACGTCGCCAGCCAATGAACCCAGGTAACTTAACGGGAAGAAGGAGTGCCCCAGCACATTGCCCGGCCCATCGAATGGATATCCATCACCGTGACTGCCAGATTGCCACGAAATCTCGATGTCTGCACTGCCGGTTACCTCGTCGAGCCGCAGGCCGCAGGCCGCATCCCATGTCTCGGCGGCCTGCCGCACGGCTTCTTGGGCCTGCCCGCAGTCCAGTGAAGTAGGGCAGTTCAGAATGCTGTAGGTGACCGGGTTTTTATCCCATCGTGCGCCGATGACATAGTTCGCTATGCCGTTAGAATGAGAAGGGAGTTGATCATAATAGCGGGGAGTGTTACCTGCTTCAAGTTGTCTGACGGAGGCTTGGGCAAAGAGGTTACTGTCAGTTACTACGGCTCCTGCCAGCACCACGCCAATCCCTACCATGATTCCGACGGCCAGTAGGATATGTCTCTGATACCAATGCTTCATTACATCTCCGCTCTCTAACTATATGCTTTCCCGTTTGGCGTGTGAGCCTTCCTTACAGTAGTATAGCACAATAGCGGGGAGTTTTTGTTAGCTCCCCGGTACTGTCTCCAGCTATTCGACTGTCACGCTCTTTGCCAGATTGCGGGGCTGATCCACATCTGCGCCGCGCCGTACTGCGATGTGATAGGCCAGCAGTTGCAACGGCACGACATTCACTACTGGAGAAAGCAGTTCTGGCGTCTCCGGCACATACAGCACATAGTCGGCTTTCTCTACGATCAGCGTATCTCCTTCGGTCGCCAGCGCGATCACGATCCCGCCGCGTGCTTTAGCCTGCTCGACCTGCGACAGCATTTTGTCGTACACCCGATCTTTCACAGCGATAGCCAGCACGGGCATATGCTCATCAATTAGGGCGATGGGGCCGTGCTTCATCTCACCGGCGGGATAGCCCTCCGCGTGAATGTAGCTGATCTCCTTCAGCTTAAGTGCCCCTTCTAGAGCAATGGGGTAGTTCAACCCCCGCCCCAGATAGAGAAAGTTGGTGTACTGATATAGACGGTTGGCAAGTGCCTGATATTCATCATCACGATCCAGCACGGAGCCAACGAGGTCGGGGAGGCGGGCAAGATCAGCCACATAGCGCCGTAACTTGGCCGGGTCCTGCGAGCCGCGCAGTTCAGCTAGATAGCAGGCAAGCAGATACTGATCGGTGATTGAGGCAGTGAAGGCTTTGGTACTGGCAACACCGATCTCCGGCCCGGCCAGCATTAGGATGTATCCGTCGGCAATGCGCATAGCCTGACTGCCGATGGCGTTAACGATACTCCACAGAAGCGCCCCTTTCTCGCGGGCTTCCTCCATAGCGGCCAGCGTGTCTACCGTCTCGCCAGATTGGGTGATCGAGAGGACGGCCATTGTGTCATCAATGATGGGATCGGCATAGCGAAACTCAGATCCGATTGCTACTTCCACCGGCACACGAGCGATCCGCTCAATGATGGCTTTGCCTACCAATCCGGCGTAAGAGGATGTGCCGCATGCTACCGTGATGATCTTGCTGATACGGCGGGCGGTCTCCGGTGTCAGGTTAAGCTCTGGCAGGTCAACGCGGTGGCGCTCAAAGTCCACACGCCCGCGCAGGGTGTCGGTCAGAGAGCGGGGCTGTTCAAAAATCTCCTTCTGCATGAAGTGCTTGAATTCGCCTTTGGCCGCCCCCACCGGGTCCCATGGGATGTTGTGAATGCGCTGTTCGACGGGTTTCCCTTCAAGGGTCGTACAGGTATATCGGTCAGCTGTGACAGTTGCCATCTGGCGGCTCTCAAGGAAGATCATCTGGCGGGTGTATTCCAGAATAGCTGGAATGTCTGAGGCGATGAACATCTCTCCCTCGCCCCGCCCGATGGCTACGCCGCCGGCATTGCCAATACGGCAGGCTACCAACCGGTCTGGCTCATGGCGGCTGAAGGTTACTACTGCCTGTGCCCCCTTGAGCATGACAAAAGTGGCCCTAGCCGCCTCTTCCAGTGATTTTCCCATCGCCAGATAGCGCTCGATTAAGTGGACAATGACCTCCGTGTCTGTATCACTTTTGAACTCAACACCCTCAGCCGTCAGCTCAGCCTTCAACTCTAAGAAGTTCTCCACAATCCCGTTGTGGACGACCACCACATCTCCGGTCATGCCAATATGGGGATGTGCGTTGCGTTCGCTGGGAGCACCATGTGTGGCCCAGCGGGTGTGTCCGATACCTAGATGCCCGTTGACTGGTTTCTCGGCCACCAGCCGCTCCAGATTCTCAAGCTTCCCGACATTACGACGCAGTTCAATATGACCATTCTCCAGCACGGCCAGTCCAGCCGAGTCATAACCGCGATATTCCAGACGTTTCAGCCCCTCCAGAATGATAGGGGTGGCATTGCGCAGGCCTACATAACCGACGATTCCGCACATGGGTCGTTTCCTTTCTTACTCACAAAAGTAGCCGCCAGACACAGATAGATGTATATCACGCCTGTCTGTGCGCTTGGAATGTCTTAGGTTTGGTTGAGTTGACTGCCACGAGCAACCCATGTTGAGCCGGCAATTGCTCACCGGGGTTGGCGGGTTGCCCCTTTGTTTGAGAGGGGAAAAGTAGAGGACGGTGGCTCGTCCTGGCGGCATCCGCTGATCTGTCGATTTTCCTCCAGCCTTGTTGCTGGAGTTAGCCTCACCTTGCGATGAGGAACCGCCTCCTCGTCACCCCGCTGGCTGGCGGGGCCGTGCGCTGACCTTCCCCTATGTATGTCAAGTACGCCCGATAGAACCTCCTGATTCGCGACTGATGATGAAGGAAGTATAGCAGGCTGGACGCTACCCTGCTAGTCTGACTTCAATCATTGAGGGGCAGAAGGAGACAAGAGCCGTGCGTTTTGCTGGACAATCTCCATCATCACGTCTTCCCGCAGATGCAGGGTATTCTTGAAAACAAGCGCCATCGGATGGTCGTAGACAGTGAATGACTCGTCGGCTGGCCCCAGCATAAGATCACAATGGGACATGGCCCCTGGTGGGATGTTCAAACCGGCACGTGAGAATGGATCGTCACACACCCTTAGGCCAAAGAGGTTAGGTGTGCGGACGAACACTCTGTCTAGCTCAAAGCCTAGGTCGCCGGCAAACAGTGACCGATAGTAAGCTGATGTCAGGGGGTAACGCTCAGGCAATCGGGGGACCACGCCGTACAGCCGGCTGCTGGACAGGATTAAGTAGTCAGCCTGAGAGAGAGCAGAGAGCAACGCCAGCAGTTTGTCTTCGTTGTCTGGTTCCGCAAACGGATCAAGGAGCAGGGTGGTATAGGTCCTGTCGCGCAGATACAGAGTGCCGTCTGTGGCTAGGTCAAGGGGCAGGGGATCGTCCCAGCGTTCGACAGCCAGCATTGTGCCATGCGGCAAAGACCGGTAGACCCACAAGCTGGCCTCGATCCACGGATGGGGGCGTGAGTACATGTTGTGAAATGCCAGTGCATACAGAAAGGTGGGAATAAGGACGAGCAAGGCCATGATAAGGCGCATTGGTATTCTGCGAACAGGGTTTCTGAGCGATGTGAGCATCCCGCCGGCCAGCGCAAACAACACCGGTGTGAGCGGCAGGGCATAGCGCGGGAACTTGACCATGGGCAGACCGGCTGTCAGCAACATGATACAGCACCACGTCAGAAGTATGCTCACTGGGCGGGAATGGGTACGGACAGCGCGATAGACAGCCCATCCCAGCCCGGTATAACAGGCCAGAGTCAGCGGCAGGCCAAGTTCCCAGCGTGCCTGCTGTTCAATAAGATATGCCAGCGGCGGTGTGCCAATGTACTGCCGGGTGAAGGGCCAGTCAAGGTAGCCCGCCGCCATGTCGGCCTGCGTGACCAGCTCTGTCAAAAAGGGGGCTGGATCAAGCACGGTGTAGGGATTGGTCAGTGTAAAGGCCACTGCCCCCGACAGGAGGGTGAGCCAGAAGGCGGGCATATCCAACAGATATACTTTGCGTCCCTCAAGGCGTAAATGGGCTACCAGAATCGGGATTATCAGCAGGATGGCGGTGGCCTTGCATCCTGTTGCCAGTCCGGCACATAGGCCGGCTAGCAGGCTGTCGCGGCGGTGCCGGGATTCTGTATAGCGTACCAGTAGCCAGAGCGTCAAAGTGACGGTTAACCCCAGCGCGGTATCCACGGTGCCAAAGTGGGCATTCTGGATGTGCAGGACAGCTATTGCACAGCAGGCCGCCGCCGTGATACCAGCCCAGCGATTAAACAACTTGCGTGCCAGCAGGAACGTAACCAGCACAGTCAATGTGTCATACAGAGCAGACAGCGCCCGTCCTGTGTAAGTCAAGCGAGCCAGATGTGTTTGATCGGATACATCCAGCAGACGGCCAAAGGATGTATGCGGGGAAAGCGAATCGCACAATACACTGCCTGCTATGCCGCATGGCAGGCTGATCAGACGCTCGGTGGCGGCGATCATATATAGCGGGAGATGTCCATAGGGGTAGGGGCGTTCAGACCCGTCTGGGGCACGGAGGGGATTCAATGGCGAGCTAGGCCGTAGAGCGTCGCCTAGGCTGGCGGGTATTTCAATCGTCTGAGCTACAAACAGGATGGCCCGCTCGTCTGGATGCAGGTTATTCCCGCCATCCCAATCGGCATGGGAGAGCCGCAGTACAGCGGCGAAGGCCATAATACTGACAAGCAGAAAAGAGGTCACCCAAGCATGAATGCTGGCATGACCTCTCAAAGTGTCAGCTTTGGCTGTTAATTCTGTCAATTTTCGCCCAGATAAGCTTTGCGTACCATTTCATTGGCAAGGAGTTCCTTGCCGGTTCCGGCCAGCACAATCTCACCCGTCTGGAGCACATAACCACGATGGCAGACCGAAAGCGCAATCTGGGCGTTTTGCTCCACTAACAGAATGGTTGTGCCTTGCTGGTTAAGCCGCTCAATGATGGAAAAGATCTCCTGTACAAGAATGGGGGCCAGTCCCATTGAAGGCTCGTCCAACAACATGATACGCGGTTCGGCCATCAATGCCCGCCCGATCGCGAGCATCTGTTGCTCACCGCCGGAGAGTGTCCCGCCTGCTTGATGCTGTCGTTCCTTGAGGCGCGGGAAGATTTCATAGACCATCTCGAATGACCGGGCGACAGCCGCCTTATCCCGACGGGTATAGGCACCCAGATCAAGATTTTCATGCACTGTCAGGCGGGAAAAGATGCGCCTTCCCTCCGGAACCTGAGTAACGCCCAGCTTTACGATCTCGTGCGGGCGGGCATGGGTGATGTCCTGCCCGTCTAGCAACACAGTCCCGTGACGGGCAGGAGTGATCCCGCAGATCGTGTTGAGCGTGGTGGACTTGCCCGCGCCATTCCCGCCGATCAGGGTTACAATTTCTCCTTGCTCAACGGTGATCGAGATGCCGCGCAGGGCGTGGATGTTGCCGTAGTAAGTATGGATATCGCGAAGCTCAAGGAGGCTCATTGTTTTGCTACCTCCATAGGGCGGCCCAGGTAGGCTTCGATAACGGCCGGGTTGTTCTGGATTTCTGCGGGCGTCCCCTCGGCGATCTTGACCCCATAGTCCAGCACAGCGACTCGCTCTGAGATACCCATGACAACCCGCATGTCATGCTCAATCAGCAGAATGGTCAGGTGAAGCTCATCGCGCAGTCGTACAATGAAATCCATGAGATCGCTCGTCTCGTTGGGGTTCATGCCCGCCGTTGGTTCGTCCAGCAGGAGTAGTTTGGGGTCTGAGGCCAGTGCGCGGGCGATCTCCAGACGCCGTTGAGCACCATAGGGCAGGTTCTTTGCCAGTGTGTCTCCCTGACCTTTCAACCCGACGAACTCTAGAATCTCTTGGGCCTTTGCAAGGGCCTCGCGCTCTTCTCGAACACTGGCTGGCAGACGCAAGACGGCATCTATAAAGCCGCCGCGCAAGCGTGTATGCCGCCCAACAAGGATGTTTTCTAGAGCTGTCATGGCTTTGAACAGGCGGATGTTCTGATAGGTACGAGCCAGCCCCAGCTTGGCGATCTGATGAGGGCGCAACTTGACCAGTGATTGTCCTTCGAAGGAGATAGACCCCTCTTCTGGGACGTAGAACCCTGTGATGCAGTTAAAAAGGGTTGTCTTGCCGGCTCCGTTAGGACCAATTACGCTAAAAATGGTACGTGCCGGTACGTCAAGGTCTACCTGACTGACAGCAACGAGGCCGCCGAATCGTTTAGTGAGGGCGCGAATTTCGAGTAGGCTCATGATGGATTCGCTCCTGTGGGGGCCTCCGCGACCTCAGGCGTCTGCTTTTCGTCGGGCTCTGGTTCTATCTCGCCGTTTTCAGGCTTCAGCTCCATTTGCAGTCGCCGTGAAGGGATGAAACCCTGAGGCCGGACGGTCATCATGATGACCAGTAGCAGGCCGAACAGCAGTTGGCGGTAGTCTGAGAATTGGCGCAGAATATCGGGCAAGGCGATCAGCGCAAAAGACCCGATCACTACGCCCGGTATGCTGCCCAGCCCGCCAATGATGATCAGCGAGAGGGTGTTGATAGAGACAAACAGGTTGAAGTTGTCAGGGAAGATCGAACCCTGCCAGGCCGCAAAGATGACACCGCCCAGCCCGCCCATGAAGGCGCCTACTGAGAAAGCCAACAGTTTATAGTGGTTGGTGTTAATCCCTGTCATCTCGGCGGCGTCTTCATCTTCGCGTATGGCATTCCATGCCCGGCCAAGACGAGAGTTGCTCAGTCGGGTGGTAAAGAAGATCATGATCAGCCCAAAGACAAAGATCAGGTAGTAGAAGTGAGTGCCGGTATGTATTTCCAGCCCGAACAACATAGGAGAGTCAATCCCGATCACGCCCTGCGAGCCGTTAGTCAGTCCGCGCAGATTGGTGATCAGGATACGGATGATCTCACCGAAGCCCAGTGTGACGATGGCAAGGTAGTCGCCGCGAGTCCGCATCACGGGCAGTCCCAGCAGGAAACCAGCTAGGGCGGCAAGGCCAGCCGCAATTGGCAGTAGAAGCCAGAAAGAAAAGTGCAGGCCGAAAAAGTCGGAGGCCAGCAGAGCATAGGTATAAGCGCCAATGGCGTAGAAGGCGGCATAGCCCAGATTAAGCAACCCGCTGAAGCCGACTACCACGTTGAGGCCTAGTCCTAGGATGATGTACAGTCCTGCGTAGCCGACTACCCGCACCCAGAAAGCCCGTTGCGGAAAGTCAAACAGCGGCATGATGGCAACTGCAATAGCCAGCAAAGCAAAGGCGGCCCGTCCTCCCCACTGGCTGGCTGTGAGCTTGCCCCATGCTGTGAACAAAGAGTTGGATAGTTTGTCGCTCATGGTCGTCTTCTACAGCTTTTTCTGGCCCAGCATTTCACCAAGCAGGCCAGTAGGTTTAAAGATCAAGATTAGAACGAGCAGACCGAAAGCTACAACGTCCTTATATACCGCCGGTAAAAACTGCACACCGATTGTTTCGGCTAATCCTAGCACATATCCACCCAGCATGGCACCGGGGATGTTGCCAATACCCCCCAGCACAGCGGCAGTAAAGGCTTTGATGCCCGGTACAAATCCCATCGTGGGGCGTATCTGCAGATAGTACATGCCGACCATGACACCGGCCAGACCAGCAAGGCTTGAGCCGATCAGGAAGGTACGTGAGATGATCTGATCGATGTTAATACCCATCAGGGCCGCAACCTCTTTATCCTCTGACACGGCTCGCATGGCCCGCCCCAAACGGGTGCGTTTGACCAACAGATAGAGGCCGGCCATCATGGTGATAGAAATAATAGGGATAATGATACGGCTGTAAGCGATATGCACAGGCCCAATGTCTATACCTTCCACGCCAAAAACGCCCGGATAGCTCTTGACACGTGCCCCTCCGAAGTCGTCCAGCACCCCTACCACACTTGTTTGCCAGCTTGCGGGAAAGAGTGCACTACTGCCCAGGCTGATGCTCATGACGGCGCGGCCCATATTGGGCAACAAGCGGACGAGCTCTTGTAGGAAGACCGATACCCCAATAGCACTGATCAGGGGTGCCAGGCGGGCGGCCTTTCGGAGAGGGCGGTAGGCCAGCCGTTCAACCGTTATGCCTGTAAGGCCAGCCCCTGCCATACCAGCCACGAAGGTCAGGATAATGGCTAATACGGGACTACGATCATACAGCCCTACCTCAATAAAACGATTAAGGGCAAACAGGCCCACATAAGCGCCCATCATGAACATCTCGCTGTGAGCAAAGTTGATCATCAACAGCACGCCATATACCATCGTGTAGCCTAAGGCGATCAGGGCGTAGAAGCTACCGACGGTCAGGCCATTCACCAGTTGTTCAGCAAAGGTTGACCAATTGAAGCTCATGGCTTCTCATTCCCTTCGTTAACTTGACAGCCACCAGTGCCATAATATGGACAATCACCCCAGAAGGCGGGACAAACGATGCCCTCTGGGGTGAATGCTCAGGGGTTGCTTGGTGGTTGCCCGCGTTGCACCGACAGACTACCCGCCAAAGTCAACCTTCTTGACCTCGACAAACTCGCCATCTTGAACCTGGAAGACAGTGATAGACACAGCCTTCAGGTCGCCGGTCTCGGTGAACTCCAGATGGCCGGTGATGCCGTCGTAAACCATGGCGCGGATTGCGTCAGCCAGTGCCTTGCGGCCAATGACGAGGTTGCCATCCGCATCAATGCGGGCTACGCTTTCAGCCGCACGGAGGATGATCGTCGCCGCATCGTAAGAGCCAGGGCCGTAAGCAACTGGCGGGCCGCCGAACTGCTCGCTGAAGCGGGCTTCCCACTCCTCGTAGCCGGTGGCACCACCAACAGCGCCAAAGGTCGCATAGCTGCCTTCAGCGGCGCCGCCGGAGGCATCAATGAAGGTTGGCTTCGACTTGATGCCGTCAGGCCCCATGAAGACGCCTTCGAAGCCAGCGGCACGGAGCTGGCTGATGAGCAAGGCGCCCTCAGCGTCCATTCCACCGAAGTAGATGGCTTCAGGGTTGTCAGCAGTTACTGTTGCGATCACGGCGCTGAAGTCAGTATCACCACGGGTGATGCCCTCAAAAGCGGTCACTGTACCGCCGGCGGCCTCGAACTTGGTCTTCAAGGCTTCGGCGATGCCCTGCCCGTAGATGCTCTGGTCATGGATGATAGCCAGAGTGGACAGGCCAAGGTCCTCTCTCAGGAAGTCTGATGTTACCTGAGCCTGCAGGTCATCGTTGGCCACAATACGGAACAGGTTCTGGTAGCCGCGTGCGGTCACGATGACAGCGGTAGAAGACGGAGTGATCAGAACGACGTTGTGCTCCGCGTAGATGTCCGAGGCAGGCACCACAGTACCGGAGCACATCGGGCCAACAACAGCCAGAATAGCGGGGTCGGCAGAGAACTGCTCGGCGACTGTTACGCCGGGAGCACCTTCGCACCCGTCGTCACCACCCTCAGCTACCAATTCCCAACCCATAAGGTTGCCGCCGAAGTCCTGAATGGCGAGTGTTACGCCGTTCAGCATGTCCTGCCCGTAGACAGCGTAGCCGCCGGTCAGGGCTGAGGAAACGCCGATCTTGATCTGGGTGCCCGGCGCAAAGACCATCTCGCCCCATTCATCGGCTGGGGCGGCTTCTTCGGTAGCGGCGGCCTCCTCAGTGGCGGCGGCCTCTTCGGTAGCGGCGGCCTCTTCGGTAGCGGCGGCCTCTTCGGTAGCGGCGGCCTCAGGTGCGGGTGTCGCACGGCCGCACCCGACAGCCAAAACGGCTATCAGGCTCATAACGATCAGCAGTGCAAAAAATCTCTTCATTGTCTTCTCTCCTCAAGCAGTGGTAAGTGATGAGTTAACGAGATTCTAGCTATTTAGGTGACGAAGATAGTCCTCCTCGATCATTCACCCCCCTTCTGCTTGTACCTGTATATCAATGAGCGTCTTCCACATCTGGGAAGGCGCTCATCACTTAAACAGGCATGTTATCATAGTTTTGAGATTGATGTCAAGAGTCTTTTCACAGATTGCATGGGCATTTGTGAACCCGCATGGTTGTTTTGGTTACTAACACCTGTTATTCAGGCAGGATACGCTGGATTTCTGTGATATGTATCCATGTGGCTGGCTCGGTCTCTGAGTGGCTGGTCAGCAGAAGCCCCAGCTCGACCGCGTAGTTTCCAGCGGGAAGATCAGTGTTAACCCAGAAGGAGTGGATGTCCCGTACGACCTGGCCGTTCGTCCAGCGGACTGTGGGATAATTGCCGTCCGCAGGCTGGGCATCAGAGCGCATTATCACACGGTCTTCGCTGTCTGTCAGGCGCAGGGCGATGGTGTAGTCAGCCAGTGGAGCAGTCTCAGCCCGCCAGTATAGAGTCAGCGTCAGCAGGCCCATTTCATCTCGAAATGCTCCGTCAGGATGTATGTCTACCCCGATCAGCGTCAGGTCGTCTGTGACGGGCTGGTTCAGCGTCACGTCTAAGGACAGCTCGTCCGGCGAGGGTTGCCTGCTGGCCGGCAGGACGGTAATTGGGACAGGCAGGCTGATCGAATCGCCCAATATCTGACCATCAGAAGCCAGCACCAGTTGCCGGACGCCGGTGGTGAAGTTCCATAGGCCGACGCGAAGGGTATACTCACCCGGCGGTGTTCCGAGCGGTATGGTGAATGAATGAAGATCACGGACATATCTATCCAATGGCCAGCGCGAGGTAGGGTAGTCGCCGGGGTTTAACTTATCTGACTGCCCCCATGCGTGTTCGGGGATAGTGGTGAGGTGGACGAACACCTGATAGTTGCCCGGCACAGGTTCGCGGGCTTTCCAGTACAATGTCAGCGGCAGAGATTGACCGGGTTCGAGAGCAGTGACAGGCAGATCGAAGCCGATCAGGTCTATGCCCCCCTGCAGGTAGGAGTGAATGCGATACTCAGCCGGGATAGCAATCAGCCCGCTACTGTGAGGCTGAAAAAGGCCTAACCTGTTGCCTGCTATAGCTACAACAACGAAGACCGCCAGCCCAACGAAGGACGGCCAATATCCCTTGGCCACGGATTCTGCGGGGCGTTCAGCGGCAGAATGACGGGGCAACCCTCGTGCGATCAGCCCCAGGGCCGCCAGGCCGCTTAAGCTGATCAGGGTGGCCAGTGTCCGGGCCGGAGTCGTGCCCAGCCATACCCGGACGGTGTGTTTGCCGGCTGGAACAGGTACTGTGATGAACCCCTCCGGCTCAGAAGGTTGGATGGGGACAGGTACTCCGTCTATGCTGGCTTGCCAGCCTGCAAACATGAAAGTCAGCACACGCAGGGTGAAATCCTCCGGTGAGCTGGTAGCAAATACGTCCGCTGTAGGCTGATGACGAATGATCTCGACACTTGCATTGGAAGGCAGTGTCTCCCGATCAACTTTGTCAATCGGGCCGCCGCGCCGATAGGAGTCGATCAAGCTGGCGCTAGCTTCAGGGACGGTGATGACACTGACAGGGATGAAGTCACCTGTAGATGTTGTGCCCAGCGCACGCCCGTTCAGCTCGAACTCTAGCATGGCGAGTTGGTCGGTAGGGCCAAAATCTCCCCATGAAGGAGGGACAAGAATCGGCAGTGTCAGTATCAAGGGGAAGATGATCAGCATAGCGAGAGTAAAGGGGCGGGCTGTCGAGGGGGCTAGATCAAGCAGATGGGAAGCCTGCCCAGCCATAATGGCGAGGCAGAAGGCGGCAGGGCCAAGCAGACGCCACGGAAACTGGAGAAAGGCCATCAGCGGCACGGCATCCCACAAAGGCTGGCTCAGGGGAAGCATCAGAATAACCAGGAAGAAAAAGCTCAGAACCCAGAACAGATAAGCTGTCATCTGGGTAGAGATGTCCGTGTGCCTGATGACCGGGATGATAAGGGTCACTAGCCCGATCAATGCCAGTAACCATTGGCCGACCCCCAGGTTGAAACGGAAAGCCGGGTTGGCGGCCCCTAAATCGAGGGGAATAGAGGGGCTGAATATCTCCTCCAATGATAGGAAGTGATTGCGGTAATCAAAGTGGCCGGGGCCGATTAAGTTGCTGAGACGTACTGCGTTGCTCTCTAGCCCTACTGGTAACCAAAAAAAGGCGGCCAGCGCCAAGCCGATGAACAGGGGCAGGAGGCTCAGACCCAGGCTAGCAGGTTCGATGGGTTGTCGCTTGATAAGGGGTGTAAGCAGACTCTGCCAGAGGGTGCAGGCCAGCAGTAACGCGAAATAGATCAGTGCCAGCAGATTGTGACTCAGGATCAGAGCCGCTATAAGCCCAGTAGCCAGCACAAAACTGTGTCTTGAACGCTCCTGATGAAAGGCGGCCAGTGCCCAGAAAGCAAGAGGGGCAACTCCCAGTGCAAAGAATTCAGCCAGGTCGCCGCGCAAGTGGGGATCGATCAGGTAAACATAGGGTGTAAACAAGTAGCTGACCGCTGTGATCAGGCCGGTTCGCGAATCGCGTAAATGGCGGCCCATACCATAAGCACCCACCCCCGCCCCGATGAAGCCTACCACAAAGACCGCCTTGACTCCAAAGACTGCTCCGCCGGGGATTGCTAGTGAGAGCAAGTTGGCAAGATAGTAGGTCAGGGGTGCATAGTAGTTGAAGATGGGGTAGCCGTAACCGTAATAGAAGTCAGGCGCCCAGCGCGGGTACAAAACTCCCGCGCGGAGCGCATAGCCCAGTTCGGCGGCGCGAAAGACATGAAGCTCAGCGTCAGTCTCGCGGGGTAGGGAGGAGCGCATCAGAAAAGGCCATGCGGCCAGCAGGCTCAATAGAAGGACCAACAGCCATGCTTTGTCAATATGGAAAAAAAGTCTTTTCAACTGAGCGGGCACAGATGTGCCCTCCTTCCCAGGTGAGATATGTGTGAAGGCGGATTGTAGCCAGAGGGCGGTAAGGCGGCAAGGGCGCTTTACCTACAGGCCGACTTGCGGTATGATGGCACACATGGTGGTACAAGAGGACGCCATCATGAGTCGATGGCGATGGATAGTGGTGTTTCTGCTGACAGCAGTGCTGGGGGGATGTTCTGGCGGGCAACCAGAGGTGACCGTTGTATCCGGAGGCCTGCCAACGCCGGCTGGCTCTCCCAACCCTGCCGTGGCCCAGACGCTTCAGGCCAACACGGCGGCAACGGCGGCTTGGGTTGCCATCCTGCAAACGCCGGCTCCAACACCCACCGATGAACCATTACCGACCTTAGAGCCTCTCAACCCGGAGGGAACACCGCCTGCTGAGCGCGTTGGAACATGTGTCGCTTCTGAGGGAAGTGTGGTACATAACCGCGAGGGGTTCTGTCTGGTTGCGCCGGCCTCATGGACGGCCTACAACGTGGATGGGGGGCTGGCCGCCTCGCTCTACACCACACCCGGCCAGTCCATCTCGTTGCAACCAGACTGGGCCAGCACGGCGGCGGAATGTTATTTGATGATTTATATCTCTACAGAGGACTCCGCGGAAACTCACTTGCAGGCACGTCACGCCGAGTTTGCAACCCGTACCGACTTAGAGTCGCTCAGTCAGGTACAGATACGCTCTTTGGATGGGATGGCGTTGCCTGGCTTCACGTGGTCAGCGGCGGGCGGCGCGAGCGGCGGGGTATACGCCGATCTGCTGGGAGCTAACCGGCTGGTACATATCAGCTATGGCGGTTTGCAATGTCCGCTAGAGGGGCTGTTGCCGGTGTTGGAAACATTGCGTTTCACCCCATAATAGAGGTATGGTATGCCTCTCAGCTATCATCCTAGTCATCTGACCAGAGAGGGAGAGAAGGATCATGAGTGACAACTTCAGCAGCGATGAGGAGCGCAGGCTGGCAGAGGAGCGCATCGAGCAGATACGACGGGGCGGCGGGCAGGTCCCCCCAGCCGGCAGGGCTTCAGCGGGTTACGACGAGTCGGCGGAGGACGTTGAAAGCGAGGCGTTAGCCCGTGCTCGTGCCCGCGCACGTGCCACATTAGGGTACGATGAGCCTGCCAAAGCGCCTGCCGCGCGCGCCCGTGCGCCGGAGGCCCGCGCAGGTCGTGGAAATCAGGCCATCATTGTAATTGGCGGGGTAGTTTTGTTGGGCGTGCTGATCGTAGTGGTGCTCTTCCTCGTGAGCAACATGTCAGGGGGAACACTGGGTGGGCTGTTCAATCCGGCTACTCCTACGGCTACTCCTACTGTGACCTTTACGCCCTCGCCGACAGAGACGCCTACGCCAACTGCAACTGCTACACGGGTGGCGCCGCGCCTTGACCTGCCCAACCTGACCTGTATCTATCAGAGCGGTGTGGGATGTTATGATTATTGCCAGAATCCTGACAATGCTGCTGAGTGTCAGGCCGCACGTGCCCAGATACAACAGCAAGGGGCCAACCCCGATGTGTGGTTCCAGTGCATGGCGCCCGGTCCGGGGCCAAATGTGGGGCGTCCTCTAGAATGTCTGGAGCAGGCATGGCGTGCCGCTAACCCGTAGAGAGGGTAGACAATGAGTAAGAAGGGGCAACCCCATCTATCCCTGCTTGAGGGAGGGGGTTGCCCCCCTTGTCAGCGTTACTAGACTGGCCGCAGTTTACAGCTCGGCTATCAGGTCAGGGATTTGTTCTGGGTGGCTGGCGACCTTTACGCCGACCGATTCGAGGGCCTTGATTTTCTCTTCGGCAGTGCCGGTACCGCCCTCAACAATAGCGCCGGCATGACCCATCCGCTTACCCGGCGGGGCAGTACGTCCGGCAATGAATGCAACAACCGGCTTGGTCATCTTCTCGGAGATGAAACGGGCCGCCTTCTCCTCGTCTGTTCCACCGATCTCACCGATCATCACGATCTTCTCGGTGGCGGGGTCATCCTCAAACATCTCCAACACATCAATAAAGCTGGTACCGTTGATTGGGTCGCCGCCGATGCCTACACAGGTTGTCTGCCCGATACGGCGGCTGGTCAATGCGTAAACCACCTCATAGGTTAGCGTACCGGAACGGGAGACAACCCCTACGTTGCCCGGCATTCCAATATGTCCGGGCATGATGCCAACCTTTGCTTCTCCGGGGGTCAATATGCCAGGGCAGTTCGGCCCAACCAGCCGCACACCCCGCTGATCGAGGTAGGCACGCACCTTGAGCATATCCATGATCGGGACACCCTCAGTGATCGCCACAATCAGAGGAATGCCTGCATCGGCGGCCTCATAGATGGCATCAGGAGTAGCGGCGGCGGGGACGTAAATCACGGAGCAGTTTGCTCCTGTGGCCTCAACAGCGCTTTTCACGGTGTCAAATACCGGTACATTACCCACCCACTCGCCGCCTTTGCCGGGTGTCGTGCCAGCCACAACATTTGTGCCATAGGCCACCATCTGCTCGGTGTGAAAAGCTCCCTCTCGTCCGGTAATGCCTTGTACAAGGAGGCGCGTGTTTCTATCAACCAGGATACTCATGACTGCTCCCCTCTTTCTGTGGCATACTGTTTGGCGGCCTCCACCGCTTTCTGGGCGGCCTCAGCCAGGGTGGCGGCGGTGATCATGTTCGCGTCAGCTAAGATGGCGCGGCCCTCTTCTTCATTTGTCCCGATTAGACGAACGACCATGGGGACCTGAGTAGGTACTTCTTGGAGAGCTTCGAGGATGCCGCGTGCCACTTCGTCACAGCGGGTGATTCCCCCAAAGATATTGAATAAAACTGATTTGACATTGGGGTCAGCCAGTATGATTCGCAGGGCAGTTGCCACCTTATCGGCTTTGGCACCCCCCCCAATGTCAAGAAAGTTGGCGGGAGAGCCTCCAAAAAGCTTGGTCATATCCATGGTGGTCATGGCCAGCCCTGCTCCATTAACCATGCACCCGATCTCGCCGTCAAGTTTGACGTAGCTCAGCCCGGCCTGACGTGCCTGCGCCTCGGCTGGGGCTTCTTCATCCGTATCACGCATCTCGGCTAGTTGGGGATGCCGAAACAGGCCGTTGTCATCCAGCACCATCTTGCCGTCCAAGGCCAGCAGGTGATCATCTGCTGTGATGACAAGGGGGTTGATCTCGGCCAAGGAAGCGTCGTTTTCCTCGTAACACCGATACAAGGCGCGGGCGATCTGAATGAACTCTTTCCAGTATTGACGTGCTAGGCCGATCCCGCAGGCAATGTCGCGGGCCTGATAATCCCGCAATCCTAAGAATGGATCAATGTGGATGCGAACGATCTTTTCGGGGGTACTGCGGGCTACTTCCTCGATGTCTACGCCGCCCGCCGCTGAAGCCATCATGACGGAACGCCGTGCGGCGCGGTCGGTTGTTACCCCTAGATATATCTCAGTCTTAATGTCGGCGGCGGGATCAACTAGAACCTTTTTGACTGTCAAGCCTTTGATGTTCATGCCCAAGATGGCGCTGGCGTACATCTCAGCCTCATCTGGGTTGCGGGCCAGCTTGACGCCGCCTGCCTTACCTCGTCCCCCTACGAGCACTTGTGCCTTTATCACGACCGGCTGGCCGATCTCGCGGGCGATCTCGAAGGCTTCTTGGGGTGTTGTGGCTATCTTACCGTGTGGAATGGGGATACCATACCCGGCAAAGACAAACTTAGATTGATATTCGTGGAGTTTCACTTTATCTCCTCGTGGAAGGGAAAAGTTCAGATACCATGCAACCCCATTATACAACAACGACGTCTATCTGCGGTTGCTATAC
>Ga0129299_1000182_pt1 | contig 37340 bp, 37 predicted proteins | sample ConPoolayeCmetaG_FD_94477 | JGI IMG/M metagenome (GOLD analysis project Ga0129299, IMG submission 94477) | Hot spring microbial mat communities from California, USA to study Microbial Dark Matter (Phase II) - Cone Pool mat layer C metaG ...
CGCAACCCCAACATCCACCCCGCTATCGCCTCTTGGTGCGCTCTTGACCTCGGCCTGCTCCTCCGTCAGTATTCCCCCCGCTATGCCCCAACCATGGGTCACAATGTACCTGCTTATCCCTCATTCGCAACCACAGTTAATCGCCGATTTCGCGATTTGGCCTGAGTGCGGCAGATACGCGGCGGACGAGGCGCCGCTGTATCCGACACTGCCAGTCAAGCAAGTTATGGAACCATTTCTAAATCAACGTTGCCAGGCGCAGCAATATTCTCCCGGTGCTCTAATTTTCCCAGCTTTGTGTAACGTTCTTCCCGAGCGAAGAGAGGGGGAACGTTAATCCCAGATTTTGCGATTGGCCAAAACAGGCAAGATTCAAGGCGCGGGAGGTGCAGGTGTATGCGCATACTGCGAACCTCCCGCACCGCAGCAGATGGCCTGTTTTTTCCAATCCCGAGGGGTTTGAGAATCGGATCTCTACATATTGTGGCTTTAAGTTTTCTGTGCAAACAATGGGCTACTGCATTGCATTTCAACTTCTTCACGCGCAGTGCGTTACGAATCACGAGCCAATTCTCAAATGCAAAATCAGGGTTGTGTTCTCTCTCCCATTCTTCGAAGGCAAAATCCAAAATGATTGCCCTAGAATCCTGCGCCAGGTTGCAAAAAGGTACCCGAGAGATGCGAGAAAACAGGGTACAAAAACCACGCGGGGTCGCTACGAATCTGGAAAACAGGCCACAGATTTTTCTTGTTGTCCTGGCCAAGGCACTTGTATAGACTCTCGCTTGTAAGCGTCGAAGCCGCTGAGGTGTCTATGTCCGTCAACAGCTTTCGCCATAGGCGGCCAGTGTTCGCGGGCTTGCTCATTTACCTCGCCGTATTTTCTCTTTTTGGTCAGACCAATCAGCAAAAGCAAAATGTACCACTTCCAAAGGGAGGCCAGAAAATGGAATTCAAAATCTCCAGCACCGCATTTGCAAATGGACAAACGATTCCAACAAAGTACACGGGTGATGGACCGGACGTTTCCCCGCCCTTGGCGTGGACAGATCCGCCCGAAGGAACTGCCGCGTTTGTTCTTATTGCCGATGATCCAGACGCGCCTATGGGCACGTGGGTACACTGGGTCTTGTACGATATCCCCGCCGACGTGCGGACGCTCAACGAAAATATTCCCAAGGAACCCGAGGTTTTGGGAGGCGCCCGTCAGGGGATCAACGACTTCCGGCAACTAGGTTACGATGGACCCGCTCCGCCGCCGGGAAAACCACATCGTTATTTCTTCACCCTTTATGCCGTGGATAGTCGCACCGACCTGCCGCCAGGCGCTACCAAGCGTGAAGTGCTCAAACAAATTCAAGGGCATGTTCTGGGAACAACCCAAATCGTTGGCACTTACAAACGTTAGACCAGCAGATCCGGGCTCTCCACTGTTTTTGTACTAATGATAATCAGCGCAAGCCGGCGCACGGACATACCCGCGTTTTATGCGAACTGGTTCATCGGCCGGATCCGCGCTGGTTTCTGCGAGGTCAGCAATCCGTTCAATCCTCGACAAGTAACGCGCGTTTCCCTGTTGCCTGAAGATGTCGAGGTTATCGTCTTTTGGACTCGGAATCCACGTCCCATGATGCGGTTCCTGCCGGAACTGACAGCACGCGGCTACCGGTACTACTTCTTGTTCACAGTGGTCGACTATCCACGGCTGCTCGAAACCGCAACGCCTTCACTGCCTACAGCCATTTCAGTATTCAAGCGCCTCGTGGATACTATGGGGCCAGAAAGGGTCGTCTGGCGGTACGATCCTATCATTTTTAGCAATCTTACTGGGCCCGCTTTCCACGAGGCCACCTTCGCGAGAGTTGCTTCCGCGCTGCGCGGCCAAACAACGCGGTGCGTAATAAGCTTCCTCACACCCTACCGCAAAGTCCTGAGGCGCCTTTCCCGACTTGAAACCCGCGGCTTCCGTCTGGAAGAGATTAAAGCTGAGGCTCGCGATCAATTACTTCGCAGGCTGGCTGATTGTGCCCGACAGAACGCCATGGAACTCATGGGTTGTGCCACTGGGGGAGAGTTTCATCTCTTGGGTATTCAGGACGGCAAGTGTATTGATGATGACCTTATACGACGCGCTTTCGGAATGTCCGTTCCTGGTCGTAAGGATCCCTGCCAAAGAGAATCGTGCCGCTGCATCGTCAGCCGAGACATCGGGGCCTACGACACGTGTCCTTTCGGTTGTCAATATTGTTACGCCACTTCCAGCTTCGAACTTGCAAAATCCCGGTATCGCCGCCACCATCCTGACGCAGTTGCGCTTCTTCTGCCCGAAAATTCCACAAGTTCACAGACGCGGTGAGGTGCTCCGCCTCGGCTGGCAGACCAACCGGCTACTCCCTTGCTTCTGATAGTCAAACTTGTTTTTATCCAAGATTTCTGCACTTAGCCAGAACAGGCAAAATTGCAAGACGCGCGAGGTAAAGGTGTACGCGCGTACTCCGAACCTCGGGCCGCGCAGCAGATGGCCCGTTTGCGCCGAGCCCCGATGGTTCGAGAACTGGCTCCCTTGCTCTTAAAACGCGGCTTTCACGTTTCTGTGCCAAAGATGGGAAACCGCATTGCATTTTGACTTCTTCGCGCACGCGCACAGCGCCGTATTAATACCAGCCGATTCTCAAACGCAGAATCTGGATTCATCTTCCTGCAATCGCTGACAGCGGGGACAAATATAAGTGCCTCTCTGTGCCACAGTCAGCTTCACAATCCGAGCGCTGCATCGTAGGCATTGTTTCCCGGATCGCCCGAACACACGCAGCGCCAACTGATTTCGACCGCGACGCCCACTCACTCCGCTGAAGTTACCATCCCCGTCACCAAGACTGGTACCGCCGGCCCGCAGGCTGCGGGTCAACACCCGACGAATCGCGAAGTACAACCTTCTGATTTCCCTCTCGGTCAACGTTGCCGCACAAAGCCGCGGATGCAACCTGGCAACCCAAAGGGCTTCATCCACATAGATGTTCCCCAACCCGGCCAGAAAATGTTGATCCAGCAGCAGGGGCTTCAGCATTCTCCGATGGCTTTTTAGCATCGACAAGAACAGCTTCAGCGAAAAGTCGGGCGCGAGCGGCTCTGGACCTAGGTGCCCGAGTACCGCCGCACTATCCCGGGTTAGAATCCATCTGCCAAACTTGCGCGTATCGTGATAGACAAGGAAACGACCGTCATCAAGCCGCAGAATGACATGGTTGTGACGGTCGAAGCCGGGTCGCTCGCCGATGACCCGGAAACGGCCCGTCATGCGCAAGTGAATCAATAATGCCGCGTTTCCCGATAGAGCAATTACGATATATTTACCGCGCCTTGAAACTCCCTGGATCCGCTTCCGCCGGATCCACCTTCGAAATGCCGGCAGGGACGGTTCCGCAACTATGGCCGAGCAACGTACCTCCACATCCATGATTCTGCGGCCAATCAACCCGTGGTCTCGCAAACCGTCCACCACGGTCTGAACTTCCGGCAACTCCGGCATGATGCAGCCTGCTTTCTTGGGAAGAACCTCCCGTCCGTACGACTACCGATCAATCCCACACTTGCGATTCGCGGGGGACAGCGCAAGAGCTGCAACGCACCGCTGTAAAGGCATGCGGCCAGCGGCGGGCAGCACGGCAAATGCCGCCTCCCGACCAATCTCCTGCGGTTCGAGAAGCAGTTGCAGTAACTTGTAGCATTTTGTCTTTTACTTTTACAACGTTCTTGTTACTAGTCCACTCCACGTTGGCCGTGACAAGTCGGTGCCGTCAGGATTGGCAGTCGGGAGGAGGTAATGGAAACATGATCCGAAGTTTGAAGCAGATCACTCAACTCATTTTGAAGGCAAAGCAGGCCGCTTACAGTCAAATGAAGGGATCTTTGGAGCCTGCCTTCACCGGCCCGGTCAAATGGCCTGTCAAGTGCACAGTAGGGCCCGGGCTCGAGGGCGCGATCGCCTGCGAAAGCACGGTAGGGTATGTCAACGGCTCTCTGGGGGCTCTGATCTATAGAGGCTACGATGTCTTTGATCTTTGCGCGTACTCAAATTTCGAGGAAGTCTCGTATCTCTTGATTCACGGCGCCCTGCCAACTCGCAAGGAGCTGGAGGAGTACAAGCAACGCCTGGTGCAATATCGGTATCTGCCGGCAACTCTACGCCAGCTCATGTCGTTCCCGGTGGAGCAGATGAACGCTATGGCGGCCCTCCGAATGGGCGTGACGTTGATGCGCCAGGAATTCAGCCTTTGGGATAAGGAAACGGGACGCCGGGTAACAGGGCAGGCCATAGGAACCGACGAGGATTCCATACCGATGGAAACCATGCCCCGCGGTGAGCCCCACGCGGTGTATGAGTTCGAAAACGCCTACACCCATAAAGGCTGGACAGCGGCAGAAACCGCGGAGGAACGTGCTACCGGACTGCGAACGTGCTACCATTTGCTCGCGGGGACGCCTACGCTGGCGGCAGCCGTGGCGCGACTACGCCGTAATCAAATGCCGCTGGATCCTGATCCCACGCTCAGTCACGCCGCCAACTATCTCTACATGATAACCGGCCGTCGGCCTACACCGATCGAAGAGCGAATAATGGATGTAGCCCTTATCCTGCATGCCGATCACGGCATGAATGCCAGCGCTTTCGCAACGGTCGTCGTAGCCTCGACCCTTTCCGACATGTATTCCTCCATAGGCTCCGGCATAGCCGCCCTTAATGGCCCTCTCCATGGCGGGGCTAATGAGCAGGTGGTAAGAACATTGCTGCAGATCGGCCGTCCTTCCAATGTGAAGGCGTGGGCGGCAAATGCTCTGGCCCATAAGCACAAAATCATGGGGTTCGGGCACCGCGTCTACAAAACATACGACCCGCGGGCACGAGTACTGGGTCCTCTTGCCAAGCACCTTGCAGGAGAAAAACGCGAGTTGCGCGACCTTTTTGAAACTGCGATTGCCCTTGAAGCTGAGGTTACTGCTAAACTGGGCGCAAAAGGCATTTACCCAAACGTGGATTTCTACTCAGGACTCGTCTATGCCGCCCTGGGCATACCATTGGAACTCTTCACGCCTACATTCGCGGTTGCCAGAGTAGCCGGATGGACCGCGCGAGTGCTGGAGTATCTGCAAAACAATCGGCTTTTCCGACCGCGCGCAATATACACCGGCCCCCTGAACCTGAAGTTCGTCCCTCTAGCCAAGCGTGGGCAGAAAAAACGCACCTGACTTTTCCCCCGAGTTGTCCGGTGGGCTCAGAACGTGATCTCGAATCGGTCGAACTCTGATGTCGGCTCGGAATATGACTCGAGCACCTCGGCAACTCTTGCATGCGAAGGACCGACGCGACACCATTTGACAAACTCAGTTAGCGCGGTCCCTTCACCCTCAGCAACAATTTCGACCGTGCCATCCGGACGGTTTCTGACCCATCCCGTCAGACCAAGCCTTTCGGCTTGTTCACACGCGTACATGCGGTAGCAAACGCCCTGGACGCGCCCGCGGACGATGAAATGCCCTCGTTTCTTCACAACCCACCGATTCCTCTTTCTGCCCCCAAAGCATCAACCCAGATTTTGCGATTGGCCAAAACAGGCAAGATGCAAGGCGCAGGAGGTGCAGGGGTATGTCCATACTCCAAACCTCCCGCAACGCAGCAGATTGCCCGTTTTCGACAATCCCGAAGGGTTTGAGGATTGACTGCTTTTCTCTTCAGATGTGGCTTCCACATTTCGGTGCAAAAGATGGGCAACCGCATTGCATTTCAACTTGTTTGCGCGCAGCACGATACAAATATCTGCCAATTCTCAAACGCAAAATCTGGGATTAACCCACTTCCAGAGTTCAGGCGGCGTTCACGGGATCGAACCGCGTTTTGCGGTTCCCGTATTAGCCAAAATCTATAGAGACCGGCCCTTGTTACAACGCAAAATGCGGGATCACCGTTCCGTCCCATGCACCATGGGAACGAAACGCACCATGATGTCTTCCTCCTGTGAAACCTTGCCGCTGCGTTTTCTCAGAACTACAAGCCTTTGCACACCGGCGCCCAGCGGCAATATCATCCGGCCGCCGTCCTTCAGTTGTTCGACCAATGCTTGAGGCACTTCTTCCGGCGCACAAGTCACAATGATAACGTCAAACGGCGCATGCTCAGGCCATCCTTTGTACCCGTCGCCAGTAAGCACATGCACGCGGTCGTACCCTTCGGCAGCCAAAACGCGCCGCGCATGCTCCGCAAGAGCCGGAATAATTTCAATGGAATAAACCTCTGCACCAAGCTCCGCCAGAATTGCTGCCTGGTAACCAGACCCCGTACCGATTTCTAGAACTTTCTCTCCCGGCTTCACGTTCACACGCTCGGTCATATATGCCACAATGAACGGCTGGGATATGGTCTGACCGTACCCGATGGAGCACGGATGATCGCCGTAAGGGTCATCGCGAGACCGATATTCCTCCGGAATAAAGAGGTGCCGCCTGACTTTGGCCATGGCCGCTAGCACGCGTTCATCGCGCACCCCATACGCGCGAACCTGCCTGACCATCTCCTCGCGCAAACGCTCCCATCTCTCTTCCGAGTGTTCGGCGCTCATAGGGTCCCCTGCGCATGCTGCGCAACCCAAAAGAACTCCCAATGGATATGCAATCGCCAACAGCACAGGTCTAGTTTACAAGCTCAACTCTTGATATCAAGCATTAACACGCTTTTGCGATTGACCCGACCGTGGCAGATGTGCGGCGCGAGGCACCGCTGTATACCCACACGGCCAACGTCTCACAACAAAGCAGATCGGCGCTCCGGCCAAATACCCAGCAGTTTGAAAAACGGGCTCTTTCTCCATTTGTCCCTGTTCACTTTTTTGCGTTTGTCATTCAAACTGCTTCGCAGTCTTATCACCTTGTTGTCCAACGTGTTATACAACGTGGACATTGCTCGCTCGAATGCAAAATCGTGGGTAAAAAAGCCGGCTTGTATCCGCCAGGCGGCCTTTTTCAAATCGCACCCCCTCGCTCCTGAGCATGTTCAGCTTCCGCCGAACCGCCGCTCCAGTAGTTTTCCCGCGAAAGCCGCCGAGAGTAAGGTTCGAGGCTATTACGCGGTGACACGGCACCCGCGGGGCGAATGGATTACGTTTCAGCGCCTGGCCAACCGCCCGACACGATTTGCACCCCACGCGGTCAGCAATCGCCTTATAAGTACTTACTTTTCCCCGCGGAATTTCAGAAACCGCAGCATATACCCGCATTTCAAATTCCGTTGGAACCCGTTTGCTCATCAGCACCGACGTACTAAGTGCAGATTTACTTGCGTTACTGATTGAATTCCACGAGGATCTTAATTGCGGTCGGACGTTTGCACAACCCTTGTTAGAGATATTACTCGATGAACAACGACCTGCTCAATCAATCAGCCACCAAGGTTAAGGCCATGCTCGATTCTGCAACCTGCGCCGGTGCCGTACTGCTCGGATCCGGATGGGGATCGGTGCTGGACATCTTCAAGCTGAGAAAATCGGTGAGCTATAATCAGATTCCGTGCATGGGAACACCGGAAGTCTCCGGCCACGCTGGCATGCTCCACACCGCAGAGATTCACGGCGCAACAGTGCTGGTGTTCCAGGGACGCCGCCATTGGTATGAAGGTGCTGGCTGGGAACCCGTGGCTTTCCCGGTGTTTCTCGCCTCCCAGCTCAAAGCGGACTTCATAGTTCTGACGAATGCTGCCGGCAGCATCCGTGCTGACATGAAGCCTGGCGACCTTATGCTGATTACCGATCATATCAATGCAATGGGCGCCAACCCTCTCCAGGGACCACACCATCCCTTCTGGGGTCCGCGTTTCCCAGACCTTTCCAGGGTTTATGACCCGGCCCTGAACCAACTCCTCCTTCAGGCGGCAGCTCAAGTCAACGAAACCTTGCATCAGGGTGTATACCTCGCCACATCCGGCCCAACTTACGAAACTCCTGCGGAAGTGTCGGCCTTTCGAACACTGGGAGCCGACGCCTTAGGGATGTCGACCGTGCCGGAAGCCATTCTGGCGCGAGCCGCAGGTCTGCGGGTCGTCGGTATCTCCTGTATAACCAACCGGGCAGCCGGACTTTCTGCAGCGCCGCTGAGTCACGAAGAGGTGCTTGAAACTACCCGACTGGCAGCGGCACGTATGCAGGCCGTGCTCGGTCAATTTTTCCGAATGGTGACAACTGCGCGCTGATATGGGAAAACCTGATCCGATCCAACTGCGGGAACTGGCCCGTCAAGCTGTACTACGCCTCCAGCAAAACGGATTTGCTGCCTTTTGGGCCGGTGGTTGCGTGCGTGACCAAATAATGGGTCAACTGCCCAAAGATTATGATATTGCCACCAACGCCAAGCCGGATGAAGTCATCCGCATGTTTCCGGGCGCCGAGACGGTCGGTAAATCCTTCGGGGTGGTGCGAGCCCCCCTGGAAGGCGCTTTGTTTGAAATCGCCACTTTCCGCGAAGACCACGGCTACGCCGACGGTCGCCGACCTTCGGCGGTTTCATTCACCGACCCGGCGACTGACGCCATGCGGCGTGATTTTACGATTAACGCCGTCTTTTTCGATCCAGTCAGCGGCCAGTACCATGATTACGTCGGCGGCAGAAAGGATATAGAGGCGAGGCTGATTAGGGCCGTCGGAGACCCCTGCCATCGTTTCGCGGAAGATTACTTGCGAATGCTGCGCGCCGCCCGCTTCGCGGCTACCCTGGAGTTCCGGATCGAACCGAACACGGCGGCCGCTATTCGTGCGCTGGCCGGCCGTCTTGCACAAATCGCTCCTGAGCGTGTTCGAGAAGAACTTAATCGTACGCTGTGCGAATCCCGCCGCCCCGGATCGGCCCTGCGGATTCTCGACGACTTGGGTATTCTGCAGGTCATTTTGCCCGAGGTGGCTGCCATGAAGGGACAGCCGCAGCCGCCGGAATTTCATCCCGAAGGCGACGTGTTCACCCACACGGTACGTATGCTGGATCTCGTGGAGCAACCGTCCGTTCCGTTGATTTACGCCGTGTTGTTACACGACGTGGGCAAGCCAGCCACCGCTTCTCAAGACAACACCGGCCGGTTGCGGTTCCACTATCATTCTAGCAAGGGTGCTGAGATCGCCAGAAAGATCCTTGAAAGGCTCCGTTTTTCCAATGACGAGATCGAGATCATCGTTCACTGTGTGGGCAACCACATGCGCTTTATGGACGTTCCCCGCATGCGCCGGGCCACTTTGCGCCGGCTCGTGGGCGAGCCCTCTTTCGAGGTGGAACTCGAACTGCACCGGCTCGATTGCCTAGCCAGCCACGGCGATCTCAGCACGTACGAATTTCTGCGAAAGTTTCAACGGGAACTGGCCACAGAGCCGGTGCTTCCGAAACCGTGGATCAATGGCAATGACGTCATGCAACTAGGAGTTCCCGAAGGGCCCCAAGTCGGCCAGTGGTTGCAGAAAGCCTACGACGCGCAGCTTGAACAACGCTTTGCAGACCGCGCCGCCTTGCTCGAATGGCTGAAAAAAGAAATTGAAGCCGCGCGCGCCTGCCAGGATGCCGACAACGCCGGGCAGACAGCTAGGCAATCTTCAATTCCTCCGAAATGTGCTCAGGGCTGACCCGCTGACGCCGCACCATTGCTCGCGTGACCTGCAGCTTGCCGGATTTAGCCTGTCGCGGCGCTTCGAACATGACATCCAACATCAACCGCTCAACAATCGCACGCAGTCCTCTGGCCCCCGCTTTGCGCCTGATCGCCAAAACAGCCAACTCGCGCAGTGCGCCCTCGGTAAAACTGAGTTCTATCCCGTCCATGGCGAGCAGTTTTTGGTACTGTTTCACCATGGCATTCTTCGGTTCAGTGAGGATTCTGACCAGCTCCTCTTCGGTCAGCTCTGACAGGCAGGTAATAATCGGCAACCTGCCGACAAATTCGGGGATCATCCCGTAGCGGATGAGGTCTTCCGGTTCAACCGGAAGACCTTCTTGCGAACCCGTCGCGCCGGACTCGGTCTCGTTCTCGGGCGTCCCAAACCCGACAGTCTTCGCGCCCAATCGCCGCTTCACTATGTCTTCCAACCCCACGAAGGCCCCGCCGCAGATAAAAAGGATGTGTTCGGTGTTGATTTTGATATATTCCTGCTGCGGGTGCTTGCGGCCGCCTCCAGGCGGGACACGCGAAATGGTGCCCTCCAAAATTTTCAAAAGGGCCTGTTGAACTCCCTCACCGGAAACATCGCGTGTAATCGAAACGTTCTCCGTCTTGCGGGCGATTTTGTCAATTTCATCAATGTAGGCGATGCCCAGCTCGGCACGTCCCACATCGTAATTGGCATTTTGAATCAGGCCCAGCAGGATATTCTCCACATCTTCTCCCACATAGCCGGCCTCGGTCAAAGTCGTTGCATCCGCAATTGTAAAAGGCACATCCAGCATCCGCGCCAGCGTCTTGGCGAGCAAGGTCTTGCCGCTGCCGGTGGGACCAATCAGAAGAATGTTGCTCTTTTCGATCTCCACATCCGCATAGGCGCCGCCCTGCGACAAAATCACATCCTGCTTGAGGCGTTTGTAGTGGTTATGGACCGCCACGGCGAGAACGCGTTTGGCATGCTCCTGGCCGACTACATACTGATCGAGAAAGCGTTTGATCTCGTGCGGCTTCGGAACTTCCAATCTGTCGATGTGTTCAGCGCGACTCTCACGGTGTTCGTCAGCCAATATGGCATTGCAAACCTGCACACATTCGCTGCATATCACCCCCGCCGGTCCACGCACCAAACGTCTCCCTCGCGCTTCCGGCCGTCCGCAAAATGAGCAAATCATGCCTCTCCCGCCGGTTGTCATTGTGCGCCTTTCTTGGCCGCTTTACGTGTCTTGACCACCTCGTCAACAATGCCGTACTCGCGTGCCTCTTGCGCTGACATGTAGAAATCCCGATCGGTGTCAGCCTGAATTGTTTCGAGAGGCTTACCGGTATGTTCAGCAAGAATCTCGTTCACTCGATCGCGCAGCCGCAAAATCTCCTTGGCTTGGATGCTGATATCTGCAGCCTGCCCCTGCACGCCACCCCACGGCTGGTGAATCATGATCCGCGCATTCGCGAGCGCATAACGCTTGCCTTTCGTACCTGCCGCCAGCAGGACCGCGCCCATACTCGAAGCCTGCCCAACACAGTATGTCGCCACGTCACACTTGATGAATTGCATCGTGTCGTAGATAGCCAAACCGGCCGTCACCGAGCCGCCCGGCGAATTAATGTACATGCTGATGTCCTTGGCAGCGTCCTCGGCCTGCAAAAAAAGCAACTGTGCGATGATGAGATTGCTGACCTCGTCGGTAATCGGCGTCCCGACAAATACGATCCGATCTTTAAGCAGCCGCGAAAAGATATCGTACGCCCGTTCGCCACGGCCTGTCTGTTCGACAACTATGGGCACCAGCGCCTGATCCATAGCACACATCAATCAACCTCCTAATCCTTTATTTTGGCATGTTCTAAAAGAAAATTCAGCGTTTTCTCAGCCAATACGTCGCTGTGCAAGGACTCCCATCCATTGCGCTTGTCAAGTTCTGCGCGCAACTGATCCACTGTCACCCCATACTGCTGCGCTAAAGCCGCCAAGCGCTCCTCAACTTCTGATTCCTGAACCTCGATTTTTTCTTCCGTCGCTATTCTGTCCAGGATGTAGGCGAGTTTGACGCGATCGGTCGATAATTTAGTCGCAGTATTCCGAATTGTTTCCCGCTGCTGCAAAACATTTTCCAACGTAGCCCCTTGCGACACGATCCTCCTGACAATCTGCCGGACAGCATCGTTGGTTTCCTCCTCGACCACACTTTGAGGAATATCCATCTCCGTCTCTTCCAGCAGCCGTGCTGTCAATTGGTCGCGCAAAGCCTCCTTTCTCCGCCGCGCCGCCGCCTCTGACAGAAGAGCGCGCACCTTGTCGCGTAACGCTTCCTCCGAATCCACCTCGAACTGCTTGAAGAAATCTGCATCCAAAGCCGGACGACGACGCTCCCTAATACGTTTTATTCTAACCGTATATATAGCCTCCAGCCCAGCGAGACCGGCCATCCGATGATCCCGCGGAAAAACTACCTTGACAGCGCGCTCCTCGCCGACCGCGGCTCCCACCAGGCCATTCGCGAAGCCTGGTAAAAACTCGAATTGGCCATCCACCAGCACCCAAAAGTCTTTGCCTTCCGCCAATCCCGATGCGTCCCCGCTGACCTTTTGCGCCAGCGGCACTCCCTCGGCAACACCGCTGTAATCCACCAACACCAGATCACCCGATTGCACCGGACGACCCGTAACGTCCTCATATCTTGCCCGGCTGTCTCGCAGCCGTTCAATAGCCTGTTGGCATTCTTCGGCGGTGACCTCAAAACGAACATCTTTCAAAACGATCTTCTTGTAACGGGGCAACTTGAAGTCCGGGGGTACGTCCACCGTAACCTTGAAACTCATACCATCGCCCCCACGCAACTCGACATCTTTCACCGAAATTACCGCCACCGGACGCAGTCCAACTTGCTGAAGCGCCTCCCGATACAGTCGCGGAATGAGACGTTCCTTGGTTTCCTCGGCGATCGCCTTCGCATAATAACGCTCTGCCACTTTAAGCGGCACCTTGCCGGGCCGAAAACCCGGCACCCGTCCCCGCTCCGCGAACAACGCCGCGATGCGCTTATACTCGGGAGTCACCACATCTGTCGGCGCACTGATGTGAACGATTTTGCGACAAGGACCCGCGTCTTCTAATACCACTTTCATATTCGTCGCCTCTAACCCCTTCCTATTCTTTCAATGACATCAGGAATTCGGCATTGCTCTTGGTCTTTTTCAGCCGATTGACAATCATTTCCATGGCCTCGACCGGCGGCACGCCATTGAGCGCCCGCCGCAAGATCCAGATCTTGTTCAATTCGTCAGGATGCAACAGCAGCTCTTCTTTGCGGGTGCCCGACTTCTCAATGTTGATTGCCGGGAAGATACGTTTGTCAACGAGTTGCCGGTCCAAACATAACTCCATGTTGCCCGTGCCTTTGAACTCTTCGAAAATAACATCGTCCATGCGGCTTCCTGTTTCGACCAGAGCAGTAGCGATGATCGTCAAACTGCCCCCATTCTCAATGTTGCGCGCCGCACCAAAAAAGCGCTTAGGCTTATGCAACGCGTTCGAGTCCACGCCGCCTGAAAGAATTTTTCCGCTGTGCGGCTGTAGCGTGTTGTAGGCCCGCGCCAAACGCGTGATGCTATCGAGTAAAATCACCACGTCCTTGCCGCTCTCCACCATCCGCTTAGCCATCTCGATAACAATCTCCGCCAGCTGCACGTGATGATCAGGTGCTTCGTCGAACGTGGAACTGAGCACGTGCGCCTTCGTGTTGCGCTCCATATCCGTAACTTCCTCCGGCCGCTCGTCAATCAGCAGAATGATAAGATACACGTCAGGATGGTTGCGGGAAATACTGTTCGCGATCTTCTGAAGCAAAACAGTTTTGCCCGTACGAGGCGCGGCCACAATCAAACCCCGCTGGCCTAAACCAATCGGGGTAAAAATATCCATGACCCGCATGGAGATTTCTTCGGGGTCTGTCTCCAAGCGGATACGCCGGTTGGGAAACAACGGAGTCAGGTTTTCAAACGGGACTTTATGACGCGATTTTTCCGGGTCCTCATTGTTGACTTTGTCCACACGTAACAACGCGAAAAAACGCTCCTTGTCCTTTGGCTCCCGGATTTCCCCTTCAACCAGATCGCCGGTGCGAAGCGCAAACCGCCGAATTTGCGACGGCGACACATAGATATCTTCCGGACAGGGCAAATAGTTGTTGTACGGAGACCGCAAGAAGCCGAATCCGTCGGGCAGAATTTCCAGAACTCCTTTGCTGTAAATCACGCCGTTACGACGAGCATGCGCTTTCAGAATCTCAAAAATCAGTTCGTGCTTCCGCAAGGCACCCAAATCCACCAGCCCTAACTTGTCCGCCCGGCGATGAAGTTCCGGAACCGATTCGTTCTGCAGATCGTAGAGGCTGAGAGGAGGCAATGGTTCCCCGTTGCCCTGAGCGTGAGACTCATCGCTGACGTTGCCGTTCTGCGCAAGCTGTTTGTTCTGCATGTCATTGTCACCGTTAACCGTCGCCACGCGGTCATGAGCGGACTGGTTGTTATTATCCGCATGCCCGCGCATGCCTCGGTTTACCCGAAATCTTCTGTTCGCATGGTTGTTCCTGTCTGACATAACTATTTCTCCCGGATACTTTTCAGCACTCTCATCGTCTGTTCTTCCAGCAGTTGTCTACTCCCGTTATTGACAATTACGTAATCGGCTCGCTCTGCTTTGGCGACCAGCGGCATCTGAGCCGTTATCCGCCGAACAGCTTCCTCCTCGGAAAGTCCCCGCGCGCGCAGTCTTGCCATTTGCATGGCCCGCGACGCCATCACACACACCACCGCGTCCCAGCCATCTTCCAGGCCGACTTCGTACAACAAGGGAATTATCACGGCAGCCACTGGGAATTTGCCCTCGCGCTCCCGCAACCATTGCTCCCACGCCAGCCTAACCCGAGGGTGCACCATGCGGTTGAGTTTTTCACGCTTCTCAACGCTCGAGAAAACCAAGGCTCCCAATTTTTGCCGGTCAATAGCACCGTCGGGCTTCAAGATCCGGTTTCCAAACTCGGCCACAACAAGCGCATGCAGGTCCGTCCCCGGGCTCATCGCCGCATGCGCAAGATCGTCAGCGTCACAGACAGGTACTCCCTGCGCGGCCAGACATGATCCCACCAAACTCTTTCCGCAGGCGATTCCGCCGGTAATCGCTAGTTTTAACATGGAGAGATCCAACGTTGGATCAAACGAAAGCGGTCAAGGAATCAGGATAAACAAGAAATGGCTCAGGAATTCACGCCCTATCGCAACCTGATGTCACATAAGGTTACACACATAATTACGTAACCTGCCGCACCTGTCAACCGCGAAAATTGTCCTGCTCCCAACACACGCGACATCTGAATCCCTGCCGTTCCACTCCTCCTAACACAATCAAGCCTCACGCCGCTCGAGGCGATTTGCAAATGGTCCGAAATCCCCGCGCATTATAAACCCGAACTTCGTGACCGGCCCGAGCACCGCAGATGCGCGACATGCGCGGCGCGAGACACGCAGCTGTATTCCCATACTGCAAGCGCCTCGCAACAAAGCAGATGCCGCGCTGCTGACAATCCCTCGCGGTTTGAGAAATGGCCTCTTTGCCCCATTCTCCGTATTTACTTTTTTATGTTTGTTCGTTCAAATCACACAGTGCCCAAACACCATGTCTTGCCGACAGGTCAGGCAACCCGGCCATTTCTCAAACGCAAAATCTGGGCTCAAGGGGTTCTGAGCTTTCCCCAAGTCCCAATCTTCCCGTGGTGTAGTAACGTTCTCCCCGAGCGAAGCGAGGGGGAACGTTGTCCTTCGGCCATTCCCAAAAGGCAAAATATCGGCTTAAAACATGACCTTTTGGTCCCAATCCTTTGCCGAGCTTCGCTTTGCCAGACTTCGCAACTCCAGGCGTTCAAAGAAAGACGCAAGCCGCGCAGGATTCTGGCGCCGCAACACCAGATCATCCCAGTTTACTCTGCACGGCAGCTCTCGATTAAGACGGACCAAGTCGGTATTCCGTCTGACGAGATCCCAATGTTCCCGCAGACTACGGCGTATCCTCTCGCTCGGCAAAGCGTCTGCGTTCGCCTTCAACTTTTCAAGGCTGCCGTACTCTTCGAGCAACCGCGCCGCCGTTTTTGGGCCTATTCCAGGGACTCCCGGAATATTGTCAGCACTATCCCCAACAAGGGCCAGCCATTCCACTATCTGTTCCGGACGCACGCCGGTCCTGCTCCGGACTTCTTCCGGACCAATTAACTCCCCCAGACCAGAAACAGGAATCAGGCGGGTCTTTGCATTCACCAGTTGATACATATCCTTGTCAGAAGTGGCAATCAGGATCTGATCAAACACCTTTTCCGCTCGCTCCACCAGCGAGGCCAAAACATCATCCGCTTCTTCACCCGCCTCGGAAACCTGGCAAATCTCAGCCAGGTGCAGATACTCGCCGATCAAAGGCATTTGCACAACCAGCGCTTCCGGCATCCCCGGACGTTGCGCCTTGTACTCCTCCAGCAGCCGGAGCTTTTGAGGATTAATCCCTGCGTCAAATATAACAGCCCAATGACTGGGGAGCCAGACATCCCGCAACTGATTGAGCATGCGTATAAACCCGAAGACGGCGTTGGTTGGTTGACCTTTCGAAGTCGCAAGATCACGAATCGCGTAAAACGCCCGATAGGCCACCGCTGTGCCATCAACCAGGACCAGCCGTGAAAAGGCCATGCTATTCTGTTGCCGAGCTGACCGTTGTCGCGCTCTTGGACCTTCCAACGGGCGTACCGTCTGGCTTCATGAGTTGCGCAGTCACAAAGATCAGCAGATTCCGCTTCTCACTCTGCTCGCCCTTGCTACGGAACAAACGGCCAACAATCGGAATATCGCCAAAGAATGGAATCTTGTCATCAAACGAGTGACGCGCTTCAGTAATCATGCCACCCATCACGATCGTGGTGGCATCATAAATCAGAACGCTCGTGCTGATGGTCCGCCGCGGGAAGAAGGGCTGAGGCATCGGTAATATCATCGAGCTGCCATCCGCCGCCTGATAAGTGCTGCCGTAATCCTTCCAAATGGGCTCGGAAATAACCTCCGGCGCCAAGGTAAGACTGATCATCTGACCGTCCTCGGTCACCGTAGGCAACACCGACAGTATCACTCCCACGTCCTGCTGTTCGAACGATTGCGGCTCAACCAATCCGCCCACTACAACCATCCGATCGTTAATTTCCGATTGAATGGGCGTCACGCTGAATTCCGTAGGATAGAGATACGTCGTTACCACCTTGATAGTTGCTTCCATGCCCGACTGTGTCACAACGCGCGGTGCCGAAAGCAAATCCGCATTGCCCTGTTGCTGCAGCATATGCAAGACCAGAGCCAGTTCCGGATTGGTCAGGACGCCGGCAATTGACAAAACGCGGTCATTGACCGTGCCCAACGATACTTTTTCCGAAAGCCCCGGCAAAGTAGCCCCAATACCGTCAGTGACAAACCGATTCCCCGACGTGAAGCCGCCACGGGCGGTTCCCGTGCTGGGATTACCCCTGACGACAATCCGTTCTCCCGCTCCGAGCGGCAATCCTGAGGAGCTCTTCTTCTGCAAAACCTCCCAGTCATCAGTGAGCAACCACTCAAATCCCAACGAACTCAAATCCATTTGGCGCACTTCAACAAAGCGCGCTTCAATCTCAACCTGCTTGGGCACCACATTCAACTCTCGCAGCCGTTCCTCAAAAACCGCGAGATTTTCAGCCGTATTTGCCACCATGATTTTACCCAAGCTCGGAATATACCTGATTTGCGAACCCGCGGGCCATTCCACACCCATCGACTTGAAGAACTCTTTCCAGTCCGTCCGGTCACTCTCTATGCTCACGCCCGCCCCCAGCGTCTTGCCAAAAGCCGGCTCTGTGCGCCCCATTTCCTGACTGATCGCGCCAATGCGCTCGCCCACCGTGGGCAGCACCGTATAAGTGCGCTGTATGATTTTGCTCACCGGTGCGTCGTACGGAATGACCATTACCACCGACCCTTCGATTCGATATTTTAGACCCGCCACTTCTGTCACTGTCTTGAGAACTTCCAGCAGAGAAATGTCTCTGGCCTTGAAAGTCACGTAGGGAACCTCGGAAACCCCACCGGCCTGCTCTGCGCCGAATTCCCCGGGCGCGCCACCTGTTCCCGAGCGAAGATTGAGGATGATGTTGACACCCCTTTTCTGGTCCCCCGAACGGTCATACTCCACACTGGCTTCTTGGAGAAATGAAATCACATCATTGATGTTGGCCAATCGGAAATCAACCTCAGGAATGATTATGTTCTCCATTTTTTCCGTGATTTTCCGACGCCGCATTTCCTCAACACTGGCCTGACGCGTCACCGGCTTCTCCTCTCCGATGCCCACCTCGGCCCGCACGCCGTAGTCGCGACGGTTCCAAGCCTTACGGACCTGATTAACCATGTCGGCCCTTGTTGATTCCACTTCCATCGTGGTCGCGCGGTATTTTGTCTGCGCTACTTTTTCGCGCCACCGGAGCGCCTCAGTATTCTGCGGGTCGTCTCGCAGAACCGTCTCGAAAGCTTCCTGCGCCTTGTCATACTCGCCAGCAGCAAAGAATTCACGGCCCCTTTTGAGGGTTTCGGCTATTCTTTCCGTCTTCTGCTTGTAATCATCCTGCTGCCAACGAGGAACTTCAACTTGCTCTGGCTTAGACGGCTTGGCCTTTGCTTTTTCAATATCCTTCAGCAGTCCCGGCGCGTCCGGGTGGCCCATCGCTGCCGCTTCTTTGGCAGCCTGCTCCGCGGCTCCATAGTCCCCAACCCGAAGAGCCATCTGCGCCTGCAAAAAAACGCATTCTCGATCCTTTTGTTTCAGCCGTTCCCGAAACGCCTTTGTCTGCGGGCGATGTCCTGCCTCGGCAAACGCCTTGCGCGACTTGGCGAACAACTCGCGCGCCTCCGTGTAACGCTTAGCGGCTAGAGCCCGTTCACCCTGCATCAATAATTCCATCGCGTGCTGCTCGTACGCGCGTCGCCTGGTCTCTTCGTTGTCCTTAAGCGTTTGAATGTCTGGGATCCCGGAACTCACCAGCACCGATGCCGGGCCGGGCGTTTCCTCCTTCTGCAACCTCGGCAACTCAGGCTCCGGAACGGACGTTGCCGTCATCCGAACCGCTTGCAATTCTGCTGCGGCCTCGCGCAAGGCCTCGTCCACCGGAGAGACCCCAGCCGCTTTCTGAGGCGTAGACTCCTCGCTCGGCAGCTCGACAACGCTGCTTCCCAGCACCTCGGCAATCTGTTCCTCCAGCGATTTCTCTTCGAACTTTTCGGGAGGTGTTTTTTCCGTCGCTTGAACAGGCTCTGCCACTTCGATCACTTCGGCAGTGGCGGTCGTCTCGAGCTGCGGCTCGCCGCTTTTCAAGCCGAGGATCTCCGCAACCTGTTCTTCCAACGGTTCTTCAGAGGCCTCTTCCAAACCGATGCCTGCCGGGGGCACCTCTTCTTCAAGAGTCACTTCAGGGACCGCAACAACCGCCGTTGGCTCGGTTTCTGCGACTCCCAACCCTTCACCATCCCCCTCTGTTTCAAAGGCTGTTGCTTCCACGTGGTCAACTTCCACGGTTTCGGAAGAAATTTCGAGATGGACTTCTCCCACCGGTGTCGTCTCACCCAAGGGAAGTTCAACCAAAGGCGCCAGTTGCTCTGGAAGAGTGCCCTCGAGGACGGCTTTTTGCAGTTCGTCCTCTTTCACGATAGAACCGCTTTCATCCATGGGCTGTGAAAAGGCGGTGAAGAATGGCATAGCCAAAATCATTACCGCAGCACATAGCAGAGCCGGATATTGTCTCATGAAGGAGAGTCTCCTTTGCTTACTATTCGACAAAATCTCGCGCTGATGTCAGCGACGGAACTTTGCCAATTTCGACGCGACTGCGATCAAGTGTGTCCTCTATTACTACAGCCTCTTTTTCGATGTCAACACTTATGAGCTTGTACTCTCTGTCCTTCAGTCTGAAAACGCCGTCCGACTTGACCACAATCTCTCGATTCTCGGCCGCAAAAAACAGGTGCACGGTGTAATCTTGCCACTGTTGTTCTTTGCCACGCTCCAGCGGAATCAACTTGTTGTTGCGACGGAGCGTCAAAACCGAAGCATCCACCCGCTGTACGGCTCCAGAAATCGTCCCCAAGGGAACAGTAATAACGCGAGGCTCGTATTTCACGATGTCAAAGCCTTCTATGTTGGTATCGCCCACTTTTACGAAATACGTCTTCGGATTGAATTCCCGAGTATTTAGGGCAAATTTGAGGGATCCATCCGGCATTTTGAGAGCGCTCTTGAAGAGCAGCTTGAAAGGCATGGTCTCGATGTTCTTGACATACAGCTTGGCAGTAATGGGCGGATGGCTCTGACTGTCCTTGGGATTGGTTCCAGCTCGAAATTCTTCAAGATTCGTGAAACCATCCTGGTCAGAATCAAGCTCGGCATCACGCGGATCATGTGGATTGAAGCCCCACTTCGCTTCCCACTCGTCCAGCATGCCGTCCGCGTCTTTGTCCTCCAATTTCTCCTCCAGCGGCGGCTGCTCCGCTCCGCAGAATGGGCACTTTTCAGCATAAAATGGAATTGGGCGCCGGCAATCAACACAGTAAACGCGCGTCTCCGGCACGAACAGCGAGTTTGTCCAATCAGGCAGCTGAAAAGGCTCTTTTAACTTCGCTTCTGCCTCCTCATACGGACGGATGTCAGCCTTGACCGCACGCGGATGGGCAGGTGTGAGTTCGTCAAGCCGCGCGTTGAAATCCTGCTGCGCTGAACGCATACCCCCCAGGCGCCAGCCGAGAATAACAAGTGTCACCAGCAGCGCCAGCCCCACAACCAGTGCCAACAGCTTGTCGTAATGCTCTCTCATCATGGTTTCGTCCCTGGGGAACGGAAGCGATAAACGTCCAAGCACATGACAACGCGCATCGGCTTCTCCACGGGCAAGCCGCTCACAATTCGCGAACGGCGCGGCAAGGTTTGTTCGTCAACTTTCGCCGCTTCAGGAGTTGTCCCTTCTGCCGGCGCCTCCTCGCCTTCCTTGGTCCGGCCCACATCTTCTTTGGGTTTAACCTCCTTCACGTCGGCAACTTCCTTGTCAATAGCGAGACTTTTGATCACGCAAAACATACTGTGCCTGCTCAGTCTGTTCAGCACTGAAATCAGAGCCTTCTCTTTGGTCTTGAATTCCAGCACGAACCTGAGCGAGGTATAGAGGTCGCCCTCGCTCAGCAATCCCGCGCCGGTCACGTCTTCACCTCCGAATACGCCCAACCGCCCCGCCATACCTCGCCGACCAGCGCCAGGCGCAACACCGCCGCCCTCGAATTCCTGACGTTCGATCGCCACAATTTCGGATATCTTCTCTTCGAAAAGCACCCCGCATAAATTGTCAATAATCGCCAACTGCTGGGAAAGCCGGGGAACGTCCTCCGGCGCCGGCAACGTGCTGCCAGCCACAAAATAGCGATCAAACCCAAAAGCAAAATCCCGACTGGGCAGTTTGACATCCGCATTCTGGGCCAGCGCCAGCAGCCGGTTGCGTTTCTCGCCCAGGGTGTTGACAAAACGCGATGGGGTGCTCCCCTCCTCCGGCTCGATTTGCCCCTGCCGTGCCAAGCTCAGCAACCGCTCCAACCAGCTCTCCAACAACTGAACGTTCTCCGCCTCGCGCGCCACGTTGCCCGGTGACGGGAACGGATTCCGCGAATAATACTCACTCAACACCGCCTGCCGTTCCTGTAACTCGCGCTCCGTCCCGTGGAGTTCGCGAAGGACCAAAAAAAGCAGGAAGCCGAATACAACGAGCAAAATCGCAAATACCGCGCTGCCCGCCAAAAAGAGTATGTTTTTCCCGGTCTTCATTACGAGACCAATCAGGGTCCGATCGGCTCTCTTAAAACAGCCAAAATCATGAACTCACGCGCGTACGCGCCTCCCGCTGAGATCCGTTTGATTTCGGTCTCCTCCGTGAAATATGGCGACGAGCGCAGGCGATCTCGAAAGATTTCCAAAGCCGTCGCTTCCGGAGTGTCTATGGGATTCAGCCGATCCTGAAACCCCATTCCGCTGATTTCGAGCGCCCGCGTGACGCGATCAGCTCCGACCACCGGTTTGACCGCCGTAAGCCACATGCCTTCAAGCAGACAATCATGGAGCGCCCCGAGGATTTCCACCCACCTTGTTTTGGCAGCAATCAAGGCGGCAACCTGCTCGACTTTTTTCTGAACTTCGTTCCTTGCATCAATTTGGCTCTGGAGAGCAGCCTGGTCTCGCTCTAACTTGGCAATTCTGGCCTTGACCTCTTCAAGCTGAGGACGCCTGATAATGCGCATCTCGCGATAATAGCCCCAAATGGATGCCATAATCAGAATCAAACCCGCTGCCGCCAAAGCAAAGAAAGGCTGCCGCTTCCGGAAACGGCGGGCTGCCACCAAGGCCGGCGGCATCAGATTGATCTCTATCGGACAGGTAAGCGCACGACGCAAGGCCAACCCGACGACACCCCCCAGTAAATGCAAATCGTCGGCAACTCTTTCCTCCTCGATTTGCGGTCCCACGGCCACATTGACGAAGGGATTGAACTGCTCAACCGGGACCTTCAGCTTCTCCTCGAAAAAGGTATTGATATTTCTCAAAACTGATGAGCCTCCGGTCAAGAGCACGCGTTGTGGAGCGCTCCCCCCCTGCTGGCTGCGGTAAAAACTTATCGAGCGGTTCATCTCCGCATGCAAACGCGTGGCCACATTCCGCAAGATCCGCGAGATGCGGTCCGCCAGCTCATCCTCAGGCCCGACGTGCACCCCTCCCAGCGCAATCATTCCGTGGGCTACCTTCAGTTCCTCAGCTTGCGCGAAGGGAATTTCCAGTTCCTTGGCAATTTCGGCAGTCATGGCGAGACCCGCCACAGGCACGCTGCGACTGAAGACCCGTTCGCCCTCGATAAAAATCAAATTCGACGAGCGGGCACCGATATCCAACAGCAGGGTGCAGCCCTCGAGATCCGGATAGTTGTACCGCGCTGCATTGTAAAGCGCCAGCGGACTGGCATCCACCACCTCCGGCTCCAGCTTCGCCGCCAACACCGAATCCGTCGCGCTGACAGCATTTTCCAGCTTGACCGCCGCCAGCATCACGTGCAGTTCGCCTATTTCCGCGCTGGGCAGAATCTGGTAGTCCCAAACCACTTCCTCAATCGGGAATGGAACATTTTGCTCGGCTTCATACCGGATCATCTGACGAATCTTCTCTCCCGACACGGCTGGAAGTTTAACGTAACGCGGGAAAACCATATGACCGGGAACACACATGTAGAGCGGCGCCGGTTTGATGTTGCGTTCCCGCATCTGCTCACGAAGCGTGGCCAAAACGTAGGGCGCTAAGTCGGTTTCTTTCTCGGGTGCCGCCCCCAGCTTTCCAATCCCGTAATTCGTCAGAACCGGCGTCGCACCTTTGGGACACAAAAATTCCGCGATGACAATCTTGCTGACGCCGATGTCAAGGGCAAAAATGCGATCAGAACGGAACATTAGCGCTCGACCTCGTAATCATCGATGTTCACAAAAGCGAAAGGCGACTGGCGTCGCGGCAACAGGTACTCGCTTCGAATCGTCACATTTTCGCTGCCCAGAACGTTCGGATCCTTCCACCAGTTGGCCGGCAGACGCAGCGTCTTGTCGGCCTCGCTCGCTTCCGCAACAATCTCGTTGCCTATGGTGATCTCAACAGCGACAGCCACTGGCAATCCGTACCGCTTGATTGCGTTCGGCGGGAGATAAACCGTGCCGGCATGCCCACTGCCCTGCTCCACGTCCACATAACGCGCCGTGGTCTTGTAGAAACTGTACAGGGTTTTGGTTTTGTCTTTGGCATCCTTCGTAGCCGTCAGCACGTAATACTGCACCGCCATTTCGTCTATCCACTCGGGCGCTGTGTCAAACTCAACTTTGATTTCAGCCCAGTCCTGAGGCCGTTTGGTTCCCGATGGAAAAGTCGTGCGGTACTCAGGAGTCTTGACAAGGTATTGCTTGCCTACGCCCTGTAATCTCCGGATACGGACGATCTCGGAAGGCCGGAAGGCGACGGAAGGAACCGCAGCGCGACCAGTCTGAGCACTCACGCGCATCTGCTGCCCCTTCGCTGACGCCAACAGGAAAATCATGAACACAGAAGCCAACCGAACGCCACCATACCACGCTTTCATGTTCACCCCCTGTCTGGGTCGGACAAAACCCGGATCTTGCAATTGGACCGTGTCAGCCCATGCACGGGTCTTCGACGCGCCGCTGAGTCCCATACCGCCAGCGTCTCGAAAAAAAGCAGACGCCTGCCTATGGCCAGCCCGCGCAACTTTGAAAAACGGTCTTCTGTTCTCCTCCCGTCGTAGCGCACCTTTTGGTGCGCGCTATTCAAGAGGCAGCGCATTTTTAAGGCACTGTTTCCGACATGTTGTAATCAGGCCGTTTCTCAAACGCTAAATCCGGGCAAAATTACGATCGTGGCGACTCTACAGCACAGACGACTCCAATTTCAAACTAAAAAAGCGTAAAGGTGTAAGACAATGTAGTCAGCCGTAAGCGCCAAATCTCGCCAGATCAAACTCAGATGCGTCTTCACCCTGTCCCCCCGATGCCCACGGCCAACCTCGACACGATCCCTTCTTTACCACCTGGATCTGTACCCTTTGAAGAGGCCGCCGAGCTGGACGCCTTGCTGTACCGTGAGGTCCTCAAGCGCAGCTAATATGCCGCGGCGTCCACTACCATGACGCCGTCCAAATCGTCGACTCCTGCCACGCCTGGGAGCACCTCCACACCCTGAGCCAAACCTCGAATCCCATCCGGAACCTGCCGACGCCTTATTCCCGCTGGGCCACGATGACTCCGACGCAATGTATTGCCCGCCGGCCTCCGCCACGCTGAGCAACCCGCCAGAAAGGTCAAACCCAGAATCTGGGTTTAACACGTTATCGAACCAGGGCATTTCTCGAACGCAACATATGGGCTCAGAGACAAATGAACTTGCACGAGACACACAAAAAACTGAAGATGTAAAGCCGAAGAAAACGCCATGCTCGAACCGGATGGAAGAGTAGGGACAGGGAAGGCCGCCATCCGCAAAATGAGTAGCGCAGGATTGCCGCTCATGGAACGATTGAGGAACAATGTCAAGGAAGAGTGTGTAAGCAGCCAGACATCGGGCGCCCCAGAAATGAGTCCACGCGGACGATTCAGGGCCATAATGAATTTTCACTCTTTCGACAGGCTTCCAGTAATAGAATGGGCTGAATGGTGGGGGCAGACGATCGCACGATGGCACACCGAAGGCCTGCCCTCGTCCCTGACCGACCGTTACGATATCTGCCGCCATTTTGGCCTGGATATTTTTCTGCAGGACTGGTTTCCCGTGACCTTACCCACGTGCCCCGCACCATCTTCCCATGGCGCGGGCATTATTGCTTCGGAGCGTGAATACGAGCAAGTGCTGCCTCATCTCTACCCGGCGGACGCCGTGGATCTCAGACGCTGGGAGAAATGGGCTGCAGAGCAAGAGAAGGGTGATGTTGTCCTGTGGTTTACCATTGAAGGCTTCTTCTGGTTTCCCAGGCGGCTGCTGGGAATCGAAAGACATCTGTACGCGTTCTATGATCAGCCCGGCCTTCTGCGCCGGATCAATTCGGACCTGTCGGAGTGGATGTTGAGGACCATCGATCGTCTCTTTTCGGTCTGTGTTCCAGATTTTATGACTTTTGCCGAGGATTTGAGCTACAACAACGGTCCGATGCTGTCGGAGGAAGCGTTCAATGAGTTTATGCGGCCGTACTACAAACTTGTGGTTCCAGTCCTGAAGAAGCGCGGGGTTATTCCCATGATAGACTCCGATGGGGACGTCACGATCGCGTCGGACTGGTTCTGGCAGGCGGGATTGGAGGGAATCCTGCCTCTGGAGCGCCAGGCAGGGGTGGACATAGCCGTGCTTCAGAAGAGACATCCGCGTATGAGGTTCATTGGACATTTCGACAAGATGACCATGGACAAGGGCGAGAAAAGGATGCGGGAGGAGTTTGAGAGGCTTCTGCCCGCTGCCGCGAGGGGTGGGTTTCTCATAGGCTGCGATCATCAGACTCCGCCCGGAGTTTCCTATGCCGACTACAAGCTATATGTTTCCCTTTTCCGGGAGTATGCGCAGGAGGCTGGAAAACTTTCCGCGCGGATGTGCACGAGGGTCTGAATCACCCCACCCGAAAAGTCCGGCCGTGATGCCGAAGATAGGCAATACATGTCCCGCAAGCCAAGAGGCAACGCCTCAACTTCTGAACGACGTTTCATCCCAGATTTTGCGTTTGAGAATTGGCAGGTATTTGTATCGTGCTGCGCACAAACAAGTTGAAATGCAATGCAGTTGCCCACCTTTTGCACCGAAATGTGAAAGCCACATCTGGTAAAAGCAGCCGATTCTCAAACCCTTCGGGATTGTCGAAAACGGGCAATCTGCGTTGCGGGAGGCTCGGAGTATGCGCATACACCTGCACCTCCCGCGCCTTGCATCTTGCCTGTTTTGGCCAATCGCAAAATCCGGGTTGAACGGCGGTGTTCCGCGCAAAGCGCGCATTTTGTATTCATTCAATCGGACATTTCCGTGGACGCCTTCAGGATGGTTCGTAACAGACATCGCAAGATATATGGCTTACACGGTTTTACCACAGATTCTGTGATTGGCCCGAGGATAACCGACGTCCGGCGCGCCGCACCCCTGTTTATCCCATAGTGCCAGGAAAGTAAGTTTCGGAACCATTTCCAAATCAGCGGATAGTAACGTTCGCCCCGAGTATCGATTCGCCCTGTCTTACGTTCTCCGCGAGCCCGAATCTTCCGTTGGGTAACATTCTCCCCGAGCTCAGTTCTCCTCGCGGATACTAAATGCTCTTGGTCTGCCCAAATTTCTTCCCCCGGTGTAATAACGTCCTCCCCGAGCCCTATCCTTCCCTGCTGTAGTTACGTTCTCCCCGAGAGAAGCGAGGGGGAACGTTGATCTCCCACCATTGCTGAAACGCAATATCTACTATCTAGGTTCCAGGCTTGCATAGTGCATATTCCTCTTCTGCCGCTCATCACTCGAGGGCTCTATAACAAAGAAACCTCAACAGCCGTTTTGCGAAAAAATCACGCACTATTTATCTGTCACCAATATCCTCCCCACTCTTGCGCAACGCCGATGCGAACTGCAGGCAACAAGGTTGAATGTCGATTGCGGTGAAAAAGATCTACGGCCCTGATGGAACGGGGTCCTCCATCGTGGGAAACAAGCGGTTTTGCGCGAGTTCTGGAGGGACTCGTTCCGTCGCGACCGCCTCCGGGAAAGTGTTTTCAGCGTGTTTGATGTAGTAACGTTTGTTCCCGTCCCAGACGCACAAAGAGGTTGAGTCTAAAGATGAAACAGACAGTGGAAGAACAACGTTCCCCGGCCTGCGGCACGCAGAACGTTGCGACACATCTGCAAAAATATTCGCGCCTATCCTAGCCCCGCCTTCTCCCCAACGTTGTAGTACCATTATCTCCCAGCGCTGCGAAGAAAACGTTCTTCCCCGGGCGGTTTCGTAAACACAAAATCTGGGATAAAGTCAGTCTCGTGTCGCAGTGCAAATGGAGCACACGGGTAGTGACAGACGTCCGGCCAGATTGCTCATTCGCGCGGTTGAGGGCAGCACTCTCGCGGCGCCCGTGGAAGTTCTTGTGGCATTACCGCAGTCGGGTCATACGTATTCAATTGTGGCCGGTGGTTTGGGAGTCAAGTCATACAGGCAGCGGCTGACGCCCGGGATTTCATTGACGATCCGCCGGCAGATGCGTTCCAGTTTCGGCCACGGCAGGCGCGTGGCGGTGGCGACCCGTGCGTCAACGCTTTCGACGCACCGGATCACAATTATCTGTCCGAACTCGCGGCGATTGTTGCGGATACCGGTCGCGCGGTCGCTCAGGACTACCGCGAAATACTGGAAGGCGCCAGTGCGCTTCAGTTCCTTTTCGACGATGGCAGTCGCCGCGCGGACTGTGGCCAGTCTTTCGGGCGTTACTCCGCCAACAATGCGTGCTGCCAGAGCAGGTCCTGGGAAAGGCATCCGCCGAGTGATTTCAACGGGCAAGCTCAACGCCTTGGCGACGGCGCGTACTCCATCTTTACGCAACGTTTTCAGCGGCTCAACAACTTGATAACCATAAGCTTCGCGTGGATCAATGCCGATTTGCGCCAGGATGTTGTGTTGCCGCTTGATGCCCGCCACGGTTTCCTCGATGTCGGTTAAGATGGTACCGTGAATAAGAAACTTAGCTCCCGTTTCCCGCACGAGCCTTCCAAAAACTTGGCGATAAAACGTGTCGGTTATCGCCCGGCGCTTTTGCTCGGGATCGGAAATTCCGCGTAACGCCGCCAAAAATTCCCGCCTTGCGTCCACAAGGCGGACCGGGATTCCCATCTTGCGGAACACCGCCACAACCGTTTGCGGCTCGTCGGCCCGCATCAGGCCGTTGTCAATAAAGACAGTCTTTAGCCGCTTACCCAAAGCACGATGACCCAGTACGGTACAGACAGAGCTGTCCACCCCTCCGCTGAGCGCGTTGATCGCCAAACCGTTCCCGACCGTTTCTCGGATCACCCTCACCTGCTCGTCAATAAATTTCTTCCAGTTCATAACATTTCCTTCCTACTGCGCTGCGCCGGCCGCATTGGCGCTTAGATGCAGGCGCAGCATATTCAGTGCGGCGCGGGCTGCCCGTTCCCTTATGGCCGCGCGGTCGCCCGGGAAATGCCCGCACTCCGCGCATGATCGCAATGAGGCACCTTCCTTCCAGGCTAAAGCTATCCAAACAGTGCCGACGGGTTTTTCCGACGAGCCGCCTGCGGGTCCGGCTACGCCGGTAACGCCCAAGCCGTACGTGGCCCCGGCGCGCTTGACGGCCCCTTCCGCCATTTTCCGCGCCACGGGTTCGCTGACAACACCGGCCGCTTGCAGCAATGCGCTGTCGACCCCCAATTCGCGCTGTTTGGCGTCGTTCGAGTAAACAACCCATCCGCCGATGAAGTAACGGCTCGCACCCGGAACGTCGGTCAAAAGTTTTGCAATCAGCCCCCCTGTGCAGCTCTCGGCCACCGCGAGCGTCTCTCCGTTGGCCGCAAGAAGCCGGCCCACCACTCCCTCGAGGGTGTCCGCGTCCTCACCGAAAATCAGCTTCTCCAAACGTCGTTCAATTGCCTGGCGCGTAGTTTGGAGCTCGCGGTGAGCCCGCTCCGCGTCGTCAAATGCGCTCCTGATGCGCACGGTCACCACCCCATTCCGGACCGTTGTTCCTACCAGCGGATTGCGATCGCGCCGCAACAAATCGCCTAAGCGTTCGGCTACGGCTGATTCACCCGCGCCAAATGCGTGCAGGGCTTTCACCAAGATGGTCTTGCCGGAGGACGTTTGACGCAACGCCGGGACCACATGCTTCAGAAACATCGCCTCCATTTCGTGGGGGACACCCGGAAGCGCAAAAACAACGCATCTGTTCAGTTGCAGCCGAATGCCGGGCGCAGTTCCGCAATCGTTGGGTAGAACCTGAGCTCCTGCCGGCAACATGGCTTGAATACGATTCATTGCGGGCATTGGCCGACCAAGCCGCAGAAAAAAAGCTTCGATGTTCCGAAGGGCGTCAAGATCGAGCTGCAGCGGCTTGTCAACGGCGCGAGCTAAGGCTTCGCGGGTCACATCATCCGGAGTGGGACCCAGCCCGCCGGTAATCAGCACCACATCGGCGCGATTGGCAGCCTCGCCGAGACCCCGGCAGACGGCCTGAACATCATCAGGGACCACTAGATGATATGCGGTCAGGATGCCCACTTCCGCCAGTTGGGCGCTCAGCCACGCTGAATTTGTGTCAATGATCTGCCCCAGCGTCAGCTCGTCACCGACCGCCAGTATTGCCGCCTTCATGATCAGGGTGCAACTCCAGAACGCTCGCTCATCCGCACCGGGCCTGACGGCAAGCGCCAAAAAGTGGCTTCAGGTTCTCCAATACCGACCTTCTACGCTGCTTCTTAACCGCGCTGTCAAAAAGTCAGCCTAGAACTGCAGCGATACTCCGGCGCGGAGCACCCACCCATCCATCGAGACCTCCGGCAAAAAGATCTCGTATGTATCCGGCCGCAGATAACGATAACGGGCGCTGAGGTCGAGTGACAGCGTATCGCTCAGGGGCACATAAAACCCGGCCAGAAACATCATGCCCAACTTGTCGTTTACGGTAAGCTCATCGTAATCGTTGAAATAATACCCGGCGCCAAAACCGCAGTAAGGCACGAACTCATCGGTTTCGTAGCGCCCAAGCAATGCCACCTCGAATCCCACAGTTGTGTAGTCACCACTGAGTGGAGGTTTGGGGGGTGTTTCAATCTGAAATTCGTAGTCGCCAAGCAAATAATTAGCCGTCAGCTGCAGCGACAACACAGAATTCAGATCGCGCGTATAGGTTACATAACCGCCCCATGCATCGCCGGCATCACCGGTTATCGCATCATATTCTGCGCCTGCCCCGATTCGGTTTTCCTCTGCTACCGCCGAGGCAATCAGGCATACCCCAAACCCGAGCCCTGCCAGTGTCAGAACTTTCCTCCGCATAACGGCCTCCTCATCTTTACCTTGCTGCTCATGATCAAGCTTATTTCAGGGTATTTCGTAACTGTTGCGGAGACAAGCACTTTCTTCCGACGTTTTCAACCCGGCTTCTGCCGTTGGCCAAAACCGGCAAGCCCGGATTTCCCGATTCACCCAAGGTTGTTAATTGCCGATCAGTGATCAGCCAGATCATGCCATGCTCCGTGGCAAGTTTCTTGGTCAGGGGCTGCAGGTTCATGCTCGTCGGATATTCTATGAGGAGCACCGGCTTGCGCGCCGCGGTCATCGCCTGCAGCTGACCGAGCACTTCCCGCGTGTGCGCCTTGGGCTGGAGTTTGTTGCCGTTCGTGAAAAGATCCTCGATGCTGATGGCGCTGATGACCGCGAGATAATCCGCATGTGCCAGCAGTTGCGAGCCGTTCTGCGGTATGACAAGCGCGGCGGGATTCTTCGTCCGGGCGCGGGCGGCGATCATTTTGATCCATTCCACCATGTCGCGGCGGTAGCTCTGTTTTGTGTCGGGGTTCACGCGGTCATCAATGTTCTTCGCACCTTCCTGCTCGAACGTCTCGAAGGCGTCTACAATGTCGAGATACACCCCGTCGAACCCGCGCGTCATGGCATCATCGATTACGTTGAGTACGAGCTGCTGCCACTCGGCGTGCCAGTATTTCACGCGGTAGTTGCCCTTCCACTTCGGATTCTCCCCGCCAAGCCATGCGGGCGCTGCGGAGGAAAGCCGTCCGTGTCCCCCCCAGGCCTTGCGCCAGTAGGGTCGATACTCCTCCGCTTCGCCGATGGAGACGTATGCCAGGACCTTGCGCCCCTCCAGCCCGCGGCGCACCGCGTCGAGATCATCGCGCTCCCACGGTGTTTCGCCATCAAACGTGGTATCAAGCACGATCCAATCGCGTCCACATTCCGCCAACCGCTGAACGGCCGCCTGCTTGGTCTTTGCAAGGGCGTCAGCCTGGAGAACGCAAGCAAAAGATGCGGGAGCCGGTTCCGCGTGGCCGGCTCGGGGCACGAAAGCAAAACTCACGAGCCCTATCAACGCAGCACTCTTCATTGTTTATCCCACATTTTCGCTTGAACCCACTTTTTGCGTTGAAAAACCGGCGTTTCCCAAACGCAAAATGCGGCAAGAATCCCGTTCAGCTCCGAGCACTGGGCGGCGTTATGAGCGTCAGGGTCCCACGCGTTCGCATTGAACAAGCAGCCCCAGCGGCAAGCTGTTGGTGCTTTCCATCTCCAAGACAACCTGCGCAAACTTGGTGTCAAGGCGTTCGAGACGGTCTTCTGTGCGAAAACCACGGGCGCCGACGTAAGGCGAGACTTCGCGCACAACGCCTTCCCCCAGATCCCGAAGAGTTTCGGAGTCGCGTACGCGATAGCGTTGTCCGATCTGAACGCCGTTCATCCAGAAAGTCTCTACAAAAAGCCGTACCTGCTGTTCGTTCCGCCCCACAACAATTCGTTCGTAATCCTGCGGTGTAAGCAGCTCGCCCACGCGAACATCGAGCTTGTACACGCGCCCATCCACCGGGGCGCGCAAGGTCAGTTTTTCGAACTCCGTGCGCCGCGCCGCCAGCTCGGCCCGCGCCGTTTCGATCTGCTGCTCCTCGAGTTTGGCCTCGAGTTCTAAACGCGTAGCATCGAATTCCGGCAGCGCTTTGTCACTGGCCAGTTGACGTTTGCGGCGAAGTTCATCCAGAGTAATGGCCAACCGGCGCACGGCTTCTTCCAGGCGGGCCTCGGCGATGCGTACTGCTTGCACCTCTAAATCGGCGTCCAGACGAATCAAGGCATCGCCCACTTTGACGGGCATTCCCTCCGCGGCCGCCACCTCGACAACACGCCGCGGCTGGTGGGGGCCGACAAACACCTAGCGTCCGCGGGGCTCAACCAGCCCATAAAGACGTACCGGCGCCTCCGGCAGGGACGGCGTGCGCGATGGTTCCGGAGGACGCGCAGCGTTGCGCAGCGAGAGACGCGTGAAGTTGATGCCCACGATCACGACGAGGGCCACCAGCAGCCACAGGACGAGTTTCCTTATTTTCATGGCACGGTATCCTTTGCTTCCGTATAAATCTCTCGCGTGTCAGAAACGACGGTGCCGTTTTTCATTTTGATCAGCCGGTCGGCGTACGGAAAGACACGAGCATCGTGCGAAACTACAACCACCACACGGTCTTCCTCGACGGCAATGCGTTTCAGGATGCTCATGACCGCCCGTCCGCTTTCCGCATCCAGCGCGGAGGTGGGTTCGTCGCACAGCAGAATGGCTGGATCCTTGATAAGGGCGCGGGCGATCGAGGCGCGTTGTTTCATGCCGCCAGACAGGAGCTGCGGTTGCATGTGCCCCGTGCCGGCCAAACCCAGACTTTTGAGCAGCCTTTCGAGGTTTTCCGCCGCGCCGGCCGGGCGCTTGGCGCCTTGCACGCAGAGAGCAAGCAAAATGTTTTCCGCCACCGACAATCCTTCTATCAGCATGGGTTGTTGAAAAACGAATCCGTATAGCCGCAGTCGCAGTGCCGCCATCTCTTCGTCGGACAGCGCAGTGACGTCGTGATCATCAAGAAACAGGCGGCCCTCGGAAGGGCGCAGGACCAAGCCCATGATGGAAAGCAGCGTGGTCTTGCCGCTTCCGGAGGGCCCGGACAGCACGGTCAAGATGCCGGGTTGGAACTCCAGGTCGGTCGGAAATAACACCCGCCGCATCTGGCGTCCGTCTGAAAAATCGCGCGCTATTGCTTTCAATCGCAGAATGGTCATTTTACCTTTTCGGCCTTTTGCGCTAGTGAAACACCGACGCCGGTTCCGCCTTGAGCGCCACCCGCAACGCAATCAGCGAGCCTAGCAAACTGACGGCCAGCGTGCCGCCGGCAAGAACAGGTGGAACTTGGAACGGAAAGTAGCTGGGGATCTTGGATCCGGCCGTAGCGTTGAGCAAGACCGCCAGCATCACGAATCCCAGGAACAAACCGATGCCGGTGATGATCAACGCTTCGCTGATGACGACGACCGCGATGTCCCGGCGTCGTCCGCCCATCGCACGCATTACAGCGAAATCGCGCGAGCGGCTGAGCACGCTGGTGTACATGGTCAGCGAGATGATAACTACGCCGATCATGACGGCGATGACCGTGGAGAATCCGAAACTGCCGCCGATGCCGGTTTGCGTGAAGTAATACCTGCGCGTCAGCCGGGAGAGTTCGGCGGTCGAAAACACCCCGCACTCCGGTAGGATGGTGCGCAGGCGGGCGAGGGCGTTTGCTTTGTCAGCATCGGCGCGCAACCGTACAAGAATGGCGGAATAACGGCCGGGCGGGGTGCGCGCGATTTCTTTGACCTTGTCGAGGGAGCCAAAAACCAGAGTGCCCTGAAATCCGCGTGCGCCGTCGGTCACGGCCCCAATCCGCACGCGCTGACCGCCGATTTCTGTCACGCCTTCGAGCGCGGGGTTGCCGAGTTTGCGCAGGTCAAGGCGGTCCACCGTAACCGTTTCGAGGTCGAGCAACACGCGCTCGTCGGCCTCCGCGAAGGCCCAAGGACCTCCCGCCAACCGCGGACGACGCATACCCACCACGCGCACCGACTCGAAGGAACCGTCCGGTGTGCGAAACAATCCGTTGCCGATCAGAACCGGTTCCGCCCATTCGACCTCTGGAAGTCCGACCACGCGATCCATGTACCGGCCAGAAATAAGGTTGACGGCATCGGCATTGCGCGAATTCGCGCCCATAATCCAGACATCGGCGCCGCTGTGGTCCACGAGGACCGACATATAGTTCAGGAGTCCAAAGAGGATGGAAAGCTGCTGGCCCACCAGAAACACGATGGCTACCACGCCCAGCAAAGCGCCCGCGGTGGAAGAACGGTCGTGTACTACCATGCGCAGGGCGGTCAGACTACGCATCATTGCCTCCTTGGCCCAGAGCCCGGCGATGAGCCTCGTCAAAAGTCGCAGTCACGATTGCGCCATCGCCTTCGAGCCATTGGCGCCCGAGCAGCGTCCCACGTCCGCCCACGATGACGGTTGGCGGGGCAGTGAGCCGGACCAGACGCTCAACCGTCTCCAGCGCACCCGGCAGCCGCGCGACCATTGCGAGGGAAAGGAAAACTGCATCCGGTCGCAAGGTTTCAGCGGCAGCGGCGATCTGCTCGGCCGGCAGACCCTGGCCCAGCGATAAGGCCCGCCAGCCGCGCAATTCCAGATATACCGCCAGCGCCATGGGCACAAGCTGAATATGATCGTCCGGCGCGCAACTAATCAGCGCTTTTCGGCCGATAGACGGAACCGCGGAAACGATGGTCGGCAGGCCAGCCAACAGGCGTACTACAATTTCCGTGGCAAGATGTTCTTGATAGATCATCAGTTCGTTACGTTCCCAGCGAATGCCGATTTCCGACATAGCGGCCAGGAGCAGGTCCGGCACGACCTCCCAGGGGGGCACACCGGCAGCAAGTCGGGCGCGCACGACATTTTCGGCGCCAGCGAGATCGCCAGCCACAGCTCTCCACATAAATTCGCCAGCGTAGTCATTAATGCTCCTCAGCGGCGGTATTTCGCGAAGAAGCACCGGCAAGTCTTCGCGCAGTTTCTTGAGGGGAGCGGCTAACCCGTTGCACTCCGGAGGTTTGATTAACCCTTGAATCGCCAGGAGCCAGCTGTCCAGCACAAGAGCCAGCGCGTCGTGTGCGGAACCCCGGCTGGCGAGTGTCATGGCATAGCCGATGACTTCTTCGCGCAAGGCCTGCTCTAACCCATAACGAAAGACGACCCGCAATAACGCGCCGAATTCGCGGTGGATTTCCAAGAGGTCTGGACGCAAGCGCTGAAGATCGCTACGACGATGCGTGGTCCATTCGATTTCCATCCGCTGATGAGCCAGAGCCATCAAACGGTCAAAATATTCTTCAAACAGATCCGCTTGTGCGTTCATTTAACCGTCGGAGTCAAGCCCTTCCTCTGCGACGTCACCCTAGACGCTTTCTCCTGATACGTCAAGCTGCCATGCGTGCATACCTGAATACCCCTGCCGCCCGCCGCCAAAGCCGTCAGTGGTCATCCAAATCGTTCCTAAACCCGGAATTTGCGGTTGGCCCGACTGCGGCCGATGCGCGACATGCTGCCAAGAAGGCACGGCGTTTCTTGCGTTTACGTGGCATTGTGCACCGGGGGCGAAGACCGCTGGGGATATCGGCCCCGGCGCGTACCTGACGGACACGGCAAGGTTCACGGTCTCATGGTCAACCAGGTTTGCAGCCCGACTCCTTGGAAATACCGCGTTCCAGCCAATCCCGCCCAGTTTGAAAAACGGCGTCGTTCTCCCAATTCTCCGTCTTCGCTTTCTGGTGTTTACCATTCAGACTGCTTCGCAGTCTTGTCACCATCTTTCCCAAGATGTCACGCAATCAGCCCATTTCTCAAACGCCAAATCGGGGTTCAATGTTGAAATCGAATTGGCCGATAAGCGCCAAGCGGACTGGGGGGCCGATGTTCGTTCGCGGTTGCGCGTACCCGGGCCACAAGGTAGAGTAGTAGCTATGAAAACAAAAAGAGTTCTATACGCACTTTTGTTAACGGCCGTAGCTGCGGTCGCATTTTATGCCGAAAGGCAAAACTTTTGGAGGATTGACTTTGGATCGGGTCGGTCGCTCTGGGATTTTATAGGTCTTGCGTCCGTCATCGCAGCTTTCTACCAGGTGTTGGCGCTGTTGATCGCCGTCTATGTGCGAGCCCGTCAAGGACCAGAAGGCGAAGCGCGCATGCTGACGGGGTTTACTCGCAGTCTGGCCATTCTAGCGGTAATTGCGGCTTTTCTATACTCGGTCGGCGTGCTGAAGACCATCGGGGTCGTGGCGGCGGGCTTCGCAGGCATGTTGGTTGGCTGGTCCTTGCAGGCGCCCATGAGCGGCTTGGTCGCCTGGGCGTTGGTGACCGTCAAGCGGCCATTCAGAGTCAGCGACCGGGTGCAATTTCCATCCTTGGGGTTGACGGGGGACGTCAAGCAGGTGGGAATCATGTACACCATTCTCGATCAGGTTGGCGGGACGATCGGTAGCGAAGACCCCATTGGGCGTGATGTGCTCATTCCGAACGCGATGTTGTTCAATCAGGTGGCAATCAACTACACCGCCCGCACCGTCAGCCCTTACTTTCTGGATGAGGTAGTTATCAGGCTCACCTATGATTCCGACTGGGATACTGCGGAACAAATTCTCCTGAACGCGGCCCGTTCCGTGACTGCCGATGTGATCCGCGCCACTGGCCAAGAGCCTTACGTGCGTTCGGATATCTGGGACTACGGCATTCTTATGCGGCTACGCTACATGACCAAAGCCAAGGACCGGCCGCGCATTACCCATGAAATTGTGAAGCACATCTTCAAAAATATTCAGGCTAATCCGCGGGTGGACATGGCGATTCCGTTTGTTTATTCCTACCGCAAGGGCAGTGCGGCAACCGAGCGCCGGTTTTTCCCGAAGCCCGAGGGAGTCACCGAGGAAGTGGCCATTGAGGCCGTGCGCATGACGGAGCGCCAGGCGACCGCTGCTTCTGCTGACGAAAACGAAATCCTGGCGCTCATGGAAAACATCAGGGCCCACGGCCTTCTCCAGCCGATTGTGGTCAAAAAACGACCCGACGGCGGTTTCGATCTGTTGGCTGGAGAACAACGCCTTTTGGCCTGCAAGCGTCTTGGCTGGAAAATGATCCCTGCGCTTGTTCACGGGTAGGCCAAGTCGTGGGATCCTACGCAGCCCCTTTTTTGAGATGGCTGCCAGAAGCCCAGCCCACAGGCTGGTGGATATCAAGGCACGTGGCGAGATCCAAGGGATAAGCAGGTACATTGTGACCCATGGTTGGGGCATAGCGGGGGGAATACTGACGGAGGAGCAGGCCGAGGTCAAGAGCGCACCAAGAGGCGATAGCGGGGTGGATGTTGGGGTTGCGC
>Ga0129299_1000185_pt1 | contig 36995 bp, 33 predicted proteins | sample ConPoolayeCmetaG_FD_94477 | JGI IMG/M metagenome (GOLD analysis project Ga0129299, IMG submission 94477) | Hot spring microbial mat communities from California, USA to study Microbial Dark Matter (Phase II) - Cone Pool mat layer C metaG ...
AGAATGAGCAGGATGGTCAGAGCGACAGAAGCCAGTGTCGCTAGCAGGAAGAACGTGGTGATCACCCCGTAGATTCCCCCCGATGGCCGCTGGCGGGGTTGCCTGGGTGGCCGCTCCTCTTCCAGCGTGGCGGGTTGATCTTCCTCGTAGTGGCTGAACAGGTCGAAGTCGCTCACTGGATCTCGTATCGTGGTGGCGTGGGTGCGCAGCGTGCCCCTGCGAAGATGGAGTCTGGCGTATCTAATTCTGCTTGAAGTTGACAATCGCCAGATTTTTGTCGCAGCTTGCGATCATCTGCACCTGCACCACCGGGGAAAGAGGGCCACCGGATGTATCCACCACCTGCACATAGAATAACCCGCTGGTGGGTGCGTCATTCACCGACCGCTCCCAACTGGCAGAGCCATAAGCCGAAGGCCCGCTACCCGAAACCAGGGTCTCATCGATCCCGCCGCCCGTGACCCGCACCCGCACCCCCGGCTGGGGGCTGCCGTTGCGGTCGAAGATCTGGCCCGCAATGCCAGCCCAATTGCAGCCAGCGCCGTTGGCGAAGTTGGCGGTGTAAACGATAGAGCCGCTCAGAGAATAACTCTGCGCCGGGTCCGTTGGCAGCGGGGTGTTGGTCGGCAGGGGCGTATTAGTCGGCACAGGGGTATTCGTGATGGTTGGCGTGTTCGAAGGTGTCGGCGTGTCGGTCGCCGTGGGCGTGTTAGTCGGCGTAGGGGTGGTAGTCACCGTCGGTGTGCGAGTGACGGTCGCCGTCAGAGTCAGGGTGATGGTCGGCGAGGCGGTCCAGGTCGGGTTAATAGTCGGCCCGGCTAGGGTGGCTGTCTCAGTTGGGATAATGAATAGAGTCGGCGCAGCGCCGACAGTGCGCGGGCCGGCAACCGGCCCGGTTGCCCCCGTTGCTGCCAAAACGACCACGCCCACACACACGAGGATGGTTAAAACCAGCATCAAGATGGTGACGAGGTTGTAAACCAAGACCGGCGCTGGGGAACGCTCTTCCATCATGCTGGTGACTCCTTCACGAGCGAAGTGCCGATACACACAGACAGTCGTCTACAGGACGATCCGGTCGGGCCGACACCTGGTCTGGCCCAACTATACCCGATCAGTCAGGAGGGCAGGATGATCAACTGCTCGATCTGCGCGCCGCTGCGTAGGCTTTGTTGCCATGCCTGGATGGCACGCTGGATCATCAGGTCGCGCGTCTCGTCCTCCACTGGTCGGGCAGGATCGAACTCGAGGGTCTGGATGATATGAAAGCCCAGCGCGCTTGGCACCACTGCGCTGATCTGCCCCGGCTGGAGGGCGAAGGCTGCCTCCTCCACCTCTGGCACCAACAATCCCCCTCGCGGGAACCAGCCGAGATCGCCGCCATTATCCCGCGCGGTAACATCAGCCGAATACTGCGCCGCCAGCGCACCAAAGTCCTCGCCTGCCTGAAGCCGAGCCAACACCTCTTCGGCTTGAGCCTGGGTATTGACCAGAATATGCCTCGCGTGCACCTGCTCCGTGGTAGTGGGCACTGATTCGATCAGGGGGGCGATCAGGCGTTGCGTTGCCAAGTCAAGCCGGATCACCTCGCGGAATTCCTCCAGGGTATAGTAATTCTCGGCCAGCCAGGTATCAAAATACTCCTGCCCCGTCTCAGCGATCATCCCGCCAATCACCTGGTCTACCTCTGAATCGGTGATAACAATCCCCTGTGCGGCTGCCATCTGCCGAATCAGCTCCTGCTCAACCAACAGGTCGAGCACCTGCTGCTCGTAACTCGCCTGGTCGGCCACCACGAAGCCAAGCGCCGTTCGTCCGGCCTCAAAGCGAGCCAGCTCCCGGCGAAATGTCTCAACAGCGATTGGCTGTCCGTTGACCAACGCTGCCACCTCAGTGGCTGGATCAGTGGGAGCGGTGTCCGTCGGGCCACCGGTCAGCGGTGGCGGAGTGAGCGCGGGTTGACCCCCGCACGCGGTCAGAAGACCACTGAGCAGCATGATCGCACCGATGATGCTCCAATTGGAGAATCGCTTCACAGGCCCTCGCTGGATGGCAATCTCAAGCATCCGACAGTCTACTCGGAATGGGAGCATTCTGCAACCGGAGGGTTGCGAGTGCGGGGGGTCCTAGATGGTTGCCAGGTAACGGTGGATGTGCTGCACCGCAACCGCTCCCTCGCCTACTGCCGAGGCGATGCGCTTGCTTGACCCGCTACGCACATCCCCCGCAGCGAAGATGCCCGGCACACTGGTCTCTAGCAGGAAGGGGTCGCGGGCCAACTTCCACGACTTCGGCGGGCGCCCATCATGGTACAAGGCCGGACCGGTCAGAATGTAGCCCTCGGAGTCACGCTCCAACAGCTTTTCGACCAGCTCCGTGCGCGGGGCCGCCCCAATGAAGATGAACATGGCCGCAGCCGGGACTGTCCGGGTTCCACCCGTCTCCTGATGGCGGAAGGTGATCGCCTCCAGGCGATCATTCCCATGAACCTCCAGTACCTCCGCCCCCTCCAGCACGCTGATGTTAGGGGTCGCGTGAATCTGGTCCACAAGATAGCGCGACATCTCCTTGCTGATCTGGCTGCGTACCAGCATGGTCACGCTGCGAGCGTAGCGGGAAAAGAACATCGCGCCCTGCCCGGCAGAATTGGCGCCGCCAACCACATACACATCACAGTCGCGGTAGTAGGCCGCTTCCGTAAGTGCCGCGCCGTAGTACACACCCGCCCCCGTGATGGGTTCGATGCCTGGCACATCGAGCTTGCGGACGGAGACGCCAGTGGCGATCAACAACGCACGGCACGATACATCCGTGCCGTCACCGAGCGTCACGATCCGGTACGGGTCTTCGATCCGGATACGAGTCGCTTCTTGTGGGGTGAGGATTTCGACGCCGAAGCGTCTGGCCTGGCTGGTGGCCCGCCGGGCCAAGTCGGCCCCGCTGAGGCCCTTGGGGAAGCCGAGATAGTTCTCAATACGCGAACTGGTTCCAGCCTGGCCGCCTGGTGCGGCGCGCTCGACCATCAGCGTCCGCAGCCCTTCTGATCCCCCATACACGGCTGCTGCCAGCCCCGCCGGGCCACCGCCCACGATGATCAGATCGTAGAAAGGGTGGCTGGCCTCCATCTGCAAACCGATCTTGCGGGCCAACGTCTGGCTGTCAGGCTGGATCAGCGTCTCCCCATCCGGGAAGAACACCACCGGCAGACGGTACTCCCCACCGGTCAGCGCCTCAACCAGTGCGCGGGCTTCGGGGTCTGTCTCGATGTCGAGCCACTGGTAGGGGATCAGGTTAGTTGCCAGAAAGTCCTTCACATTGTGGCTGTGGGCCGACCACAGCGCCCCGGCTACCCGGATGCCCTCATAGGGCAGCCGGGCGGTCGCCAGCCAGTCGTCCAGCAGATCATCGAGCACCGGGTAGAGGTTCTGCTCCGGCGGGTCCCAGGGCTTCATCAGATAGTAGTCCAGCCCGACGGCGTTGATGCTGGCAATGGCAGCCTCGATATCCGCATAGGCAGTCAGCAGCACCTTGCGCGCGTCGGGGTAGATTTTGCGGGCTTCGGCCAGAAACTGGATGCCCGTCATCTCCGGCATGCGCTGATCGACCAACAGGAGCGCGACCGGCGCATCGCGCTGTTTGAAGCCCCGGATCGCCTCCAGGGCCGCCATGCCAGAGGACGCCCGAACGATGCGGTAGTTCTCACCGAAATGCCGCCGCAGGTCGCGCTCGACCGCAGCCAGCACCTGCGGGTCATCGTCCACCGTCATGATAACCGGTTTGGTTGTTGCCATTTGTGGAATTATCCCTCTCAACCCGACGAAGTTAAGGAACGCTTAGCTGCGACGGGCTGCCTTGTGTGTTCCCGTCGGGCGCGTTTCCTCCAACCGCAGCGGTAGCCGCACCGTGAAGACGGTTCTACCTGGCTGGGAGGTCACCCCGATTTCGCCGCGATGTTTGTTCACGACAATGTTGTAGGTGATGTTCAACCCCAACCCTGTCCCCTGGCCCGGCGGCTTGGTGGTGAAGAAGGGGTCATATATCTTGCCCTGGATTTCCTCTGGGATGCCGGGGCCGTTATCCTCGATCTCGACCACCACTGCATCGTCTTCCTGCCGGGTGCGGATGGTCAACTCGCCCTGGCCCTCCATAGCTGCTACAGCGTTGTCGATGATATTGGTCCATACCTGGTTCAGCTCACTACCGTAGGCTTCGATCAGGGGGAGGTTTTCGGCGTACTCGCGGCGGACGTTGATCCCCCCCTTCAGCTTGCCGCGCAGCAGGACAAGGGTGTTGTCCAGCCCCTCATGAACATCGACGGTCTGCATGGGGGCCTGATCAAGATAGACGTACAACTTCAGCGCCTTGACGATCTCAGAGATGCGGCCTGCCCCCTGTCCGATCTCCTCGATCAGGCTGTGAACCGTGTGAGCGGCGTTTAGCCAGCCTAGCAATGCGGCAAATTGCTCCGGCGCGAATTCCGCCCACAGCGCATCGAGCCGGTGCGGATCAAACCCCATATTGAGCAGGCCAGGTGAGTATTGCCAGGCATCCTCGATGTGATGCGCCTCCAGCCAGCTTTCGATCTCGTACTCGCCATCGCTACGGGCTAGCGTGTCCAGGTCAGCGGGGTTCGATGCCCCGGACTGAGCGACCTCGTAAAGCGCGCGCAGCCGGTCGAGCTGAGAGCCGACTAAGTTCAGATCGATAAACGCTAGTTGTGCCTGCTGCATGGCGTCTACCGCCGATTTGAGCTGGGCCGCGCCGCGCTGGGCTGCCGCAGCCGGGTTGTTCAACTCATGGGCCATCCCTGCTGAGAGTGTGCCGAGCTGGGCCATCTTCTCGCTTTGGCGGAGCATCGAATCAGTGGAACGCCAACGCGCAGCGACAGTGCGGAGCATGGCTCGCGCTGCTGATGGGCTGGTATCGAACAGGTGATCCAGTTGCTCTGGAGCGATAGCCAGCAGATGGCTGGGCGTGCGTGCGCGGACGCTGGCCGTGCGGGGTTGATCCTCCATAAGCGACATCTCACCAATGATCTCACCGGATTCCAGCACCGCCAGTAGCACCTCCCGCCCGCCGGAGGTCTTGAGAATTTCTAGCTGCCCTTCCTTGACGATATAAGCACGGTCGCCCGCGTCGCCCTCGGCAAAGAGCTGCTCACCCGGCTCCAGCTCAACGTGCTGCACCATCTGGCAGATCTGCTCCAGGTCTTCGTCAGGCAGCTCAGCAAAAAGGGGAACTTTCTTGAGGAAGTCGTCGTACATACAGCCAGCCTCACTCTCCTACCTTTGGCGATTGAAACTGCTATTATAGTCCGGTCTGCCCAAGGTTAAAACAACCATTTTGCGTGGCGCGGCAGGCGCGTGGGGCGGCCCCCAACCCGACGCCGCGAAGTGAAGTACAATCATCGCTGATCTTAAGCGATCCCATCCCGTATGCTCTCACCGCTGGTTCAAAAGGATACAAAACATGCTGCGTCCCACCTCACATCGCATTCCGCCAGCCTTGACGGCTCTCCTGGCATTGGCCTTGGCTGCGCTGACGTGCGGCCCCGTGCAACCCAGTGCCGCCGTACCGACGGCAGTGGCGCCGACCGATGTTCCACCTGCGACAGTGGTGGAGGCAGGCCCCACCAGCCCGGCTCCGTTGCCGCGGCCTGCCCTTGGCATCCTGATTCAGACTCCGGATAACGCGCTGGCACTGCTTGATCCGGCCACGCTCCAGTCAGCGCCCTTCACGGAAGCTCGACTGGAGATCATGCTCGGCCCGTATGAGACGCTGGGTGTGGTGGGCGATACTCTCTACGCATTGGGGAGGACAGAAGCCAGTGGCGAGCCGCCCGGCGTCTACGCGATCAACGCGGCAGGCCTCACTCGGCTCGATCAGTTCGGCGAGACGATCCAGAGTATCGCGGTGCTGCCCGGCGAGGCCGGTATGCCGCCGATCATTGCCTGGGGCGAGGTCGAATGGACGGCAGACCCGCCCGTCGCGCGGCTGCTCTTGGCACCGGTGGGCGGCTTCGATGCAACGCTGGTCGCCGAGCAGGCAACACCAGAAGGGTTCTACTTCGCGCCATGGCGCTGGGTGGCAGGCGGTCAGCGGCTCTACTACAGCGAGGAGCCAAGCGGTTTGGGGGGATATATTCTGTTCGGCGGACGCTCGTCGCTGTACATGTACGACATAACCACCAACACCTCCAGCACCCTGGTTCCGATGGATGTGGCGGGGGGATTCATCTGCCTGGATGATCTCTCACCAGATGAGACACTAGTAGCACACCACTGCGCGGATACCGGGATCGGCCTGTTGAACCTCCAGACCACTGAGCAGAGGGTCATCCAGCCTCCTATCGAAGCACAGGGTTGGGCGACTGCCGGGAGCGCGTTGTTCAGCCCCAGCGGTTCGCGGTTGGCGTTCGCAGTCGCACGTAATAGCCCCGACGCTGAGCAGGGTTGGGTAGCAGTGACCGATGATCTTTCTGGTCCGTCGTGGTTGGTTGCCACCAGCCCAGAGGGCAGCTACTTCGAGGTTGTAGCATGGCTGGATGAGCAGACGCTGGTGTTGCAATCATGGGACATCACAACTGGCGGGCCGGCGGGGGTATGGCTCGCGCCGCTGAGTGGCGGCGCGGAGCCTGTTCGTGTGGCAGATGGGGTCTTTGTGACGTTGTTCGCCCACTAGCAGCGGCGGTCCCGGACTGGCTATACACAAAGCTCGGCTTCGCGCTGCTTGAGGTCAGCCAGGTATTGCTCGATCCAGGCCTGATCGTACGCCTTGATGTATTTCTCCGCCTCTTCGACCAGATCGCGGTTGCCAATGAATAATGGCACGCGCTGGTGCAGATCGTGGGGTTGGATGCAGCGGATGGGGTTCACACCATCAGAGGCGTATCCCCCCGCCTGTTCGGCAATGAAGGCTAACGGGGCTGCCTCGTAGCACAGACGCAGTTTGCCGTAAGGCTTGGCCGGGTCCTGGCTATCAGCGGGGTACATGAAAACGCCGCCACCTAACAGGTTGCGGTGGAAATCCGCCACCAGCGACCCAATGTAGCGCAGGCTGAGGGCCTTGCGCGGGTTATCAGGATCGCGCCCGGTCAGGTATTGCACGTAGCGGCGCACGCCCTCTGACCAGGCATGTTCATAGCCCTGATTGACGCTGTAATACTTGGGCTTGTCCGGGATGCGAATATTGGGATGCGAGAGCAGGAACTCCCCGACGCTGGGATCGAGGGTGAAACCGTTGACGCCCTGTCCAGTCGTATAGACCAGCATGGTGCTCGATCCATACACAATGTACCCTGCCCCAACCTGCTTGTAGCCTGGCTGAAGCAGGTCGGCCATGCTCCAGTTATTCGGGTCGGATGGGTCAAGTTTGCGGTAGATCGAGAAGATCGTGCCGATACTGACGTTGTAATCGATGTTCGATGACCCATCCAGGGGGTCGAACAGCAAAACGTAGTGGCCCTTGGGATATCGGTCGGGGATGGGGATTGGATCGGCGGCCTCTTCGGAGGCCATGACGCACAATCGCCCGGTGTGATCCATCATGCGGATGATGGTCTGGTTCGCGTATACGTCGAGCTTTTCCTGTTCCTCCCCCTGGACGTTGGTGTCCCCTGCACGACCCAGGATCTCCGCCAGACCGGCTCGCGTGGTCTCGCGAGCGATCAGCTTGGCAGCCAGAGCGATGTCATACATCAGGTTGGTGAATGCACCCGTCGCGCCGGGGAACTGGCGCTGAGTATCCAGAATCTGCCTCTCGATGGTGACGAGTTTTGAATGGCTGATCATCATTCCTCACCTGTAGTTGATGGCTGGGGGCGAATAGCCCGTTAGAGTAGGCCGAATGGTCGGTTAATTGACATACTGGCTGCGCACTCCTTTCCCCGAATGTGTTGTGTCCTGTGATCGAAAACGACCTGCTTGTGTATCAGGTCGCTTCGGCTAGAGGGCAAACAGGGTCACGTAGTAGTAGCCAATCAACCCGGCCACCACTAAAGCGTCCATGCGGTCAAGGAAGCCCCCGTGGCCGGGGATCAGTTGGCTGGTATCCTTCGTCTTGACATGCCGCTTCAACATGCTGATTCCCAGGTCGCCGAGCGGGGCGATCAGGGCGACCAAAGCTCCAATGACCAGGCCGTGCTGGGGTGAAACAGCCTCACTCGCCCCCAGAGCACGCCAGGCATACGTTAGCCCAGCAATGGCTGGCGGAGTGGTAATAACCCCGCCCAGATAACCCTCCCAGGTCTTCTGGGGGCTGACATCAGGAGCCAACCGGACGCGGCCCATGGCCCGCCCTACTACGTAGGCAACGGTATCGGCGATCCACACCGAGAACAATACAGTCAGCGTCCAGAACAGACCATCTTCCAGGCCGCGCAGGCTAACGAAGTGGGCCATTGACCAACCCACATAGAAGCTACCCGCCATCGTCAAAGCGAAGCCGATGAAGGCATTGGCTGTGCCCTGCCCATAACGAACCAGCGCCCAGGCAAGCGACAGAACCAACAGCAGGGCTGTTCCTGGGCCAAACAAGCCAAACCAGGGTACAGCACGGTCGGCGACAAACAGACCACCCCACACCAACATCAGGCCGCCAAAGGCTCGGTAGCCTCGCCGGGCAACCAGGTGGACAAACTCGATCAGCGCGACGCTGATCACACCCATCACCCCCAGGGCGATCCACGCTCCCCCGGCGATCACAGCGGCCATCGCGGGCACGCCTAAAATCACCCCACTGATGATTCGCTCTCGCAACATGGCTAACGGGCTAAACCGAAGCGCCGGTCTCGCTCAGCGAAGTGGAATAGAGCCTTGCGTAACTCCTCTTTGTTGAAGTCAGGCCAGAATACGGGCGCGAAGTAATACTCGGCGTAGGCGCCCTGCCAGATCAGGAAGTTGCTGGTGCGTAGCTCGCCGCTGGTGCGAACGATCAGATCGGGGTCCGGCAGGCCCCCTGTGTACAGGTAGCGATTAACCAGCGCCTCGTCAACCTCCTCCGGGGCGTAGCCTGCCCGCACGATCTCCCGGATGGCATGGACGATCTCAGCGCGTCCTCCATAGTTGAAGGCCACGTTGACGATCAGCCGGTCGTTGTGCCGAGTCAGTTCAATGGCGTGCCGGACCTTGACCTGAAGCTCCGGGCTGATGCGCGCCAGGTCGCCGAGGTGGCGAAGTTGAACGCCCTCAGCGTGAAGCTCGGCCAGCTCGCGATCAATCACATCCTCCAGGATACGCATCAGGCCTTGAACTTCAGCCTCTGGACGGCCCCAGTTCTCGGTCGAGAAGGCATAGATAGTGAGGATTTTGATACCGAACTCAACGCAGGCGCGTATGATCTCGCGCAGATTCTCGGTCCCGGCGCGATGCCCAGCAATGCGCGGCAGGCCACGCTGCTTGGCCCAGCGCCCATTGCCATCCATGATGATGGCCACATGGGCGGGAATGCGCTCCGGCAGGGCAGGCGCGTTGTGCATCTTGTGATTGGGTCTGGCTCTAATCCGCTGCGCCAAGTTGTTTCCGTCCTAGACTTCCATGATCTCATGCTCCTTACGCTTACCGATCTCATCCACCTTGTTGGTGTATTGATCGGTCAGCCTCTGGAGCTCGTCTTTGCCGCGATGCATGTCGTCCTCGGAGATGATCTTCTCTTTTTCCATTTCCCTGAGATCGTCCAGCACATCGCGGCGGATATTACGCACAGCGACCTTGGCCTCCTCGACCCGCCTGTGGACGATCTTGGTCAGGTCATGGCGACGCTCTTCGGTGAGGGGCGGCAGCATCAGGCGGATGAGCCTGCCGTCATTGCCGGGCGTCAGGCCGAGGTCGGAGGTGCGGATAGCTTTCTCTATTGCCGCCAGCGAGGTGGGATCAAAAGGTCGGATGGTAATCAACTGCGGCTCTGGGGCAGCGATGGTAGCCAGGTTTTGCAGCGGCGTAGGCGTGCCGTAATACTCAACTGGCAGCTTCTCAACCAGCGCAGGGTGGGCACGCCCGGTGCGAATGGTGGCTAGATCCTCCTCCAACGCATGTATCGCGCCTTTCATACGATGTTCGGCATCGCGTAGAGCGTCCTTGATCATAGTGGGCACTCCGGGGTCAGTTGATTACGTATCCGGTCAGTGGTGCAGGCTCCCAAAGGAGCCGCTGTACCGGATAATCCACGCGATCAGACATCCTATCCAGATGGCCCCATTGTGTCGCAACTGGGGGGGATTGTCAACAGCCACACAGAGGCTACGCTAGGTGGGCAGTGCCCAGCGCCCGCACGTCGAGAGGGATGCCCTTGCGCTCATCGCGGACGAGGCGGATCGCCCCCTGACCGCACTGATCCTCGCACACGCCGCAGCCCATGCACCTCTCCCAATCCACCCTCGAGACCCCATCGACGGTGATGGCATTGAATGGGCATGCGTCCTGGCATGTGCCGCAGGCAGCGCATTGATCTTCGTCCACCTGCGCCACATACCCCGAAGAGCAGACCATGGGCACGCCATAATCGCGCATCGCCTGGATGCCGCCGCAGCAGCATTGGCAGCAGTTGCAGATCGCATAGAAGCGCCCCAGCATCACGTCCTTGAAGTAGGCGGCGTGCAGGTGGCCGCGCTCGTGCTCGTCCCGCAGCAATTGCAGTGCCTCGTCGCGGCTGATGCGGCGGCTGGTAGTAGGGTGGTGCTCCAGCACGAAGTCCACGAAGGGTTGCCCAAAGATCATGCACACCTGGGTCGGCTGGCAGGGGTTGGGCCGCGAGTGGCGGCAGTAACATTCGTAGACGGCCATTTCCAGCGGAGCCTTAAGCAGCAGTTCGCGGGCGGTCTTGTAGGGGATAATCTGCTCCAGGTCGCGGCGATGGATGTCCTGGTTGACCATCACCAGCGCTTCCGCCTGCTGCTGGGTCAATATCTTGCCATGATACTGGTCGGCCCAGCGACGCTCGCCAGGGATCGGCTTGATCCGAGGGAACGTCCGGTTAATCCCCGTGCCGATATACCAGTTCGTCCAACGACCATACACAGAATTGTGCTAAAAGTCACCGTTGAACACGCTGCGCCAGCCACTCTCGCGCAGCCACCGCCATGTCGAAGGGAGCATCAGTCGCCCACGCTCGCCGACCAGCCACGTGCCCAGGATCACGATGACCAACACGATGGGGATAATGACCAAGATGGTTCCAAGCATAGGGGCTTCTCCGCACGGCTATCTCGTGTGCACCTGGCCGAGAATCTCCGGGTTGACAACATTGCGGTACTGACCACGCAGCAGCGCATCAGCTACAAGGTGAGCGGCCTCAACCGCCACTGCGATCTGGGCGTCCACGGTGCTGGCCGCGAGATGGGGGGTGTGGACGACGTTGGGCAGGCCGATCAGGGGATGGTCTTGCCTGGGTGGCTCCTCGGTATACACATCGAGCGCCGCCCCGGCCACCTGACCGCTTCTTAGCGCGTCAGCTAGATCGGAGTCCACGATCAGCGCACCGCGTGCAGTATTGACCAGATATACGCCACGCTTCATCTGCGCCAGGCTGTGGACGTTGATCAGGCCGCGCGTCTGGTCGTTGAGCGAGGGATGGAGCGTGATCACATCTGAGCGCGCATAGACCTCAGCCAGGGGGACCATCTCCACCCCCAGCTCACGTGCTGCCTGCACCTCGGCCTCTGATTGGTCGGAGTCGTAGGCGATCACGGTCATCTCGAAGGCCCGCGCCCGCTTGGCCACCGCCTTGCCGATCCGCCCCAGGCCGATGATGCCCAGCGTTTTACCCCGCAGCTCAACGCCCATGAATGCCTGGCGTTCCCATCTCCCCGCCCGCATCGATTCGTGGGCCGCAGGCAGGTGCCGCAGCAGGGCCAGCATCAGACCGAAGGTGTGCTCAGCGGCAGCGATGGTATTGCCGCCAGGCGTGTTCATCACCACAATGCCACGCTGATTGGCAGCCTCTATATCCACATTGTCCACCCCAGCGCCCGCCCGCGCGATCACCTTCAGGCGCTGCGCCGCGGCAAGCAGCGCCGCGTCGGCCCTGGTGGCGCTGCGGATGATCAGCCCATCGGCCTCGCCGATTTGTGACATCAAAGTAGCGCGATCCACCTGATCGGGCGCGGTCACACTCAGGCCACCCGCCCGCTGGAGAATCTCGATGGCCGAGGGGTGGACGCTATCGGAAACAAGAACATGATAGGTAGCTATAGCAAGACCCTCGCTTGTGTAAAAGGGCAGGGGCAAGAAGCCCCTCGCCGCCTACTGAAAGCTGTCCCGGATGCCATAGGGGGCGTCGTACGTGGGCATCAGGGCCATAAACGGGTCCGGATCGAACGCTTCCGGCCCCAGCACGCCGACGCCCTTCCAGACTCCCGTCGCCAGCAGATCCATAGCGATCACGGCGTTGACCGCCGTCTGCCACACTACTGCCTGCACGCCATACTTTTGCATACAGGTTTCGTTGTCGGCCACCTGGTAGAGGTATATCTCGCGCGGGCGGCCATCCTTGATGCCCGTAGCCCACGTTCCAGCGCAGGTCTTGCCGACCATCTTATCGCCCAGACGGGCCGGGTCGGGCAGGCAGGCAGCCACCACATCGCGCGGCGCGACCTGCACACCCTTAACGTTGATCGGGAACCGGTTATCCAGCCCCAGCATCTTGATCGTCTTGAGCACGTCAATGAACGCCTGGCCCAGACCGTACTTAAAGGTCACCCGCTTGCACTTGACCCAACGCGGGATGAGAAGCACTTCCTCATGCTCCACGTTGACGCACTCCACCGGGCCGATCCCATCGGGGAACTCGAATATCTCCGGCTCGGAGAACGGCTCGGTGGTGAAGTATCCGCGCCCCTGCTCCCAGATGACCGGTGGATTCAGGCATTCCTCGATGGTCGTCCAGATCGAGAAGGTAGGGGCAAACTCGTAGCCGCGAATTTCCAGGTTCGCGCCGTCACGGACGCCGATCTCGTCGATCTCATCGAACAGATGTTTGGCCGCGTATCTGGCAAACACATCCGACATGCCCGGCTCGACGCCCATTCCCACCAGGGCCAACAGGCCCTTCTGCTCCCACTGCGCCGCCCGCTCGAACTGATAGTCGCCTAGCTTGACGCCGCACTGCCGGTAGGGGTCAGTCGGGTGAGCCTGGGAGAGGGTCATGGCCATGTCCATGTAGTGGCAGCCGACCTCGAACGCAGCATCGAAAATGGCCTCATTGAAGACAGGGTCAACGGCATTCATGATCAGGTCAACCTGGTGCTGGCGAGCCAGCTCAGCTACCTGTGTCTGGCTGCTGGCGTCCACCCGCTCTACGGGAAAGCGGCCTGGCTGGCCGAGCTTGGCCTGGACTTCTCTGGCGCGGTCGAGGTTGTAATCGGCCAACACCAGCGTGTCCAGCCAAGCTCGATCTCGGGCGATGATGGCAATCGCTTCGCCGACGCCGCCCACGCCGACTAACAGGATTCGCATGAGGATTCGCTCCTTGGTATGGGGAGGTCCAATGAACAAATACCCGGCGTAGCCTCGGCCCCGCCGTGTCCTAGCCGACTGGGATCAGTCTCCTGCAACAAAGATACTCAGCCCATCCAGAACTTCCTGGAGCATCGTCTCGCTCATATCACCCATATGGGCAATACGAAAAGTCTGGCCCTTGAGCGGGCCATAGCCCGTGTCGATGGCAAAACCACGCCCCAGCATGAAGGCTGCCAGCGCCTGCGTGTCCATGCCCCGGCTGTTGGCGACCGCTGTCACCGTCGGGGAACGGTAGCCTTCCTGAGCGAACAAACCGAAGCCGTGTTGGGCGGCCCAGGCGTGAGCCATTTCACGAAGGCGCAGATGACGTGCCCAGCGGTTATCCAACCCTTCGGCGAGCACATCGTCAAGCTGGCGGTCGGCAGCGTAGATCAGCGAGATAGCGGGTGTTGAGGGGGTGTTATTCTTGCCAACCCACTCGACTAGTTCCAGAAAGTCGAAGTAGTAGCCGCGATGGGGAATCTGGCGGGCGCGATCCAACACCCGCGGGCTGATGGCAGCGAAGCTCAGACCCGGCGGCAACGCAAACGCTTTCTGCGAGGAGGTCAGCGCCACGTCAATGCCCCAGTCGTCCACGCGCAGTTCTGCGCCCAGGAAGCTGCTCACACAGTCCACCATAAACAACGTCTCATCGTGCTGGCGGACAGCCTCGGCAATCTCGCGGATCGGGTTGATCACGCCCGTGCTGGTCTCGTTGTGAACCACGCACACGGCGTCATAGTGGCCCCGGCGTAGCGCCTCCGCGACCTGCTGGGCGGTGATCGCCTGGCCCCAGGGCACTTCGACCACCTCCACCTGCTTGCCATTAGCCTGGCTGACCCTGGCCCAACGCTCGCTGAAGGCGCCATTGACTAGGTGCAGCGCCCGGCGGTCATCGCGGATGCCGTTGCGGGAAGCACCCTCCCACAGACCGGTGCCCGACGATGTGCTGACGATCACCGGGTGCGCGGTCAGAAAAGCCTGTCTAAGCTTACCCTCCACGCGGGCAAACAGGTCGGAGAAATCCGCTGTACGATGGCCCACCATCCAGCGAGTCTGCGCGTCGAGGATATCACGGCGCACCTCGACCGGGCCGGGCAGCACAAGGCGAATATGTTGAGTATCGTCAGTCACAATCGTTCTCCCTGAGGGGGTGGCGCAGATTGTAGCGCATGGTGGCGATGCGGAACAGAGGGGGAAGTTGATCGGCAGGCTCTCTGCCCGTCCAGGTGAGTGGTCTAGAATACCAGCGCAACGGCCTCTTCGACCGTATTCACCACGCGGTCAGCCAGGCCGGTGAGCGCCTCACGCTTGACTGGTTCGAGCGCCACACCGATGGTTTCCAGCACCAGATCGCACCCGGCAGCTCGCAGCAGTTCGGCAGCGCGGCGCCCCCCGTGAATCCCGCCCGGCGCGTCTTCGAAGATCACAGCGTGGGTTGAGGCGGCAGCGAGATCGGCCAGCGGGCCGGATAGACGGCCCTCCTCAGCCAGCGTGGCAGCCGCGATCAGGGCCGCACACTCGCCCCCGCAAACCGCTCCGCCAATGGCCGCCAGCGCGTGCACCGCCGACGGCTTGACGTAATCCGCCACGCCCCTGCCGCGCTGCATCCCCAACCATGTCAGACGCCCTCCAGCGATCAGCGGAACCCGCCCAGCCACGCCCAGCACTTCGGCGGCCAGATCGCCCTCCGGCGGGTAGAGATGGGCATGGTCAGGATCGAAGGCCGGGCAATCCAACGGTGGAAGGCTGGGGCGCGCTGTGAACAGGGCCACCCCCCAGCCATTCTGCGACGCGCGGGCCAGTAACCGCTCCAGCGTGGCGGCGGAGATCAGCGGCGTATCGTAGCTAGCAAGGTAGCTCCCAACCTCGAAGGCAGGCGGCTCGCCGTACGTCTCGGCGAAGCGGCGGCTGCCCAGCGTGTGGTGCTGAAACAGGTACGTGGTCGGCGAGCGATACGAATACACGTCGCCCAGCAGCTCGTCCAGGAGGGGGTGTAGCGAAGGATCGGCCCGCCGCTGGCACTCTGCCAGAAACGTACGGCTGGGATAGGGCGTTCCCGGCGGGTGGTGGGCCATCAGGTCGCGGCTCAGCGCGCCGAAGTCCCGACGGGGGAGCCTTACCCCGGCGGCGCGGATCGCGTCCAGCGTGGCCGTGAGCGTATCGCGGCGCAGGTCAGGGCGGACCGCCAGCGCGTCCAGCAGCAGCGCCCCGGCGCACATGGCCGCCGAGTCCCACTCGTTGGAGAGGCCTAACGACTCGAAAGTGGCGACCTCGTCATGGGCCAGGCACACGGGCGGCAAGCCCATCTGTGCGGCGAAGCGATCCACTGTTGCCACTAACGCTTGGTGATATCCGCCCGACTGGATCAACACACCATCCACGTCAAACAGCAGCAGGGTTCTGTGCATTAGGTGGCCCTTTGCGTGTTGGTTCCGACACAGAAGTCACGGGTAAACCCGGTTCCAGTTCGAGGTGTAGCGGAGCGCAATCAGCGCCGCGCAACCCACCGCCAGCCAGAAGGTCGGGGCTGGGACGTGCAGCAGAATCAGAAGCGGTGGCACAGCAGCCATGCTGGCGATCACGGCGCGGGGGCTGTGTTTGATCACCAGCAGGCGGACGGCGAGCAGCACGATCCCGGTGATCAGGATCGCCAGCGGCGCGTGCATCACGAGTGCCCCGGCGCTGGCCGAGAGGCCCATGCCGCCGCTGAAGCCCAACCACACAGGCCAGTTGTGCCCGGCCACGGCGGCGATTCCGGCGCCAGCGACAGCCCAAGGATTCGCGGAGAGCTGCGAGGCCAGCCCCACTGCTGCCAGCCCCTTGAGCACGTCCGCAGCGCCGACGACGAACAGCGCCACCAGACCTGCGCCGCGCGAGACGTTCAGTGCGCCGGTGTGCCCGCTGCCGTGATAGCGTGGATCGGGCCAGCCCAGCCAGCGCGCGAGCAGCACCCCCATCGGGATGCTGCCCAGCAGATACCCGGCGGCGATGGCCAGGAGCAGCGTCAGGGGGTTCGCGCTACTCACGTGCCCGCAGGTGCAAGAAGGTAGCGGCGATCAACAGCACCTCGTCGGCCTTCGTGGCGTAGGCCAGGATGTCGCGCGATCCCATGCCCACCCAGATAACAATGGTGATCAGGGCGAAGGCCATCAGCCCATAGTGCGCAACGCCGGGGGGGATGAACGGAACCCACCCCAGCGTAGCCACCAGCAGGCCCACATAGCCAGCGCTGTTCAACAGGAACAGGATGCCAAGAGTCAAGTAGTCCGGGTTACGCACCGATCCAATGCCCAGGAACAGGTGCACGGCAGCGGTGATCAGGGTCAGGACGATCACGGCCCAGCGCAGCGTCGAACGGTTCATCGGGTCTCCTCCGGTGAGTGGCGAATGGCGGTCATTAAGCGACTATCAGGATTATAGCAAGGCGGTCAATAGAGCAAACAGGGTGGCGGGAGGTCAGAACCGCTGTAATGCCCGGAAGATCGCCTCAGCGCCGAACGCGATAGCCGAGGCAGGCACGCGCTCGTCGGCGTTGTGCACCGTTCGCCAGATGTCCACCCCATCGGGCAGGTTCATCGGCAGAAAGCCGTAGGTCTGGATGCCGAGTCGCTGGAAGAATCGGGCGTCGGTGACGCCGCACAGGATGTACGGAACCGGCACGCCGCCCGGATCCGCCTCGCGCAGAATGTCCGCCAGCGTCTCGAACAACCCCATGTCCGCCTCGCCAGGGCCGGGGTCATAGACATCGATCTGCACATCCAGCTCCCGCCCGGCGACCTCATATAGCTCGCCGAACAGGTCATCGGGGGTGAGGCCGGGCAGGATGCGAGCATCCAATTCGACCGTGATCTCCGAGGGGAGCACGTTGACCTGCGTCCCCCCGCGCACAACGGTCGCGTTAACAGTGTTGTGCAGCAGCGCGTCGAAGTCGCGCGACCACTCGCCCAGTGACTCGAGGGCCGCATCGGTCTGCGCCGGGTCAAGCAGACGGCGGAAGGCGGCAGACTCCGCTAGGGGCAGGTGCCCAGCAATGGCCTCGATCATCTCCCGCACCGGCGGGGTGATGTGGACAGGCAGTCGATGTGCGTCAAGCGCGGCCAGGAAGCGGCCCAGCTTGCCCATTGCGCCGCCGCGCGCGGGCAGGGCGGCATGCCCCCCCTCACCCCGCGCTGTGGCGATCAGAGAGCAAGTCTGCTTTTCCCCGACGGTGATGGTGTAGAACTTGCGCCCGTGCACATACAACGGGTAACCGCCAAACTCACCGATGGCGTAGCGCACACCCTCAAACAGGCCGGGGTGCTCTTCAACCAGGAAACGCGATCCCCAGTCACCGTTCACTTCCTCATCGCTGACCACCGCCAGGATCACGTCACCGGGGAGCGGAACCCCCTCGGCGCTGGCGCGCAGGAAGGCGGCCAGCATCATCGCCACGCCGCTTTTCATATCCAGCGCGCCCCGACCCCACACCCAGCCCTCGACCAACTCACCGCCGAACGGATCGCGCGTCCAGGGCTGATCGTGGGTCGAGACCACGTCCACATGACCGTACAGAAGCAGAGGCGGCGCCACGCCTCGCCCAGGGAGTCGCGCAATGAGATTCGGGCGGTTGTCGTCGCGGGCAAGGATCGTCGTCTCGATCCCTGCCTCACGCAGCAGCCCGTTGATGAAGGCAATGCATACCCTCTCGTTGCCGGGTGGGTTGGTGGTATCGAAGCGGATCAGCGTTTGCAGGATTTCGACGGGGCGGGCGTAGATCGGCGTAACAGCGGGCATGGGCATCTGTTGTCGTGCGTAGAGGGCGGATCAAGTCCGACAGGGCGGTATAGAGATCGCTCAGCGATGCCAGAATTCTACCCCGACTATAGCTGACCCCTCAATCCCGCCTCCGAGTGAAACCCCGGCATCCGTGCCGACCTGGGTCGGCTGAAGCCCACGGCTAAAAACGCTGAAGCAAAAAGGTCTTTGCTTCGTCCAGGGCAGGCAGCACGTGGGATTGTTCCAGTTGAATCCCTAATTCATTAGCCATAGGTGCGAGGAGCTGGCGCAGGCGATCAGTGCGGACATCGACCACGCTGGGCCTGACCCCGATCTGGGCAAGCCGCTGGGCCAGCTTCCCTGGAACCCCGGCTAGCATGTCGTTAAGGGAAGGCTCAGGCCCTAAAAGATCGCTGCCCAGAATGTGTCCACCCTCTGTGTCCACAACCAGCAGCATATAGGGGAAATAGGGACGCACACCCCGCTCGCCTATTGTGATCGGCATCATAAATAGGTCGACCTGGATGGTCAGCCGAACTGGCTTCAGGCGCTTGAGGGCCGCCATCACCTGTTCATCCCGCTGGATCAGGATGCGAATCGGCTCGGGGGGAGGCACGGGCACGATCTGATCCTGCCAGGAGAGAACGCCATCCTGCCTGCTGGGCACACGCACCAGATAGTGCTCACCGTTGAAGGGATCAAGCAACTGCCGATTCTCTCGGAAGCGTGGGGCCACGTCCAACGTCTGTTCCAGCGCGTGAGTCAGGAAGCGGGCTTCGTGCGCTTCCAGGAACCAGGGCGCGAATCCAGGGCGATAGCTGCGGAAAGTCGGCCAAGCCTGCTGTCCACGAAACTTCAGGCCAAGTTTCTTGATCACCTCTCGATCCCGGTCGCGCAGAAACGCACGATCTTCAAACGAAGCCTGTAACTCTGGCACTTCGAGCATCTGTTCGGGCTGCAGATTAGGCCCGGCGTCGTGCATACCCCAGAAGCCATACAGGCCGTGTGTGCCGAGATACAGCGCAAGGGCATAGTGCTCGCCCAGCGCGCCCATCACACTGACAAAACCAAGCACGTCCATTTCGGGATTCTGCACGCCGAAAATGTCAGTTTCTTGCATCCACGACCAGGGAGCCAATTCTTTAAACCGGATCGCGGCATCATATAGGTTGCGCCACTCATCCAGGCTAGGTCCACTCTCAGACATGGGTTCTCCCCCTCAGGTTCATTTGAGCCATTGCTCACTTGTATATCGCACTCATTATGGCTGCAATGGGGCTGGATGCAAGCGCAAGTGATTGTCACGCGGGTCCCCTAGAATGATGAGGCGCGCCAGACCAAGCTAGGCGGTTGGGTCACGCAGCCCCAGCTTCCGGCATAACCTCCCCAACTCCTCCTGCTCGGCAGCAGTGAGGACACTCATCTCCTCAACAATGCCTCGCACGTGCGTGCCCCACACGCTGAGCAGCAATTCCTGCCCTAACGGGGTGATACGTACCTGCATATAGCGGTGATCTTCCGGGGCACGCTCTCGTGCGATCAGCCCCCGCTTTTCCATGTTTTTGAGAACGATAGATATGTTGCCAGCGCTCCGCAGCAACTTCTGAGCCAGGTCGCGTTGCGAAAGCGGGCCGAGGTGGTAAAGCGCTTCCAGGATGGCAAACTGGCTGGCAGAGAGATGGTGGCGAGCAAGATGCGCTGTAGTGCGTGCCAGGACAGCCTCCGAGGCCCGCTGCAAATTAATGTAGACAGCCAGCGCCTGTTGTTCTTCCGGTGTTCCCCGGCGCTTGAGCGGCACAGTTTTGCTCCCGATGTTGCAAGCCCTGATCGTGGAAAAGTCTTGCAAAGCCGAGTATCATCCCCTAAAACTATTATATATCAAATAATTTGAATTAAAACGATCAGCGCGACCTGCCCAGCGCTGGCATGGCGGCAGCGGTCAGCCAGCCTGGGATAGTTAGGAGGAGCCAGCATGAACCTGAACGGTATCCACCACGTCACCGCCGTCACGGGGAAGATCGGACTCAATGCCGATTTCTACACCCGGCTGCTTGGCCTGCGCCTGGTTAAGAAGTCCGTCAACCAGGACGATGTCAGCGCCTACCACCTATTCTACGCCGACAAGATCGGCAGCCCTGGCACTGATATGACCTTCTTCGACTGGCCTCAGGCAGGCTCGGATCGCCGGGGGACCGACAGCATCACTGCGACAGCCTTCCGAGTCAATGGGCGCGACGCACTGGAATACTGGGTGGAACGGCTCGCTCGGCACGGGATTAGGCATCACGGCATCGAGTCCTTCGCAGAGCGGGCCGTGCTACGTTTCGAGGACCCGGAAGGCCAGCGCCTTGTCCTGATCGACGATGGCGAGGCACCCTTTGAGGGGGAAGTTTGGGATGGCAGCGATGTGCCCGTAGCGTATGCCCTGCGCGGCTTTTATGCGGTCATGCTGTCCGTGCCTGCACTGAGTGGAATTGAGCCAACCCTGGCACAGGTATTACAGTACCGCCCGGCGCAACAGGCCCGGTATCCCGACGGAATGCAGGTCGCCATCTACGAGACCGGCGCAGGGGGGCCGGGCCGCGAATTGTGGGTAGTTGAAGAACCCGGCCAGCCCACCGCCTGGCTGGGTGCGGGCGGCGTGCATCACGTCGCCTTCCGCGTAGCCGACGACGACGAGCAACGCTTCTGGCACGAGCGTGTGGCGCAGGCAGGATTGCATGTCTCCCCCGTGATTGACCGCTTCTACTTCCGCTCGATCTACTTCCGCATCTCGCGCGGCATTCTATTCGAGATCGCCACGGATGGCCCAGGCTTCACAACAGACGAGGATATAGACACACTGGGCGAGAAGCTGGCGCTGCCGCCATTCCTTGAATCACAGCGCGCTCGGATCGAGGCAGGGCTGAGGCCGATTATCATGCAGGCGTAATAGCCGTGCGGCCAGATCAGGCGCCAAACGGGAACCTTCTGGCAATGGGGAGCGTTATATACTCACACCTAGACAATCGGAGCGGGTCCGTCAACAAGTCATACAGCAAGGAGTCGATTAATGAAGAAGGTTCTTCAGATGTCAGTTGTTCTCACCGTGCTCACTGTAGCATTGATCGCCAGTGGTTGTAGCAGTCTGGCTGCACCGGCGGCGGGCGGTTATCCCCCGTCTAACTCGATCACCGTCACGGGGTCAGGCCAGGCCAACGGCACACCGGATATCGCCTACGTCATGCTCGGCGTCAATGTGACCAACGCCGATGTGGGCCGCGCGGTGGATGAATCCAACCGAACAATGCAGGCCATCACCGACGCGGCGACCGGATTGGGCATCGCCGCCGAGGACATCCAGACCCTCGGTTTCAACGTGTGGCCGGAGGATCGCTACGACCCCTCAACCGGGCAACCGACCGGGGAACGTGTCTACCATGTCGATAGTAGCCTGCAGGTGAAGGTGCGCGACCTGGCGAGCGTGGGAGAGGTGATCCAGACGGCGCTGAACGCCGGTGCAAATAGCATCGGTGGGCTGACCTTCGGCATCGAGGACACCGCTGCGCTGGAGGCTGAGGCTCGCACGAAGGCCATCGAGGATGCCCGTGCGCGAGCGGGCCAGCTTGCCGAGGCCATTGGCGTGACGCTGGGTGACCCCATCATCGTGACCGAGTATACAGGGGGATACTACCCCGCATATGAGGCAGCAGCGGGCGGGTTCGGAGGTGGTGGCGGTGGCGTGCCGCCGATCAGCCCCGGCCAGCTCACTGTCACCGTGCAGGTCAACGTGACCTTCAAAACTCAGTAAGTTCTTCTCCATCTCCGGCCCTCCCCCCAGCACCCGCCAATGGGAGCCGGGAGAGAGGCACTCTGGAGAAGTGAGGACACCATGCAGGGGCGCGGCAAACCGCGCTCCTGCGTTTTTGATAGCGCCGATGCATTCTCATGCCACGCTGCGCACTAGGGACGCCAGTCCACCGGCTATGTCCGCCCCCAGATGGAAGTGGATCACGCGGCGACCTGCTTCCCGAAGAGCTTGCATATCACCGAGTGCCTGCGCCAGCTCGAGGATACCGAACGATATGGACGCAGCCTCGGACCCCGGCTGATCGGGGATCGGCACATCCTGAGCCGGGTCGCCGGTCAGCGTGATGAACAGCCCTCGCCCTGCATCCCCTTTGTGAAGCTGCCCCGTTGAGTGCAGGTAGCGTGGTCCGTAGCCAACCGTGACGGCGCAACCCGTCCGCGCCCAGATGGCAGCGCGCAGATCGGCCAGGATGGCGCTATGAGCATCCGTAGGTGGGAGGAACGCCTGCAAGGCGATGTAATCGCCAGGCAGCGCCTGATCCAGGAAGGCGAGCAATCTTTCCGCCTGCACAGGAGCAGGCTCGATGGGGGGAAGCTGGCTGCTCTGCCGGTAGGCGTTGGCAAGCGCCGTCGCCCGCCGCTTGGCGGCCTCGACATTGGGCTGGTCGAAGGGGTTGATCCCCAGCACATGCCCGGCAACCGCCGTGGCAAACTCCCACAGGAAGACCTGCGCGCCGAGATCATAGAGGTCGCTCAGCTTCAGGCGCAGCGCCGGATGCCCTGCGCTGGTTAGAGTGTCCAGCAGCGCTTCGTCGGGAGGGCTGTATGCCCGGTTCCCTGCCAGACGAAGCTGCACGAATAGCCGATCCGCGCCGTACAGAGAGGGGTCGCCTGGCGCTTCTCCAACGACGGGCAGGATACCTTTCCCCTCCTTGCCGATGCTCTCGGCGATCAGTTGCTCCACCCAATCGCCAAATGGGGCCATGGCAGGCTCAGTGATAAGTGTTAATTTATCGATTCCCACGCCCGCCAGCGCGCCCAGAATCACACCCAGGACCGCCCCCGGATTCTCGCGCAGCGGCACCTCGGGTCGGCATTGATGTGCCATCCCAGCAGCGCGATCCAGCAACCTGGGGAGGTCGACTCCAACATAGGCCGCCGGGACAAGCCCGAAAAACGATAGCGCCGAATACCGCCCACCGAGATGCGGGTTATTAAGGAAGGTGGCACGGAACCCTAGCCGCCCCGCCAGCTCCGCCAGCGGTGTGCCTTTATCAGTAATAGCGATGAAGTGCTCGGCGGCCCTCTCTGGCCCCACTGCTGCTAGCGCCCGGTTCCAGTGATGCTTGAACAGCGAGGTCACCTCGACCGTCGTCCCCGATTTGGATGAGACGATGAACAGCGTCCGGCGCGGGTCGAGGCGATCCGAGGCCAGCACGGCGGCGGGGTCGGTGCTATCGAGCACAGCGAGCGCCATGCCCCGTTTGCTGGCGAAGAGCTTACCAAACAGCGCCGGGGCGAGGCTCGAGCCGCCCATCCCTAACAGCAACACATGGCGGTAGCCTGCCCCGCGCGCCTCGCGGACCTCGTGCGCCATGTGACGGATGTTGATGCGAACCTCGTCCACGATCCGCAGCCAGCCCAGGCGGTCGGCGATCTCCGTGGGTTCCGGCTTCCAAACGGTGTGGTCGCCATCCCAGATACGTCGGACGATCTGCTGCTGATCCAGCGCATCGAGCGCGGCTTCGACGGCAGGCCGATGCTGCCCCAGGGCAGCGGAATCGAGCAGACTGGTCACGGCTAGCCCCTCCTGACAGGATGATGTTCGACTGCCAATCGTACCGCAGGCAGCCCGCTACCGGAAACCAGCCGCGGATCGCTTCCCCCGGCTCAGCACTCAGCAACCGGAACTCTTACCTTACTTTCCTTTTCCCAACCCGCGCTTGGGGAACCAGGGAATGAACGCGCTGGTGCGCTCGATGTAGTCCCGGTAGTGTGGCTTCTCTTCCTTGAGTGTCTTTTCAAGCAACGCCACGCCTGATACGCGCACCAACAGCACCGTCATGAGGATCGGCGAAAACACCGTCAGGATGCCCAGCGGCGTGCCAAGTGCGATGAGGAAGAACCCCCACCACTGCGCAGCATCGCCAAAGTAGTTCGGGTGGCGCGTATATCGCCACACCCCTGAATCGAGCACTTTGCCTTTGTTAGCCGGGTTTGCCTTGAAACGGGCCAGTTGAAAATCCCCCACTGCCTCAAAGAAAAAGCCTATCGCCCACACACCCAGCCCGGCAAAGTCAAGGGCGGTCAAACTGGCAGGCGTCGGGTCGGCCTGAGCCTTCAGCAGTGGCGCGGAGATGATCCACAACAGCACGCCCTGCAGCAGGAACACCTGGAAGAAGCTCTGCCACCACCACGCGGAACCGTGTTCGGCGCGCCATTTGGCATAGCGAAAATCCTCTGGCTTGCCAAAGTTACGGTAGAGAATGTACCCCCCCAGTCGCAACCCCCAGATCGTGACCAGCGCCATAATCAGCAGCTTGCGGGGCATTGCGCCATCGGTGAGCGCGAAGTACAACCATCCGGCCAAAATGAACCCCGGCCCCCAGAAAATATCGACGATGCTGGCGTTCTTCAGGATCAGGCTGGCGACCCACAGCAGAACCATCATCACCAGCACGACGCCCAGCCCAATAAGGTAAATCTGTGCGAATGTCACGGTTCCTACCCCCTTCCGAGGCGATGATCTCCCCCGAGTCTAGCAGAGTAGGGGCGGGATGTCAATGTTTTGTCCATATTATGTATAAAGGAGCGTTCAGGGAACTGGGACTGGCCCCAGGCCGACCTGTGTATCCGGCGGCCTATCAGGAGCGCTCACTGGCAGCCGCTCACGGGTGTCGTAGTCGAACAGCGCCACGCTGATCCACACCTCATCGGTCGGCTGCTCGTTCAGTGGAATCTGGACACGGTCAACGATCACCTCGCCGGGCCGCCAACAGCTCGTAGGGTACCCTCCCTCCACCGGCAGCCAGTCGTATGAACCAACCGGCGCTCCGCTGGAATCGACCACAACGGCGGAAACGAAGTAAGCGTGATCAAAGGGGGTCCCGGCCTGCCAGTAAAGCGCCAGCTCAAGTCGGTCCTCAGAGGAGGAGAAGCTAGCCTCGTACCCGACCAGATCAGCACTGCCTTCCGCGCTGGGCGGGGCATCAAAGCGGGCCTGGGCTGGATTCGGCATCCTGGCATCAGGGCCAGTTGCGAGGAAGGCAGAGGGGTTGACCGGCGGTGGAGCCAGCTCCGTGCCGATGACCCGCAGGAATCCCACCATCACCACCAACTGGAAGGCGAGGGCTAGGTTGATCATAGCCTCACCGTCGAAGCCCCGCTGCCAGCGACTATCGGCGTCCGGCGCATGAGGGGGAGGGGATACGACGGCCCTAGCCGCCATGATCACCACCAGCGGCATGATCCATAGCAGCAGCCGCCCCACCTCGCCGCGGACCAGCCCGGAGAGGTCGAGCACGATCACGGCGATCCACAAAGTCAGTGGCAGGACGGCCTGCGGGTGCGGCACGTGCGGCGCACGGATCACAGCTCGCAACGCCTGCGCCCCTCCGATCAGCGCCAGGATCGCCAGCGCCAGCCCGCTGAATAGGAACAGGTCGAGCGGGAAGAAGAGCAGCCAGGGTGCATAAGGTTCGTTCAGGCCGTAGTGTATCGTCAGCGCAGTGTGAAGCAGGTCAAAGATCGTCACGCCTGACACGATGTAGAAGATGGCCCACGCCACCGGCAGCGCCAGCGCAAACAGCGCCGAACCGAGCAGCACCTGGCGCCAGGCGCTGCCCGACCAGACGTGCCGCCCCACCAGCACAGCATAGAGCAGGCCGTACAACCCGGTCAGCCCCAGTAGGTTGACATTGGTGAAGCTCAGGAACGTCGCGGCGGAGAGCAGCAGCCCGGCCAGCCCCAACATCCAGGGACGCAGCTCCGCAAGGGCGCGATGCGTCAGCCACAATGTCAACATGGCCAACAGGGCGTAAAGCTGGTTCCACTGCGGGGTAAACATCACAATAGCGGGAACCAACGGCAGCCACAGAGCTGACCGCCGGGCAACCCTGTAATCGGCTGAGCGACGCGCCAGATCGTACAGCGGGAACACAGCTAGCAGACTGAGCAGCGGGATCGACATTCCCAGGGCAGCGGCAGCGATGGCGGAGTCGGGCAGAGCCATCAACAGGCGATGGTGGCATTGCCAGGGCCGGAACAGGTCAGCCAGGGCATCAGCCAGGCCGGGGAAGAGCGCGAACAGCCGCGAGGCCACCCAGAACAACAACGGGATGCCCGGCGGGTGCGCCTTCGGGTGGGCGGTGAAATGCGGCATCAGGGCGGGATAGTCACGCAGTGTAGCGAGCATGTCGCGCGGTGCCACGCCAACCTCATAGAACCCCCCCGCCACCGACGATACGGTGCGCTCGAATAATCGTGGCAACGGCGGCCCATCGAAGGACAGGAAAGCAAGCTGCACAGTGAATCCGCCCAGAGCGCAGAACGCGAGGAAGATGGCGGGACTCATGCAAAGGCCGGTCGGAGGCCCGCCTCCCTCACGCGCACGATCCAGGCGGGAAACCCACCACCACCCGATTCCCAGGTAGGCAACCAGCGCAGCCATGCCGGGAGCGAGCCGCAGCGGGTCGGCAGGGACCTCGTAGGGCCAGCGCCAGCCCGCCCCGCCGCGCAGCACGGGTGAGAGATCGAGGGCCAACACCAGGGTGATCAGCAGAGCCAGCAGGGAAGCCACCAGAACGGCGCGGGGGAGTCGAGGTGTGGGAGTCAGCATGGGGCTGGATTGTACCGTGAGGCATGGGGAACCGAAAAAAACCTTGCCAGCCACATACCCGATCCGCTATAATGTCGGTCACTGCCACCCTAGCTCAATCGGCAGAGCGAGCGCTTCGTAAGCGCTAGGTTATGGGTTCAATTCCCATGGGTGGCTCTATGGCCCCGGTTGATTCCGGGGTTTTTTCCTGATGGGTAACAGACAGCAGCCATCGGCCTGAGGGGGAGCTGCAATGGCGCTCTCGAGCGCAAAGGGATCGAGATACGGATGAACACCCGACCCCGCCCAATCACCATCGGCGTTGCTGGGGGCAGCGGCTCTGGCAAGACCACCGTAGCCCACGTGATCCTCGACCGGATCGGCGCGGAACACATCGCCTATGTGCCCCATGATTCCTATTACCGCGACCTGGGTGACCTGCCCCTTGACCAACGCTCGCTGGTCAACTTCGATCACCCTGATTCGCTAGACACGGACCTGTTCGTCGAGCACATCCAGGCGCTCCGAGGTTGGCAACCGATCCATATGCCAGTCTACAACTTCGCCACCCACTCGCGCACTGACGAAGTGCGGGTGATCCAGCCACACCGGATCATTCTCGTCGAGGGCATCCTGATCTTCGCCGAGCCGCGACTCCGCGAGCTGTTCGACGTGCGGATTTTCGTTGATACGGATGACGACGTGCGCTTCATCCGGCGGCTTCAGCGCGACGTGGCCGAGCGAGGCCGCACGCCCGAATCAGTCATCCAGCAGTGGATGACCACCGTCCGTCCGATGTATCTTGAATTCGTCGAGCCAAGCAAGCGCTATGCCCACGTCATCATCCCTGAAGGTGGGCTAAACGAGGTAGCAATGGAGATGGTTGTGGCACAGATCAAAGCCCTTAGGGAACGCAGTGAACCAACCCCCTGACCCAGCCGCTGCCCCGACCCAGGCAAAATCGCAGCCTGCCCCTCAGCAGTTTGGTTGGCAGCACGCGCTGTCTCTTCTGCTGGCCGCTGGAATCTCGGCAGCCATTTATCTATTCCATGACAGGTTGGGCGACCTCCGGCACTTGGCCTATCTGGGTGGCTTCATCGCCATGCTGGTCGGCAACGCGACCGTCGTGCTACCCGTGCCGGGGCTGATCCTTGTCTACATCCTGGGCGGGCGGCTGAACCCGCTGCTACTGGGGTTGGCCGCTGGGCCAGGCGCGGCCCTCGGTGAGATGACGGGGTACTTCGCCGGCTACGGCGGCAGTGCATTCATTGGCAATCTGGCACTCTACCAGCGCATCAAGGGCTGGATGGATCGCTACGGGCTGGCGGTGATCACGGTGCTGGCAGCCATTCCCAACCCGGCGTTTGACATGGCAGGGATCGTCGCCGGGTCGCTGCGGTTGAGGTGGTGGCAATTCTTGATCGCGGCAGCCCTGGGCAAGACGATCCAGGCGACCATCGTCGCCTACGCAGGCCACTTCTCGATAGGCTGGGTGCGCGGCCTGATCGATTAGGCAACAGGGCCATGCCCCATTCCCATGGCGCTGCACGCACCGGTTCAACAAGCCCCGGCTAGCGGGATCGTTGACTCTCATGCTGCGTGCACTAGAATCAGTGGTAGATTGACTGTGTGTTGGAATGGAGTAAGTAAGGCAGTGCAGTATGGAATACAAAGACTACTATAAAATCCTCGGCGTCCCCAAGAACGCCGATCTGAAAACGATCAAGAAAGCCTACCGGGAACTGGCCCGCAAGTACCACCCCGACGTGAACAAGTCCCCCGGCGCGGAAGCCCGGTTCAAAGAGATCAATGAAGCGCATGAAGTCCTCAGCGACCCGGAGAAACGCCAGAAGTACGACATGCTGGGCAGCAGCTATGCGCAGTGGCAGCGATCGGGCGGCGTCCCAGGGGGCTTTGACTGGAGCCAGTGGATGTCCGGCAGGCCGGGCGGCGCACGTGTGGAATACCGCGACCCAGACAGCATGTTCTCGGACTTCTTTGAAGCCATCTTTGGGGGGATGGGGTTCAGCGGGGGAGGCGGCAGCGTGCGCTTTGTAGACTTCGACGAGATGATGCGCGGCGGAGGAGGCCGCACGGGGCGGAGACGCCCAGCCCGCGGCCAGGACTACGATGCTCAGGTAGTGATCAGCCTTGAGGAAGCCTATCACGGCACTACGCGCCTGCTATCCAAGGATGGGCGGCGGCTCCAGGTGAAGATTCCACGCGGGGCCAGAACGGGCACGCGAGTCCGCATCGCGGGTGAGGGCGGCGCGGGGCCTGATGGCCAGGCTGGCGATCTGTATCTGAACGTGACAGTGCAGGAAGACCCGCGCTTCGAACGGCAGGGTGACGACCTGTACGAAGATATCACTCTCGACCTCTATACCGCCGTGCTGGGCGGCGAGGTGCAGGTTCCGACCATGACCGGTAGTGTGACTCTAAAGGTCAACCCAGGAACACAGCCGGGTCGATTGATCCGCCTCAAGGGGCGCGGCATGCCGGTGCTCAAGAAGAAGGATGCCTACGGAGACCTGTACGTGCGGGTCAATGTTGAGATTCCGACCAATCTCAGCGCTAAAGAACGGGCGCTGTTCAAAGAACTGGCAAACATCCGCCGCCAAAGCTAAGACGACAGGCCACAACGGCGTGCCGCGACCCGGCACGCCGCTGCATCTTTTGGATCAGTTGGTTTGGTGGATAGGGTTAGCAAGGTGAGAACTCAAGGACGTATTCTCGTGGCAGTGGCAGTAAGTCTGCTTGCGCTGACAAGCCTGGCCTGTACCCTGGCCCTATTTGAAGCGCCAGGCGGTAGTGCCATCGCCCCACTGGCAGGCGGAGCATCAGCGGGCGAGGCGGGCGCCACGCCCACGCCGATCCCCGAGGAACTGCTCGATGCCGCCTACGCTGAAGAGCAGTTGCTGATCAACCTCTACCAGCGAGTCAGCCCGTCGGTGGTCAACGTAGACGTGAGCGCCAGCACCAACGCAGGCGACCTAGCCGAGTTCGGACAGGGGTCGGGCTTTGTCTACGACACGGAGGGGCACATCATCACCAACTACCACGTCGTGGTGAACGCCGACGACGTGCGCGTGGTATTCAACGACGGGCGGGCATTCCCGGCGGAGGTTGTAGGCATGGATGAATTCGCTGACCTGGCGGTGATCAAAATCACACCCCCAGCGGATTACCCCCTGACCCCCCTGGAGCTGGGCGACTCCGATAGCCTCCAGGTCGGCCAAAGGGTGATCGCCATTGGCAACCCATTCGGCCTGTCCGGCACGATGACGGTCGGGATCATCAGCGCCGTCGGGCGCACCCTGCCGAGCGCCGTGATCACTGACACCGGCGTCTTCTCCAACCCGCTGATCATCCAGACCGACGCAGCGATCAACCCCGGCAACTCCGGCGGACCCCTGCTGGATTCGCATGGGCGCGTGATCGGCGTGAACGCCGCCATCCGCAGCCAGTCGGGGGTGAACTCGGGGATCGGGTTTGCCATCCCCGTCAACACGGTAGCGCGTGTTGTGCCCCAGATCATCGAGACAGGCGAAGTGCGCTACCCTTACCTGGGCATCTCAGCACAGACGGACTTCTCGATGGCCGAGCTAGCTGCCGAGTTCGATCTACCGGTGTCGGAGGGGGTGCTGGTGGCAACCGTCTCGCCTGGCTCCGGGGCAGCGCGCGCGGGGCTGCGGGGCGGCAACCGTACTGAAATCCTCCGGGGGCGCGAGGTGCAACTTGGCGGGGACATCATCACTGCCATCGACGGGGTGCCGATCCGCAACTTTGACGAGCTGCTGGGTTACCTCGTCAGCAACACCAGCGTGGGGCAGACGATCACGGTGAGCATCGTGCGCGGGGAGCAGACGCTTGACCTGCCGGTGACGCTGGGCGCACGACCCCGTAGCAGCAATTAAAGCCAGCAGCCCGCTATCGGTCGCCGGGCACAGGGTCGCGCACCCCAAGCGTTCTGCCCCAGGCTCGTCTTGCATATTTTGACAGAGAGTCCCAAGATTTGTGGAGTGACAACAGTTCCTCATCAGAAAGGAGTGTTGGCATGTTTGAGCGCAGCGATCTTGAGAGACTAGCGGCTCACGAAGGCGAACACCCTGTTGTGAGCCTGTACCTGAACCTCCCCCCGCATCTGCGGGGGACGCCAGAGGCGTATCGCGCTCGCCTGAGGACCCTCCTGAGGCAAATCAATGGCCGCGCCCCTGAGGATGATATCACCGCCGTCGAGCGATACTTCGAGCACGACTTCGACTGGGCGGGGCAGGGGGCGGCGGTTTTCTCCAGCCAGGCGGATGGGCTGTGGGCGGCGTACCAGTTCGCCGTGCCGCTGCGCAGCCATGTCCATGTGGGACGTAAGCCATTTATCATGCCACTGGCCGACCTCATAGATACTTATGGCAGCTACACCGTTGCTGTGCTGGATCAGCAATCCCTGAGCCTGTACCACTTCCACCTGGGCGAACTGGTGAAGTCCTCTCAGATGGCGGGCGATGAGGTGCGTAGCGTCAACGCGCCTGGCGGCAACCGCCAGGCAGGTAGGACGCGCGGCGAGCCGACCGATCACAAACGGGAGCTAGTCCGCAGCAACCTGAAGAAGTTCGTGGATGCGCTGGATACATTCGCGCGCCAGCACAAAGCCGAAAGCCTGTTGCTGGGCGGCACCGAGACAAACATCGCGCAGTTCCGCGAGATGTTGCCGCCCCCGTGGCGCGACCGTCTTCAGGGGGGCTTCCCTATCTCGTCGCGCGCTTCAGAAACAGAGGTTCGGGATCGCTCACTGGAAGCGCTTCACGCGGCACATAAGGCCCGCCAGGAGAAACTGGTGGAGAGCATTCGCGTTGCGGCAGCCAAAGCGGCCAATGGCACAGTGGGCATGGACGATACGCTGCTGGCCCTCCACGCCGGGCGAGTACAGACCCTGGCTCTGGTGGAGGGCTTGGAAGTGCCCGGTTACCAGTGTAATGGCTGTGGCTACCTGACCATTCATGACAACGGAGCATGCCCCTACTGCGGAAACACCTTCCGTCCGGTGGAGAACGCTGCCGAACACGCTGTGCGCCGCGTTGTGGAGCAGGGTGGTGGGATCGAGTTTATGGAGGAAGACTCGCAATTGGTTGAGATAGGGGGGATCGCTGCCTTACTGCGGTATTAGGCCATCTTCACACGATCCGGGCACGGGATGGGGGCAAGGGCACGCCTTGCCCCCGCGTTCTTGCCATACCCGGCTCCCCCTTTCATGTGCACGCAAGGAGATGCCATGAACAACCCGCGCCCCGCCAGCAGGCCACACCACCTGATCCTGGCTGCATTGTTGCTGGCTGCCCTGTTCGCTCTGGCGCTGGGCAGCTCGATGCGCGAGTCGCCCACCTTTGATGAGGGGTTCTACATTGCGCGCGGCTGGGCCTTCCTAAAGACGGGCCACCTGATGCCGCTGGGCCACCCCCCGCTGACCAATCTGCTCAGCGGGCTGGGAGTGTTGTTGGAACCCGGCCTGCCCCATCCAACCTCGTTGCAAGGCTGGGCAGTTAACGACGCAGAGCAGGTGAGCGAAGACCTGCTGTGGAATCGGGGGATCAACACCACTCGTGTGGTCTTGCTGGCCCGGCTACCGATCCTGTGGCTGGGGCTGCTGTTGGGAGCGCTTGTCTACCGTTGGGGCCGCGAGGAGTACGGCCCGGCCAGCGCCATTCTGGCGCTGACCTTGTACGCCTTCTGCCCGAATGTGTTGGCCCACGCCGGTCTGGCAACGACCGATCTAGGGGTGGCCGCGTTCTTTGTGGCGGCGCTGTATGCTTGGACACGTTTTCTTCATCGGCGCACAGCGGGTTGGCTGGCAATCAGCGGGTTGGCCTTTGGGCTGGCGCAGGCAGCCAAGTACTCCGCGCTGGCGCTGATCCCGCTGCTGGGTGTGATGACGATCTGGTTCGGCTTGCGACGAGGACCATTGACCTGGCAGCAGGGCGTGGGAGTGGTTGGCTCGACCTTCCTTGGCGCGGCGTTTGATCGATTGGCTCGCTGGCCGCTGGGCTGGCTATGGACGGCGTTGCTGGCGCTGCTCCTGATGGCCGGAATCGGGCTGGTCGTACTGTGGGCGGTATATCTGTTCAGCCTCCAACCCGATGTAGCGGGCGCGCGTTACCCGCTCAGCGCCTATGTTTCGGAGTTCCAGCACTTCCTGGGGTTGGCAGCGGAAGGCCATCGGGCCTATCTGCTGGGCCGGTTTTCCGATACAGGTTGGTGGTACTACCACCCATTTGCGCTGGCAGTGAAAACCACCCTGCCGACATTGATCCTGCTGGCACTGGCGACCCTGCTGGCGGTGGGCCGCGAGATGCGAGCCAGTGAGTGGGAGATCGCCTTCCCGGCGCTGATCTATCTGGGCCTGACGATGCTCGGCTCGTTGAATGTCGGCATCCGCTACCTGCTGCCCATGATCCCGCTGATGTTCCTGTTTGCGGCGCGGACCGCTTATGGGCCGCTGCGGACGGGCTGGCTGCGCCCCAGCGTCCTGGCGACCCTCGCCACCGCCCATATAGCTGTAGCGTTATGGAATTACCCTGCCTATCTGGCGTTCTTCAACCTGGCGGCGGGTGGGCCAGATAACGGCTACCGCCTGCTGGCCGATTCGAACCTCGACTGGGGGCAGGACCTACCCGGGCTGGCCGATTACCTGGAGCGGCACGGGATCGGCGGCCCGATCTACCTCAGCTACTTCGGCCAGGCCGATCCGGCCTATTATGGCATCGACTACGTGGCTCTGCCGGGCTGGCCCCCACCACCGCCCGACCCGAATCGCCCCCCTTTCTACCCCCTGAACCCTGCGCCAGGGCTGTATGCGATCAGCGCATCGAACCTCGTCGGAGCGCAACTCTATGACCCAGACGACTTCGGCTACTTCCGCGCCCGCAGACCAGTGGCGACCATCGGCCACAGCATCTTTCTCTACGAGGTTACAGCCGATGTGCTGCCGGAGACCGGACAGGCAGGCCCCTGGTTTGCACAGTGCGCCGCCCCCGAGCCATCCGAGACCGAGGCGAGGCTTGCCCGCTTAACCGGCGTGGACAGTCTGCGCCACCTGTACTTCGACTGCCGCCAAGCGCTGCCCTTCCTTGGCGGGCCGGGCTGGGTGTTGATCCCAGAGGGATTGGAGCCAGTCGTTGACCTGGGCGAACCGGACTTCCTTGCGCGGACAGCCGACGGGTCGCCGCGCTACCGAGTATGGGTAGCCGATGCAGCGCCACCCGCGCCACAGTCAAGTATCGAGTTCCCGCCTGTGCCGCTGCCGGTGTCCATTGCGGCTCACGTTGAGCTACTTGGCTACCATCTGAGCACCGGGGCAATTCAGGCCGGCGACTCGCTGGTGCTGACCGCCTGGTGGCGCGTCCGCGAGCCGCCCCCCCCACCCGTCTCGATCTTCGCCCACCTACTGGCCCCCGACGGCAGTCTGCTGCTAGCGGGCGATGCGCTCGGTGTGCGTGCTGAGGACTGGCGTCCCGGCACGGTGATCGTGCAGCAACACACCTTCCCCATCCCGCCGGATACGCCAGCGGGCAGCTACACGCTGGCCATGGGGCTATATTCGCTGAGCACTGGCGAGCGATTCCTGATTGCTCAATCTGGCGAGCGCGTTATCGACCGGATCGTGCTCCGCACCGTGCAGATCAGCGATAGCAGCTCATAGGCCGCCGAAAAAGCGCCCCTACGATTTCCACCCCACTCGGAGATCAAACCCGCGCTTGCGGAGTTCCTCAGCAAAAGCGGGGCCAGGCACAGCCAGCTCAACCGGCACACCCCCACGCGGGGTCTGACCGCGCGCCTGAGCCTGGGAGATGATCGCCGCGTGCCAGCCGGTGGTGCGCTCCATTGCAGTGAAGCCAGTGGCCTCGTCATACCAGTCAAACAGGTCAACCACAACTTGCGCCTCCCTGCCATCCCTGATCCCACGTCCGACCACTCGCACAACCACCAGGTCGCGTTGGTCGGGGCGGGCGTAGAGCTTCGGGCCGAGCACGGCGTGCAGCAGGTGACGCGGGATCACCCGCTGCCCATCCACCTCCACCGGTTCCAGATCGATCAGCCCCGCATCGCTGAAGGTCTTCCATTGAGCAAAGTGCCCTGGCCAGCGCACCGTCTTATTCTGCAACGTGCGGAGCTTGCCTGCATACGTCCAAGGCATCGTGCTGGTTCCACCTGCCGTGGTGAATGCCTCCAACTGACCGACGGGTTCGGGGAAATCCACCAACTCGTATTCCTGGAAGCAGGTCATCTCCATTGGTTGGCCATCACGAATGAAGATGGTAGTGCCAAAGTACTCGTTGGTCAGCCCCTCGATGTTGAAGGTCAGAATGTAGTTCCAGGGCGGCTCCGGGTTCTGCGGGATTCCGCCGTCGTACATCAGGATATCCCATGCCTCATCAAACAGGCTGATGGTGTAGGCGCACAGCGAATTGCCCAACCCCGGAACCTGCCCGCAGTCGGGCGTCAGGGTGATCCCAGCGGCCTTCGCCTCGGCATCGAGCGCAAGCTGCTGGCGGGTGAGGTCGGTATTGCCGCCGAAGTCGGTCATGCTGGCACGGGCGCGGATCGCCGCGCGGGCCAGGTCCAGGTTGTAGAAGTACGGCACGCCAGAGACGAACGCCTGGATACCATTCTCTGTCAGCAGCCTCACGACCGCCCCGGAATCTCGCACGTCGATCTGCGTCGGGCGGGCGATCTCGCGCCCGATTAGCCGGTTGACCCGCACTGCATTGCGTTCCGCCTGAGCTAGGTCGGCGTCGGCCATCACGATCAGGTCAGCCTCGCCGAACCGGGCGATATCATAGGCCGAGGCCGTGCCCTGCCGCCCGGAGCCGAGAATCGCATAGCGGTAGCCCATTCCGAATTGCCTCCCGTGTGGAAGATGATAAAGTCATGCAGGTTGAGCCACCACCAGTATAAAGCATGATCTGAGGCGCTGATCACTCTCTTTGCGAAAAACGGAACAACAGGGATGCGCATTTCCCCAGCACAACTCGCCAAGATCGCCCCACGCATGGAGCAGGCTCGCAACATCTGGCTGGCGAGCGTCCGCGCCGATGGCAGGCCCCATCTGGTGCCGATCTGGTTCGTGTGGCACCAGAGCAAGGTGTGGATCTGCACGGGCAACGGATCGCAGAAGCACGTCAACATCCGGCGCAACCCGCGCGTCAGCGTGGCACTGGAGGACGGCAGCGATCCGGTGGTGATCGAAGGCACGGCGACGATCCACGAGGATGCGGCCACCCGCGATGCGCTGGCGCCGGTGTTTCAGGCAAAGTATGATTGGGACTTCCGCACCGATGGTGAATACGGCACAGCGCTGATCGATATCACACCGACCAAGCTGTTGCTAGGTGGGGAGTGATACCGCCTCTCACTTTCGCGGGAGTGGTTTTACGAATGTCAAGGATGTCTTGATGACGCGGTATCCAATCCGCAGATAGAAGCGATGCGCCCGCTCTCGCTTGACGTTGGAGCGGACGTATACCGCCTCGCAGCCCCGCTCACAGGCCCACGCCTCAATATACTCCATCAGCCTCTTACCAATCCCCTGGCTACGATAGCGCTCATCCACCACCAGCCCGCCCAACTCGATGTGTAGCGGGTCGGTGAGCAGGGGTCGGATGAAAGCGTGCGCCCAGCCGATCACCTCTCCATCTGCAGTCTGCGCCACATACAGCACACAATCTGGGTCAGGTAGGATGTGATCCACCAGCCGCGCGCGAAGTTCCGCCTCATGAACGGGGTAACCCAGTTGCGCGCTCAACACCGTAAGGCGCGGACTATCAGCGGCGGCGGCAAGCCGGATGATGATCGATTCGGCAGACACGGGATGTCCCCTCGATTCGGTATGCCACCAGTCTACGTGAAAGGGCCAGCGGGATCAATAGTGGCGTCGACGGCCCACCCTTGTGGTCTCGATCTCACATGCCGCGCCTGCCGATTGCACTGGGAGCATCTCACGCCTGCGTTAATCTCGCGCGTCCTACTCTCAGAATGGTTGACGTTCTGCCGTCTGCGTGGTAGGATTGAGCACAATTGAAACATCAACGGCTGCGACGGAAACGAGTAGGCGGGCGGTTTTCCATCCTAGCAAGCCCGGGTTGATGCGA
>Ga0129299_1000186_pt1 | contig 36817 bp, 33 predicted proteins | sample ConPoolayeCmetaG_FD_94477 | JGI IMG/M metagenome (GOLD analysis project Ga0129299, IMG submission 94477) | Hot spring microbial mat communities from California, USA to study Microbial Dark Matter (Phase II) - Cone Pool mat layer C metaG ...
TCTATGTCATCTGGGTGGGCTACCACGACTAGGACGCGAAGAGAATCAGATTGTTTAGCCTCAGACACGTAATAGAGAATCTCCTTGTACAGTTGAACTACAGGATGATTATATCCAATCATACATATTCACAGCCCAGCCCGGAGAATTGATATGAGCAACCCGATTCCTAGAAGTACAGCTACCACAAAAGCCGCTGTCATCAGGTAGAACAACAGACCATCGTGCTGAGTCAAACCCAGCGTTGGAATCACCATTGCCAGCCCGATAGTCAGACCAGCCACAACAATGCTGAGTGACAGCCTGCCGGCAATCCGATCAATGCGGTTTAACGCCTGATCCAGCCCTTTATGTTCGAGTGCCAGCGGCAGTTCCCCGCGCCGCAGACGGCGCAAGAGACCTGTTCCCACCTCCGGCATCAGCATCAGCAGGTTGGCCCAACTATCTGTTGCCTTAAGAGCTTCCGGCCCCCAGGTGCGCGGCATTAACATCTCACTAGACAGGCGCTTAACGATTGGCCCTGAGACAGCAAAGATGTCGAAATCCGGATCGAGCTTAGAGCCTACTCCTTCCATGACCACGATAGTCTTGGCCAACAGCCAGAGATCACTAGGCAGGCTGAGACGATAACGGAAAGCAATCGGCATAAGCTCTTCCAGCAGACGCTTAAGCCGGATGTCTCTAAGCGGCAGTCCCTCATACTCGCGTAACAGACGGGCGATGTCACGCCGAAGCCCATCCCGGTCAACGGACAGGTCGGCCATGCCCATGCGCGTCAAATGCTCAACAATCCCGTCCGCATCCACCCGCACAATGGCAGTGTATAACGCGATCAGCTCCAGCCTGTCGCGCGGCTCCAGCCAGCCCACCATGCCGAAATCCATCGCACCAATGACTTCACCCTCCATCACGACAAAATTGCCGGGATGCGGGTCGGCATGGAAGAAGCCATCCTCCAGCACCTCTTTGGCAATGATGCGGGCCGCTTTCATCGCCACCTGACGCGGATCGTAACCTGCCGCTCGAAGCCCTTCCAGATCATCTATCTTAACACCATGAATGCGCTCAATGACCAGCATCCGATGGGTGGTGTAATCGGCATAAATACGTGGAATGTAAAGATATGGCTCTTCTGCAAAGTTGCGGCGAAATCGTTCAGCGTGGGCGGCTTCACGCCGGTAGTCCAGTTCAGTACGCAAGGTAAAAGCAAAATGCTCGGTAATGGCTGGCAGATCATATAACTCCCCCAGCGGTGTGTGGGTCTGTACCAGATTGGCTAGATCAAACAGGATTTCCAAATCGATCTCAATGATGCGTTCAATATCCGGCCTCTGGATTTTGATCACCACTTCCGTTCCGTCCAGCAGTCGGGCCGCATGGACCTGAGCCAGCGAAGCCGCCGCCAGCGGTTGCGGCTCAATGGAAGCAAAGACCTCTTCCAGCGGCCTGCCCAGCTCTTCTTCAAGGCGGGGCTTGATCAGAAGCCAGTCAGCGGGTGGAACAGTATCCTGTAGCTTCTCCAACTCATTGATGAAGGGCGGAGGTAACAGATCAGGCCGTGTGCTCAGAATTTGCCCCAGCTTGACAAACGTCGGCCCTAACTCCTGTAAACCTAACCGCACCCGTGCAGGCGTGTCAGGCACAAGCTGGCTTGCACGGCGCAGAGTGCTTCGGGGGAGCGAGAGCTGTCGAAGCAACCCAATCCGGCTGACCAGATCGCCGAATCCATATTTGATCATGACCTGCGCAATTTCACGGTAACGCCCCAGATGACGGACACGTTGTAACGGCGGGAACATTGGAACATCCTTTCGCTCGTCCTATGCCCACTCAGCAATGGCTATCATACCGCGTCACAGCAGGCAAATGCTATCAACTTGGAGGAAGGCTGACACACCCCTCTTGACTCAAGAGCAGGATCAGCTTATGATAAGAAGTAGGTGGTCAGACCACAGACCACCTACCACCAACACAAGGAGAGCCTTTGATGACTGACCACCCGGATTGGACCGCACCGACCAAACCCGCTGAGCTGACCTACAACCGCTTAATTGATGCCATTCTGGACGGCACATTTCCCCCTAATTCGTTTCTGCCTGCCGAGCGACAGCTTTCTGAGATGCTGGGTGTGACCCGTTCAACCCTCCGCGAGACGCTTCAGCGCCTTGCCGCTGACGGCTGGCTGGAGATTCAACACGGCAAACCGACCCGCGTGCGTGACATCTGGACAGAGGGAAATCTCAATGTGCTGGCCATGCTGGTTAAACACCAGGCTGTCCTGCCCCGTGCCTTTATCCCGCAACTGCTGGAGGTACGCAGCGCTCTTGCCCCCCTTTACACACGGGGAGCGGTTGAGCATAACGCCGCAGGTGTCGCAGTACTGTTGGACTCGCTGACAGCCAACCTAGCCGACACACCTGAATCATTTGCCAGCACCGATTGGACACTGCATCACCGCCTGACTGTGCTCTCAACTAATCCGGTATTTACGCTGATGCTAAACGGTTTTGCTGGGTTCTACGAAGAGATGGCTCGTCTGTACTTCAGCCTGCCCGAATCGCGGGCCAGCTCGCGTCAGTTCTACACCGACCTGCGGGCCGCCGCGCTGGCCGAAGATGCACCAGCGGCTCAGGCCATCACTCAGGCCATCATGTTGTACAGCATTGAACTATGGAACAGAGCCGCTGAAACGGAAATTGAACAGGAACGCATCAGAAAGGAATAACTCATGCGGCGCTGGAACGGCTGGGGTGACGACAGTGTTATTTATCCCGTCCCGCCAAGTGCATTGCCTCACTTAATGGAATGGGTTGGCGAGGGCAATCCGCCGCGCGACGCCTCATTTGAGGAGGTAGTACGTGCAGTTCCCGCCGCCGGCCTGCCTGACCACCCCCTGATCAGCACGGATGCCGCAGACCGAGTCCGCCATGCACGCGGCCAATCCTTTCCGGATTGGGTAGCTCTACGAACCGGACGGATCACCTCTTTCCCGGCGGGTATTGCTTACCCGGAAAGCGAAGAAGATATACAGGCTCTCTTCAGCTATGCCCGTCAGACCGGCGCCACACTGATACCCTACGGCGGCGGAACAAGTGTGGTCGGGCACATCAACCCGGAGCCTGATGGACGGCCATCCATCACGGTTGATCTGTCCCGCATGAGCAAACTGCTTGATCTGGATCGTGTCAGCCGATTGGCTACCTTTGGGGCCGGAATCCGCGGGCCACTGCTGGAAGCGGCACTCCGCGCTCAGGGATACACATTGGGCCACTACCCTCAGTCATTTGAATATTCGACTTTAGGCGGCTGGATCGCCACCCGTTCAAGCGGACAACAGTCGTTGCGCTATGGCCGGATCGAACAGCATTTTGCAGGGGGACGGCTGGTCAGTCCAGCGGGAGTGCTGGATATGCCTCCCTACCCTGCCAGCGCCGCCGGCCCGGACCTGCGTCAACTGGTTCTGGGATCAGAGGGCAGGCTTGGGATCATCACTCAAGCAGTTGTACGTATCTCGCCTCTGCCTGAGTCAGAGGAGTTCCATGCTGTCTTCTTCCACACTTTCGAAGAGGGCTTGCAGGCTGTCCGGGAGATTGTTCAGGCCCATCCGCCGCTGTCTATGCTCCGTCTCAGCACAGGCGAGGAGACGGAAGCTACCCTTGCACTGGCCGGGCACAAGGAGCTGGTCAATCTGGCCCATCAGGGGCTGGGAGCGCTCGGTTACAAACGCTCCCACAAATGCCTGTTGATTGTCGGCATCACTGGTGACCAACCTACCCTTCGGCATGCCAAAAGCGTTGCGCTGAGCCTGTCCCGCCGCCACGGTGGTCTGCCTACCGGCCAATACATGGGCAAACAGTGGATCAAAAACCGTTTCCTATCCCCCTACCTGCGCAATTCATTGTGGGAAGCAGGCTACGCCATTGACACACTTGAAACCATCACCCCGTGGCTGGATGTACTCCCTACTCTCAAGGCCATTATCGGCGCGATTCATCAGGCGATGGAGGGTACAGGAGAGCGGGTGTTTGTATTCGCCCATCTCTCCCACCTGTATGAGACAGGCGCCAGTATCTATGTCCAGTATTTATTCCGAGTCATGCCAGACCCTGACCAAACTCTCGAACACTGGCGGCGTATGAAAGAGGCGGCCAGCCGCGCCATCGTTGAACATAGAGGCACCATCAGCCACCAGCACGGCGTAGGTGTGGATCATGCCCCCTACCTTGAGGCCGAAAAAGGTGCTTTGGGCATGGCCCTGATCCGCGATGCCGCCTCCCGTTGCGACCCAGATGGGATCATGAATCAGGGGAAGTTATTTCGCTAACGGAGGCGGCCATTTCGGCCTATGCAGACAAAACAAGGATAGATGACTATGTTATATGGCACACCTGATCGCCAAACAGCATGGAGGCGTCTTACCGACCAATGGGATTTGATCGTAGTGGGCGGCGGGATCACGGGAGCAGGCATCCTCCGCGAGGCGGTACGTATTGGTCTCCGGGTGTTGTTACTGGAACAAAATGATTTCTCGTCAGGCACATCCAGCCGATCATCCAAGCTGGTGCATGGCGGCCTGCGATACTTGAACAACTTCCATTTCGGGCTGACTTGGGAATCAGTCCATGAACGGGACATTCTCCTTAGAGAGGGGCCAGGACTAGTCGAACGGCTTCCTTTCCTGTTCCCTACCTATGAGAATGATAGACTCCCTCCGTGGGCAATGGAGGTCGGCCTCTTCATGTATGGCTGGATGGCGGGCAAATGGAGTGTTCATCAAAAGCTCAGCCCCCATGAACTCCAGATGATGCTGCCCGGTCTCTCCAGCGAGCGCTTGAGCGGCGGCTTCCGTTTTTACGACGCTCAGACTGATGACGCCCGGCTGGTCCTGCGCGTGCTCCGTGAGGGAGTCACTACAGGCCGCGCGATAGCGCTTAACTACGCACGAGTTGAAGGATTGCTGTACGACGAGGCAGGGCAGGTAAGCGGCGTGCGTGTGCGTGATCGGCAGACAGGCTGTGTATCCGAGGCACGCGCCGCCGCAGTGGTCAATGCCACCGGCGCATGGGCGGATCGACTGCGAGCTGGAAGAGGCTCTTCACTGCGTATGCGTCCACTGCGCGGCAGTCACCTGATCTTCCCGCACCACCGCTTCCCGATCTTTCAGGCCGTGACCTTCCCTCACCCTGACGATGGCCGTCCTGTGTTTGCCTTTCCATGGGAGGGGATTACCCTGCTTGGTACAACTGATCTAGATCATCATCAGAGTCTTGATCAGGAGCCTACCATCACGCCGGATGAAGTCGCTTACCTGATGCGCTCCGTGCAGGCCCACTTCCCCGCGTTGGGTCTGACCGAACAGGACGTGACCGCTACTCTTGCAGGGGTGCGGCCGGTGGTCAGCCATGGTGAGGAGGTCGCGCCTTCCAAAGAGAGCCGTGAACACGTGCTGTGGAACGAGAACGGCCTGCTGACCGTCACCGGCGGCAAACTGACAACCTTCCGGAGTATTGCCCTTGACGCACTCAAGGCGTTACGCAAACAGCTTCCGAATATGCCGCCTGTAGACGATCATCTGAGCGCCCTCGATCCGGTGCCTTCCGTTGATGAGCCGCTACCGGGCTTGACAGCGGGCGAGGTAACACGGCTGATGGCCCGTTACGGCCCTAAGATAGTAGATTTCATCACAGAGAGGCCGGAGGCCGAACGCCGGCGCGTCGGCGGCCTGCCCATCCACTGGCTGGAGTTCATCTGGGCGGCACGACATGAGGCTGTGCTCTATCTTGACGACCTGTTGTTACGGCGGGTCCGGCTGGGGCTATTGACCCCTCAGGGCGGCCAAAAGTATCTGCCCCAGATACGCGCCCTGATACAGGCCGAGCTGGGCTGGGATGATGCCCGTTGGGATCAGGAAGCGGCACGGTACCTGCACCTGTGGCACGAACATTACGGCCCGCCGGAAACAATCGGTATGAAACCTGCTCAGACCACCTAACCTCTGCTGGGGCGGCAGGGGCATCTGCCTGCCCCTGCCCTCATTTTCTTGACTCCATTTCCCGTCATATCATAATAGGGTCATTCTGTCTCCCCGCACACGGAGGCCACTATGACAGCAAAAGACATTCTGCTTGCTATTGACAGCGGTACTCAGAGTATCAGGGCGTTGCTGTTCGATTTGCAGGGCAACCTGCTGGCCCGCTCTCAAGTTCCCATTGATCCGTATGTATCGCCCCACCCTGGCTGGGCCGAGCAGGACCCCGCCGTATACTGGGGCGCGTTATGCCAAGCCTGCCAGCAATTGTGGGAAACCGCCAGTGTCCCCCGTGATGCTGTCGCCGGTGTGGGGCTGACCACCCAGCGCTCAACTGTCATTAACGTTGATCAGGAGGGCAACCCCTTGCGCCCGGCCATTGTCTGGCTCGACCAGCGGCGCACCGAAGGGCTGAAGCCGGTGGGAGGGTGGTGGGGCATCCTGTTTGCCTTGACAGGCATGAGCGAAACTGTGGCCTACCTGCAGGCTGAGGCTGAAGCCAACTGGATCATGACTCATCAGCCGGAGATATGGGAGAAGACTTACCGCTATCTGTATCTCTCCGGCTACTTGACCTATCGCTTGACGGGCCGTTTTGTTGACTCAGTTGGGTGTCAGGTCGGCTATATGCCGTTTGATTACAAATCCAAGCGATGGGCCGCCCCTTCTGATTGGAAGTGGCAGGCTATCCGAATGTCAAGGGACAAACTCCCCGATTTGATCCCGCCTGCCCAGCCGCTCGGCGAGATCACGGCAGAGGCCAGCGCCGCAACCGGCATCCCAGCCGGCCTGCCGTTGATTGCCTGTGCCGCTGACAAAGCCTGCGAGGTGATTGGGGCCGGCGCACTTGCCCCTCATATCGGGTGCTTGAGTTATGGCACTACGGCCACCATCAATACCACTCATCGGCGCTACATCGAGGTTATCCCTCTCATCCCCCCCTATCCCTCCGCCGTACCGGATGCCTATAGCCTTGAGAGCCAGATTTACCGCGGCTTTTGGATGGTGAGCTGGTTCAAACGCGAATTTGGCCTGCGCGAGCAACGCCTTGCCGCCGAGCGGGGTGTCGAGCCAGAGACATTATTTGACACCCTCGTCGAGGAAGTGCCGCCCGGTTCAATGGGCTTGACGCTCCAACCTTACTGGTCACCCGGCTTGAAAGTGCCCGGTCCGGAGGCGAAGGGGGCCATCATAGGCTGGGGCGATGTGCACACCCGCGGCCATCTCTACCGTGCCATTTTGGAGGGGCTGGCTTATGCCCTGCGCGAAGGCAAGGAGCGCACTGAGAAGCGAAGCGGTGTGCCAATCACTGAACTGCGCGTGGCCGGCGGCGGATCGCAGAGCAAGGCCGCTATGCAGATCACGGCTGATGTATTCGGCTTGCCCGCCTCCCGACCGCATATCTATGAAGCCTCAGGGTTGGGAGCGGCTATTGATGTGGCCGTCGGCTTGAAATTGCACCCAGATTTTGAAACAGCGGTCAGAGAGATGACTCATATTGGCCAGACTTTTGAGCCAGACAGCAAGGCTCACGCCATCTATGACGAACTCTACAACCGCGTCTATAAGCGGCTCTACAGACGACTCAAACCGCTATATGAGGAGATTCGAGAGATCACAGGGTATCCCAAAAGGTAGCAGGGGGGCAGATGAAATCCTATCGCAAAGAACTGTGGTTCAACGTACCTACACGGCGGGCCTTCATTAACATCACCCCGCAGGTAGAGGAAGCATTGCGCGAAAGCGGCATTCAAGAGGGTCTGGTGCTGGTCAATGCCATGCACATTACCGCTTCGGTCTTCATCAACGATGATGAACGTGGACTACACCACGACTACGAACAATGGCTGGAGGAGCTAGCCCCTCACGAACCCATCAGCCGCTACCACCATAACCGCACCGGCGAGGACAACGCCGACGCTCACCTAAAGCGGCAGGTGATGGGGCGCGAGGTGGTCGTAGCCGTTACCAACGGGCGTCTAGACTTCGGCCCGTGGGAGCAGATTTTCTACGGCGAGTTCGATGGAGGCCGACGCAAGCGCGTCCTGATCAAGATCATCGGTGAGTAGGGGCATCATTCATACCCCTACCCCTAGAAAAGTAAGGGGGCTGTCTCTTTCTCTTTGGACAGCCCCTCTGCTTGCGCTCTAGTCCAGCCCCAGTTCTTTCAACCGTTCCGGCGTGGGGACGCCGTTGGCATCCCACCCCATCAGCCGGTAGTATGCATCGAGCATTGGGGCAAGCTCAACCACGCGCCCGTCTGCCGGGCCGCCCGCCATAGGCTCAGACAGATTACGCGGCGGCAGGGTGTCATGCTCACGGGTAAACCCCTCACGCACGTTGAACATCCGCGCCAGCGTCGAGATACGCTCGCCGACCAGCTCCAGTTCACGCACAGTAGGGTAATCAAACCCTGTTGCCGCTGTGACTAACTGCCACAGCTCCTTAAGGGACATCCCATAACCGGGGAAGTAGCACAGGCAGGCGCTGTCCCATACTGCCTTGTCAGCCTGCCGGTCACGGAAGAGTTGAGGCTTGCCTTCGGTTGCCAGCGGATCGGCTGAGCCGCTGAACAGCTCTCCAAGCGGCGCCCCACGCAGATGACACGCGCCGCGCTCCGAGACCGCGTAAGCCAAAGCTGTACCCATTGCCGCGCTGGGATGATAACCGGGCATTTCTAGCCCCTTAGCATGCATGGCAAAAGGCTTGGCCTCAGGATACTGCTCGGCAATGAAGGCAACACCCTGCGCCAGCCATTCGCCGCACCCCTCGACCTTCGCCATCTTCTCAACCAGTGCCACCGCTGATCGGCAGTCGCCAAAGCGCGGCTCTAACCCATCTAGATCAGCGGCAGTCAGGATGCCCTTCTCAAACATCTCCATCACCATTGCCACCACACCGCCTGCGCTGATGGTGTCAAGGCCGTATTCGTCACACAGCCATGCCATCCGGATCACAGCTTCCCGGTCCCCAATGCCGCAGTTCGCACCCAATGAGTAGACCGTCTCATATTCCGGCCCCTCAATGTGTATGCCATCATCGAGCGGGCGGGTATACTTGCCGCATGAGATCGGGCATCCAAAGCAGGCATAATTCTTGACCCACTCATTTTCACGGAAGGCATAACCGGAGAGCGCCTCGGCCTGTTCAAACTGGCCGCTTTGGAAGTTGCGCGTCGGAAACGCCCCCATCACATTCACGATCTCAACAATATTGGGGGTTCCCTGTTGCTTGAGTAACGTGATCTCGCTCGACATGCGCACTGCCCGGAAGGCCAGTTGCAGCGCCCGCTCATAGCGGACGGGGTCATATACCTTTACCAGCTTGTCCCCGCGCGTCACAATCGCCTTGAGCCGCTTTGACCCCATGACAGCGCCTACACCGCCGCGTGCCAGACAACGGTTGTCATTAAAAATAGCGGATATGTTACGTAATTTCTCGCCGGGCGGACCAATAACCAGCGTCTGCCATCCCTGCCCAAACTGCTCTCTCAGGCGCTCATTGGTCTGGCTGATGCTCAGCCCCCATAGATCACCCGCCGGTCGGATTTCAACTCGATTCTCATCAATCACCAGCACGGAAGGCTCGTCCAGCGCACCAGTCAGCACAACCGCGTCATAGCCAGCGTATTTGAGCATCTGCCCCCAGTACCCGCCGCAGTAACAATCACAGTAAGCGCCGGTGGCAGGGCTTCGAGTAGTACAGCCAAAGCGTCCGGCAGTCGGCGCGGAAGTACCCGTGAGAGGGCCGTTGTTAAAGATGAGGTGGTTATCGGGCGAAAGCGGATCAACTCCGGCAGGCTGTTCGTGATACAACAGCCACGCACCCAGCCCTTTGCCTCCCAACACAAGCGGCATTTTCTCAGCCGGTAGCGGGGTGGTCGTGATCTGACCGCTGGAGAGGTCAACCCGCAGGATAGCATCACAATACGAACGTTCCTTCAAGCTCATTACTTAATCTCCTTACGCTGGTCCACGAAGATGGCCCCCGTCGGGCAGATGCGCGCACAGGCAGGCTCCCCGCCGCAGAGGTCGCAGACGATGGGGTACCACTCTAGATACTTTGACTCCCCAATCTGGATACCCTTGTCGCTATGAACAATCACTTTGGTCGGGCAGACTTCCACGCATTTGTTGCACATCTCACACAGCTCAGGCAATAGTTCAACTGCCCCCGTCTCCGGATGCCAGCGCAATGCATGATTGGGACAGACATCTATGCATTTTTTACACAACGTACAGAACATCACCTTGTACTGGCCCACGCCCTGTCCCGGCTCAATCCGCAGGCGGGCTAGATGCATCCCATATTCTCCCCCGTCATGGTGAGCCACACAGGCCGTTACACATAGGTTACAACCCGTACAGTCTGCTGGATGTGCCCGTAAACGCAGGTACTCCCAATCGGGCGGACGCATGGCTCTGTCAACTGACCACCCCTCGTGGGCAATCAGACAAAGCTGACGGATCATCTTCTCTGGATCAGGCGACTTGGTCACATTACGTCCCATCAGACAACCGCTCGCGCCGGCCTCCAGCGCTTCAGCGACCAGCTCCGCCGCGTCGCGCTCATTGTCACTGCGTGCGCCTCCCAGCACCAGCACCGGGACTCCTGCCACTGAACACAGCCGGTGGAAGGAGTCTACGTCGCCCGTATAGGGAATCTTGAGCGCGTCCGCCCCTATTTCAACAGCCATCCGCGCACCCAGGGTCAATATATCAACCAGCCTAGCTCCTGTAACCTGACCACCGTAAGCTATTGGCTCAATGATGCAGGGCAGTTCAACCCTGTGGCACTCAGAGACGAAACGAGCGCCTACCTCAATACCCGTTGTTTCGATCTTGTCGTTATAGCCCAAAAACAGGTAGATCGTGACGGCAGTAGCTCCCAGCGCCAATGCCTGCTCCGCAGTAATAACCTTCTGATGGTAAAGCAGTCTCTGAGGAACAGCGTTGGCCACATTCGACGTGCCCAGCCGCGGCATGTTCATCCAGTCAGGACGAACAATGAGGGCAGGGCCGTCCCGTCCCTGAAAGAGCGGTGCCAAGCGCATAGCCTGACCGGGGCTAAGAAGAACGCCATCCGCTCCTCCCTTGATAACTGCCTCAGTAATCGAGCGCAATTTGGTCACATTGGGCGTCACATCGCTCATATAACCGTGATCGGCGGCCACACACACAGCCCGCCCATCGCCGTGCCGGTTAAACAGTCGATCCATACGGGCCTGTAGACCTGTTTGCATCGTTCCTACCCCCTCTAGGCTTGAGGCGCCGGTACATTCTGCTGATGCACCAGCTCGCGCAACCTGCTGACAACATCTGCCGGATCGGGCCGCGCAAACAGGTCAGCCCCCAGCCAAAGGCCCGAAGCACCCAGCACCAGCGCCTGCGCTAACTCTTCCTTTGCCGCTTCCAGCGATGAGGGTTTGATAAGTATCGGCATACCTGCCGCCATCTCCATAATGGTCATGAGGGAAGCCTCACCCGGCCAAGGGATTGCCGCACCGTCTGCGCCCCCTTCTAAGGCATACGAGACTCCCAACTCGATAGCCTTGTTGCGTAGCACAACGCGGGGGCCAATAGGTTGCACATCTACAATGAGAGGCATTCCCACCCGGTTACCTTCCAACGCAAATTGGACGGTCGAACGCAGGCAACCCGCCTCAATCTCCTCTTCATGCCCCAACAGGAAGTGGACAACCAGCGCACTGGCCCCTAGGTCGAGGGCTTCCTGGGGAGTCAACAGCGGCACGCGGCTGATCGTTTCGGGCGGCAACGGGAAATCCGGGCCGCGCAGTGCATTGGTCCAGTCACCCCGTACCAGCAATGCCGCATCACCGCGTGTGCGCCCGCTCAGCCTGCGGCTCTGGCCGGGGCTGGTGACGATCCCGTCTGCCAGAGGCAACAGGGGTATCACGGCCGCAGAAAAATCCTCCAGGCCGGGCAACGGGCCAAGCGAAAGCCCGGCACTAGTGTCAACAATCAGGCTCCGCTGATCAGAAGGCCTGATAAACTCACGCATACGGTACGCCTTGCTGTTCACACCCATACTCCTCCTATGTCTTATTCAAGGGCCAAATCTAGAATACACCAACGAGGCGGGGAGTTAGAAACCCGATTGTCATCATTCGCTGATGATACAAGTCACCAGGCAGTCAATGCAGTAGCGGGTGTTCCTCGGCTAAGACTGAGGCACTGTGAGCGGAGCCTGCTCGTAAACAATATCTACCAGATCACCCATCAGATCAGCCAGCGCTACCGGCTTGCCCAGCGCGGTGGCAACATCACCCGGCGAGCAGTCATCCAGACTGATCCGTTCGGGGTGGTCGAACATCAAGCGTGGCAATACGACCACCTCCCCCAAGTCGCGTCCTCTAAGCTGTGTGATCACATCCTCACCCATCATCAGCCCGGCCACTGTAATCGTCTCACCCAGCCGCGTGTTGATGATTGGAATGACCTCGGTAGTAACACCGCTCAAGGCTGTGAATTCTGCCGTGCACTTCCCCAAGACTGGCGCAAACAGAGTAGCTGTTACCAGCGTCAACCGCTTGACGGGCGGGCTTCCAGACAGCTCCTCCTTTGCCTCGTCCCATTCATCCAGAAACTGCCGCACCATGCCTAGACCATTCTCAGTCAAGTCAAGGCCGTCATATGCCTCAGCAGGCGGGACAGGCCGATCTGTCACTAAATACCATTCATCGGTCGGATAGACAAAGTTCACCCCCAGCCGTGCCCGGAACTCCGCCTGCCAGAGCTGGCAGGTGTCAAGCACTGAGGCAGATTCGGCAGGTGTGTTGATTCGCTTCCCATATTTGTGATGCTTGGTCAGCCCTACCGGCACAATGCTCACTGACTGCACTCCCGGATATAGGTCAGCCAGATCGTGTACTGACCTTTCCAGGTGTATGCCGTCATTGAGGCCCGGCGTGACTACAATCTGAGTATGGAACTCTATTCCCTCATTGATGAACCGGCGGAGCTGAACCATAATGTCTGGCGCAACGGGGTTGCGCAGGCACTTCCGCCGCAACTCCAGATCAGTAGCATGGACTGAGACATACAGCGGGCTGAGGCCCTGATGAACAATCCGCCATTCATCTTTCTCGCTGAGGTTGGCCAGCGTAACGTAATGCCCAAACAGAAACGAGTATCGGTAGTCATCATCCTTGATGTACAAGGTACGCCGCATCCGGGGGGCCATCTGCAACACAAAACAAAACTCGCACAGGTTGTTGCACCGCCGGATGTCCACATCAAAAGTGGGATGCACAAAGTCCAACCCAAGCAGTTCGCCCTCACGCCGTCTGCCGCCAAGCTTCAGTTCCTCCTCCCCGCGCCGCACCTCGAACTCGACTCGGTGATCAGCGGCGTAGAACTGAACATCAATGACATCCTCAACGGGTTCGCCGTTCACCGCCAGCAGGACATCGCCCGGCTTCACGCCGACACGGGCGGCAAAACTACGCGGATGAACTTCTTGAACCGTGCCTCCCTGGGCTGATTTCCAACCGCTCACGGCGTAATGATGCTCGGCCTCAGCACACGTCTGGGCATACGCTGCATAACAGGCCGCCACTCAATATCAAAGTCCAAATAGTTTGTGGTCGCCTTTGAGAGGTCGCTGTATACGCCGCGCCATTTCTCAGGCAACAGCTCCGCAATCCGATACATGGCTTCATCCGTCATCGCCCGGAAATGCTCACGCGGCAGTCTGTCTCCCTCATGACGAAATCGGAACGGCCTGCCAAACCGGATGAAAACGGGTGTGCGCTTGAACTCCCTGAGCCATGTCCAAGGGAAGTCCCGCGTTCCCCAGATGGCAACAGGCACGACGGTTGCACCGGTCTTGAGAGCCAGATAGGCACTCCCCTCTTGCCCCTTGATCAGCCCGGTCTTACTGCGAGTGCCTTCCGCATAGAGCATGACTACATAACCCTGCCTGATATGCTCCAGCGCCGACTTCAGGGCCTTGAGGTCAGCCTCGCCTCGGTTCACCGGAATAGCTCCCCAGTGCCCGACAAAGTAGCGCACCATCGGCTGGCTGAAAGCCTCTATCTTGGCCATCGGCACAATATCCCGATCCGGGTAGAACGAGATCATGACCACCGGATCGAGAATGGAGATGTGGTTGCCCATCAACAGCACCGGCCCGTCCGCCGGTATGTTGTCCCACCCCTCGACATGGAGTTTGATCCAGAACCGATACACGATGTTCCACAACCCAAAACGGAACACCTGCCGCCGCCAACGGTAAATCCTTTCATGGACAATTGGGCCGGGCATTATCATGGCTTCCCCCTCCGCAAATCACCGTCCCGTGCGTTAACCAGCTTGAGCACATAGTCAAGCACTGCCTGAGCATCCATATGGGTCGTATCTAAGACAACAGCGTCTTCAGCCGGGCGCAGGGGCGAAACGGCCCGTGCGCTGTCAAGCTCATCCCGATGGCGCATAGCCGCTAGGATTTCCTCAAAGCTGACTGCCTGACCCTCCGTCTGATACTCCCGCCAGCGCCTGTAGGCGCGTGCCTCTAACGAGGCATCCAGGTATACCTTGAGGCCGGCGTCCGGCGCAACCACCGTCCCAATATCCCGGCCAACCATGACCACATGTCCCCGCTCAGCGATGCGGCGCTGTTGACGGGTCATTGCTTGGCGTACCCCCGCATACGCCGAGGGGATCGAAACGTTGGCATCCACCTCCGCAGTATGCAACAGGCTGGTGACATCACGGCCATCTACCAAAACAGTGCTAAGCCGCCCATCATCCACTGTAGGAGGCAATACGTCAATCTCGATGCTCTCCGCAACCGCTGTGACTGCCTCCTCATCCGCCAGCGGGATACCGCGTTCCAGCGCGGCCAGCGTCACCGCGCGATACATCACACCTGTATCAAAGTAAAGATACCCCAGCCTGCGGGCCAGTTCACATGCCAACGTTGTCTTACCAGAGGCCGCCGGGCCATCAATCGCGATCACCGAAGGCTTGCTCATAAGCGCCGTGAACCCCGCCGTGAAGAAGGACGCCTGGAGAGAGAAGTTGAGGCAGGCCGCCTCAATGACGCCGAACTGACACGACGCACTCGGCGCGGAGGCCGCTCGCTTCGGATGGCGTGAAGCGAGGCTATTTCCTGATCAGTCAGGCGGCGCCATGCCCCAGCAGGCAGATTGCCCAGTTCCAGCGGGCCAAGCTTCACACGCACCAATTTCAGGACCGGATGCCCCAGCGCCGCCGCCACCCGCCGCACCTGCCGTTTACGGCCCTCATATAGAGTGATCTCCAACAGTGTTCCACCCCGTGTCTTGCCCATCTTCTTGATTTCAGCCGGCGCGGTACGTTCGCCATCCAGCATGATCCCGCGCCGCCAGACATCCAACGTCTTCTCCGTTGGCGATCCCTCAACCACAGCATGATACGTCTTGGGATGTTCATAACGCGGATGAGTCAACCTGTGGGCCAGATCACCGTCGTCCGTAAATAACAACAGCCCCTCACTCTGAACATCCAGACGCCCTACCGGATATAGACGCCCTTCCAGTGGAATCAGTTCGCGTGCGGCGGGCAGTCTGCCGCCGACATCCTCATCCGAGATCACACCGCGCGGCTTGTTAAGCATGATATAAACGAACTGATCCGGCAGACGCAGCCGCTCTCCATCCACGCGAATATCGTCACGTTTGGGATCAGCCTTCACACCCAACCCCGCGACCTGGCCGTTGACCGTCACACGCTGTTGCTCAATAATCGTTTCACAGGCCCGCCGCGAGCCATAGCCGGCCCGTGCCAGAAGCTTCTGCAATCGTTCTTCTACCAAATCGAACACCTCTTCCTGTTTTGCGTTCCTTCTCGGTCACGCTATAATACCACGCCAACTCTAGAGGAGACCATGAGACGCGATCCCAGACTTGTTTTCTCCCTGTTAAGTTCTTCTCTGTTAGCCTTATCCGCGCTGGCCTGTAACATGCCGGGCCTTCAACTGGGTGGGCCGCAACCCCCGCCGCAGGCTGTCCAGCCCTCTGGAGAGGCATTGGCTTCATTTAACGACAAGTGGCGAACGCTGAACTTCGCTACTCCCGACGGCCCTTTCAGCATCACCTTTACGAATGAAGAACTCACCTCTGTTGTAGCAGAGGCCATCGCCCAGACTGAAGCCGACACTGGCGAGACAATCCCAATACAGGATATACAGGTCATTATGGGGGACGGCGTAGTAAACATCTACGGGCGCATCAATGTCGGCGGCTTCGATGCCAACGGCCTGATCGTCGCCGTGCCAAGCATTGGAGCAAATGGGCAACTGGATGTTGAGATCGCCTCCATCCAGTATGGCCCTCTCCAGCTTGATCCGTCTGTCCTCGATCAAGTCATGACAAGCGTAGAACAGAGCATTAACTCGCCGATCCAATCCTCGCCCTTCACCATCACTCTGTCAGATGTGATAATCACTGACGGCCAGATGACCATCAACGGGACAATTACACCCTAAGCCTCATCCAGCATTGTTTCTCTCAAGCCTAATTATAACACACCCCCTTTCCTCTCCCCGTCCTTCTGACGTTATAATGGACACATGGCTGGCACGCTCCATTCTTACTGCGGTCCACTGGTCCTCTTAGGCGGGGAGGCTCTGCGCCCGGAGTCATTGAGCTTATGGCAGCAACTGAAGATGATGATCCCACAGGGGATCGCACCGGTTGCCATCCTGCTGACTGCGTTGGCAGGCCGCAAGCCCGGCACGGCGGAGCGGCGGGCTGACGTAATCCAGGGAGCGCTGAACGACTTCGGCCTTTCGTCCTGGCCCGTAGCGATCCTGACCCGTCAGCAGGCCGATAACCCTGCCCTTGCCGCCCCGCTTGAGCAGGCGGCTGGCATCTACTTGGCAGGGGGAGAGCCGTCCTCCTTGCATAAGATACTAGCCGGTAGTGCCGCGTGGGAGACGATCTGCCTCCTCCACCAGCAGAGGGGAACAATGCTCATTGCGGCAGGCGGAGCGGCAGTTGCGCTTGGAGAATTGAGCTTCGTGCCCCTTAAGCCCTTCCCCCGAAGCATAGATGACTTGCGTTTCGAAATCTCAGAGGGGCTAAGGTTGCTACCGAAGATGGTGTTCCTGCCTTACTTTAGTTGGCTTCCAAATCAGGTGCTGGAACAGCTCGCGGCGCTATATCCGCCTGACCTAGTGCTGGCAGGGGTTGACGATCAGGCGGCACTGGCTGCACACAGCGGCAGATGGACGGTTTGCGGCACCGGCAATGTTACCCTTCTGCACGCCGGCAGGCCGCCCTGCATAGTTACCTCAGGCCAACCTATTCCATCAGAACTTCTCAGCCCTTACCCAGCGAGGTGAGATGTGTCCTCTTCTTCCCATCAATCACCAAAGCTAAGCTGGCCCGACGGGGCAATGTTTGCTGTACTGACAATACTGACGGTCGCCTTTTTCTGGCGGATGATCTTCACCGATCTCATCCTGCCGCGCGGCGATGTGTTCACCTATTTCTACCCCTACTGGGCCTATCGCAATGCGGCGTTGAGCGCAGGCCGTCTGCCGCTGTGGAATCCCTTCCTCTTTATGGGAGCGCCATTCCTCGCTAACAGTCAGGCAGGGGTACTTTACCCCCCCAATTGGCCGCTGATCTGGCTGGATGCCCCAACCGCCATCAAAGTAGCCATTGTGGCACATGTGAGCTGGGCCGCTATCGGCATGGCGCTGTTCACCCGCAGAACACTGCGGCTGAGTCTCTCTGCAACAACATTGGCCGCACTGGTCTTTGCGCTGGGCGGCTATCTGACCGCTCAGGCTGAGCACGTTAACCAGCTCCAGGGACTGGCATGGCTGCCATGGCTGTTTTGGCTGTATGAGGAATCCCGCCAGCACCCCCAGCGCTTGTTGTGGCTGGCACTGGCAATCGCTATACAGCTCCTGGCAGGACATACCCAGTCCGCTTTCATCAGCGGGGTAGGGTTAGGAGTGTGGGCTTTATGGAACACACTATCTCCCCAGCCAGCAAACCAGACCCCTGACTCCAATACCCCTGCGGGAGCATGCAAAACATCCCCCCTTCGGAAGCTCTGGCCGTTGGCTATCCCCGCCTTGGCGGCGGTCCTCGCGCTGGGGCTGGCCGCCGCGCAGATACTCCCCACGCTGGAATTAGCCGCACTCAGCAATCGGGGCGGCGGCCTGCCGATACTGGAGGCCGTTTCATTCTCGCTCAGACCGGAGATCATAGGTCGGGCGTTCCTGCCATCCTACAACGGAAGCGCTCTCTTTAGTGAGTATGTTGCCTATCCGGGCATAGCCGCGCTCGTGCTGGCGCTACAGGGAAGCTGGCGTAACCGTCATGACCGCCGCACGCTGGGCCTGGCGTTGCTGGCTGTGCTGGGGTTCTTTCTGGCTCTGGGGGCCTACAACCCCATCTACTGGATTCTGGTGCGATTCATTCCCGGCTTTAACCTGTTCCGCGCTCCGGCCCGCTGGCTGGCACTGTGGGCCTTTGCGGCGGCGGCGCTGGCAGGCATAGGGCTGGATGCCCTTGCAGCCCGTCCTCCCTCCCTCAGAAGGAAACGAGTCAGTACCCTCTTGTCCAGCTTGTGGCCGGCTGTCGTCATCATCCTGCTTGCGGCTTCAACCTTCCTTGCACCGCTGTCTGGTGATGAGACAGCCGGAGCTGTCGCCCCGACCCTGATTGAGCTGACTCTATGGGCCGCCGCACTCGTTGCGGCCTGCGGGCTGATGGGCTGGCTGGCCAGCGGCAGGATAACAGCTTACCAGTACGCCCCGCCAGCACTTGGAGCACTGGCCGCCGTCGAACTGTTCGTGGCAGGCCAGTCACTGCCGTACAACCATCTCAGCGCACCCGCCGCATGGAGCAGTCAGCGCCCAGCTATCAGCACTCTGCTGGCGAAAACCGGCTGTGGCTGTTCGCCGCTCGACACAGATGCTACGCCATCACGCTTTCTGTCCATCTCCGACATCCTCTTTGATCCCGGCGACCTGCGCGAGATGGAGGCAATCTACAGGCCGTATCTCTCAGAAGAAGCGTTCTATGACCTAATCATCGCTACCAAGCAGAAGGAAATCCTGGCCCCTAATTTGCCGCTGGCATGGGGCATCCCGGCTATGGATGGATTTGACGGGGGTATTCTGCCCACCTGCGACTATACACGCTTCACCTCGCTGTTCCTGCCTGCTGAGGCTGTCTCACCGGATGGCAGACTACGCGAGAACTTACCCGCTGTGCCCGATCTCACGTGGCTTCGCATGACCAACGTGCGCTGGATCATCACCGACAAAGTGGCTGATCTATGGGTAGATGGTGCTTATTACGACCTACAGTTTCCGGCCCGTCTGGCCGCCCCGCCCGATCCGAGTACCCCGCCGCTTGCGGAGGCTTATCCGGTACTCCCCTTCGAGGCAACAACAGTCGGCATCGTCGGATATGTTGAAGGGACAGAGGGCCTGCCGGACGGCACTCAGATCGGAGCAGTGGCCGTGTACTATGAAGGCGGTGAGTTCCCGCTGATACAGCCGTTGCTGGCAGGCCGTGATTTAGCAGGCGGTGCGCCGGACAGACCTGCCCACACCCGCGTCGTATGGCCAGACGCAGTACGGATTGAGCGGGTAGAAGTCTCCATCGTGTCAGGCTTTCCGGGGGTGCTGGTTGTGCAGGGCATCACCTTGATAGATGATCGGAGCGGCGCTTTCATGGTGACCACCCTGTCACAGGGTGGTACACTGCGGCTGGCCTACGCCGCCGAGGTAAAAATCTACGAGTATCGGGGAACACTGCCGCGTGCCTACCTGGCCTGCAATCCGGTGCGTGCTGACAGCCAAGAAGACGCATGGGCAATGTTACAAGCTGGCAGTTGGCCGGTAGTCGAGGACACTTCGCCAACGGCACAAATATCCTGCAACCCGAACAATGCGGGGCTGGCAAGTATCAGCCTGTATGAACCAGAGCGGGTAGAGATTCTTGCCGAAAGCCGCGGGGAAAACGTCTACCTGATCCTGTCAGATGCATGGTATCCGGGCTGGCAGGCCGCCCTCGATGGGCAACCTGTGCCCATTCTGCGGGCTAACGGCATGTTCCGGGCGGTGCATGTGCCGCCCGGCCAGCACGAGATTGTCTTCACCTATCGAAGCGAGCCATTCGAAATCGGTACAGCCGTCAGCGCTGTCTGCCTGCTGATAACCATCATCGGGCTGGCAATCTTCCGACCCAAGAAAGGAGCTTGAAATGCCTCATCTATTTGATCCCCTCACCCTGCGTGGAGTGACCATCCGCAACCGCATTGGCATGGCCCCGATGTGTCAGTACAGCACCAGCGGGGACGGCATCCCCACCGACTGGCACATAGCTCACTACGGGGCGCGGGCCGCTGGCGGCGTTGGTTTGATCCTGCTGGAAGCAACCGCTGTGGAAGCGCGTGGACGTATCACCCCCGGCGATCTGGGTATCTGGTCGGATGATCATATCGAGCCGCTGGCACGGTTGGCCGGCTTCATCAAATTGCAAGGAGCCACGCCAGGCATCCAGATCGGGCACGCAGGGCGTAAAGCCGGCACTGCCCGCCCATGGGAGGGAGGACAGCCGCTCTCAGACGAGCAAGGGGGCTGGGAGATCGTCGCTCCCAGCGCCATACCATTCGATCAGGGCTACCGTATACCCCACGAACTAACTTCTGCGCAGATCACTGAGGTACAGGCCGCTTTTCGGGCCGCCGCCCGGCGCGTCCGAGAAGCCGGCTTTGATGTGCTGGAATTGCACGGCGCTCATGGTTACCTGATTCACAGCTTCCACTCACCGATCTCCAATCAGCGCACTGACCAATATGGCGGCAGTTTCGAGAACCGAATCCGTTTCACATTGGAGACTGTGGCCGCCATTCGGCAAGAATGGCCTGAAGACAAACCATTGTTGGTGCGCCTGTCCTGTACCGACTGGCTTACTGGCGGATGGGTGGTCGAAGAGGCCATAGAACTGGCACGCCGGCTCAAGGGGATGGGGGTTGATCTGATTGACTGCTCCTCTGGCGGCAGTCGCGCCGATGCTCGACCGCCTCTTGGCCCCGGCTACCAAGTCCCGTTGTCGGAAGCAGTGCGGGCGGGGGCAGACATTCCGACAGCTACAGTAGGGTTGATCACCGCCCCCAGCCATGCCGACGAAATAATCCGTAACAGCCGTGCCGACCTTGTATTGCTAGGACGGGAACTGTTACGCAACCCCTACTGGCCAATTCAGGCGGCCCTGGCACTGGGCCAGCGGGATGATGCGCCCATTCCAGCACAATATCGGCGCGGATACTAGGCAGGAGGCAACATGAAGGCAGTCAAGACTCAGCGACTGCCTTCATGTCTCTCTCCATCGTCTGACCGCCTCTAACGCTTCCGGCGTGCCGATCCGCTCAAGCGCCTCAGCGGCTACGTCACATACCCGCTCACCGATACCGAACATATCCCCGGCTGTATCGCCGAGTAGCTCAATCAGAAACGGCACCGCCCGCCCATCACCAATCTGCCCCAACGCCCAAGCCGTGCCGCGCCGGACGTTACCGTCAGGGTCACTCAGTGCTGAGAGTAGTTCCGGCACTGCCTCCGCTCCCAGCATCACAATCTCACGCCAGTTACGCATGACCAGATGTAAAGCTACTTCACACTCAACGCTGTCCGGTATCCAGCCAATACGCAACAACGCTTCGGCGATCAGGTCACGTACCTCGCCCCGCTCCATATGCAACGCGCGAAATAACCCTGCCGAGTCAGCATCACCCAGCTCCCATAGGGCCTCAGCGGCGGCTTTCTGGGTATTACGATCACCATACCGCAAAGCCTCAGCCAGACCGGGCAACGCTCGCATATCCTGAAACAGCTCAGCCAGCCTCAGTGCCGCGAAGACCCGCACCTGCCATTCTCGATGATCGCAGGCCTCAACCAGCACATCTTGCAGGCAGGGATCGCCATCGTCAATAAGATTCTGCAGGGCGTCCAGAAAGTCGTCGTCCATCAGTCTTCCGCCTGCGATGGGCAGAAACTACCGTTGTACGCTGTGACCGCAGGCTTCAAGAGCCGCCACCGCTTGCTCAAGCTGTGCCCCTTTGATCAGGATGTAATCCGTGTCATAGGTTGAAAGAGCAAAGACACCCACGCCGGCTTCGGCTAGCGGACTCAGAACCGAAGCGAGTATGCCGGTCTGCGCAAAATCAAACGGTCCTTCCAGTTTGAAGGCCCGCCATCCCCGCTCCGAGCGCACACCGGGGGGCACTACTCCCTCAGCACATACGATGGACAGCTCATCGGCGGTACGCATGATGCAGAAGAACGGCCCCCTTGTAGCCCAAGCGGGGACGGCGGCCTGCGGCTCCAAACGGCATACCGCAAGCTGGTCAGCAAGCAACGAGAGCGTCTGCGGTTTAATTTGCACTACACTTCCCTTCACACCACCGCTGATCAGCGTTGCTCAGCTAGGTAGTGAAAGTAGTGGATCACGGTATCAATGCCCTTGTAGAAATGATCCTCTCTGAAGCGTTCATTTGGAGCATGAGCCGCATCATCACGCAGACCAAACCCCATCAGCACAGCCGGGGCATTCAGCTCTTTCTGAAATGTCGCCACAATCGGGATTGAACCGCCCTCACGGGCAAAGACCGGCGGCACACCCCATGTTGCCTCATAGGCCCTCGATGCCGCCCTCATGGCGGGCGAATCCAGCGGTGTGATAGCCCACCAGCCGCCAGCAAGGTCGTTGATCTGTACCTGCATATCATCTGGAACCCGTTCCCTGACAAACTCGGCAAACAGGCGGGCTATCTCTTGAGGGTCCTGATCCGGCACAAGCCGCATGCTGATCTTGGCCCCTGCTTCTGCCGGGATGATTGTTTTTCCGCCCTCCCCCTGCCAGCCGCCCCATATACCATTCACCTCGCAGGTAGGCCGCGCTCCGATGCGCTCATGGAGGGTGTATTCCGGCTCACCCCATGGCTTACGCAGGCCAGTCTCAGACTGCCACTGCTCCAGCGAATAAGGCGCGCTGTTGATCGCACGGCGTTCCTCATCCGTCAGCGGACGAACGCGATCATAAAAGCCGGGGATGGTCACTGTCCCTTTCTCGTCGTGCAGGGCGGCAATGATCTCGGCCACAAGCTGGGCCGGATTGTAAACCGTGCCGCCATAGCCGCCAGAGTGTAGATCGCGCTTGGGGCCTTTGATGCGGAACTCCATGTAGCACATCCCGCGCAAGCCGTAGACGATCAGCGGCTGGTCGGGTGTGATCATGCCTGTATCAGACACAAGGCTGACATCTGCGGCCAGCATCTCCCGATGGGACAACACAAAGGCTTCGAGGTTGATCGAGCCAATCTCTTCTTCACCCTCGAAGATCAGCTTGACATTGACCGGCAGTCTGCCGTTGGCCGAGAGCATAGACTCAATAGCCTTGATATGGATGAACATCTGCCCCTTGTCGTCGCTGACACCCCGCGCGTAGATCAGCCCATCGCGTATTTGGGGTTCGAAGGGAGGCGACTGCCACAGCTCGAGCGGGTCTACCGGCTGGACATCATAATGCCCATAGATCAGCACCGTGGGGGCTTCCTCTCCAGCCCCCAGCCACTCACCGTAGACAATGGGGTTGCCTGCGGTCGGCACAACCTGAACGTTTGTCAGGCCGACCCGCCGCATATCAGCGGCAACCCATTCAGCGGCACGTTGAACATCCGGCTTATGCTCAGCCTGTGTGCTAATAGAGGGAATTCGCAGGAAGTCAAATAGCTGGTTGAGATAACGCCCGCGGTTTGCGCGCGCGTGATCCAAGGCTTGATTTAACATGAGCTTCTCCGATCAGTAGCCATAACAGCAGATAAGAGGGATATTACCCCGCACTTAGGATAGCTAACGCCATTAGTTCAGGCAAGGAAGGAAAGACTCAGAGGAAGACCGGCCGCACTAGCCCCCTAGCTTAGCTCTTATTTGGAGGCCATAACAGCCGCCTTGAGCTGACCACACCCGGCATGGATGTCAATCCCCCGCCGTACCCGCACGGTGGCTGGAACATGGTACGACTCTAAAATGCGCACAAACCGCTCGATGCGCCCAGCGCTGGCAGGCCCTCCGGTATAGCCACTGGTCGGGTTAAGGGGGATCAGGTTGACATGACACAACAGCCCAGCCAGCAGTTTACCGAGCGCGTGAGCCTGCTCCGGTGTATCGTTTTGCCCGTCAATCAGTGCCCACTCAAAGGTGACACGCCGCCCGGTCCGGGCAATGTAGTCGCGTACTGCCGCCATGACCTCAGCAATCGGGTAACGCCGGTTGACCGGCAACAACGCGGAACGTTCTTCATCGGTTGCCGCATGTAGTGAGATCGCCAGCCGCACCTGCAGGCCCTCCCCAGCAAAGCGCCGTATGGCTGGGACTAACCCCACCGTGCTGACTGTGATATGCCGCTGTCCAATCTCTAATCCATCTGGGTCAATCATCCGGCGGATAGCGGCCAGCGTCGCCTCGTAATTATGGAACGGTTCACCCATACCCATCAGGACAACATTGCTCAGCCGCTCACCATCAGCCTCAAGCACCCGCGCTATATAGAGCACCTGCTCCACAATCTCACCCGCTGACAGGTGTCGGGCAAAGCCCATCTGGCCGGTGGCACAAAAGACACATCCCATTGCACAGCCCGCTTGCGTTGAGATGCAGGCTGTCCGCCGCACACCGGCATACTCCATCAGCACACTCTCAATGATCTGACCATCAGAAAGACGCAGGGCATACTTGCGCGTCTCCCCATCACTGGAACGCATCTCGCGTACCAACTCAAGCCCGCCCAAGCAGGTTTCGGCGGCCAGCCGTTCACGCAAGGACCGGGGGAGATTATGCATTTCATCAATCAGGGTGACCTTATGCCCATACAACCATTGCCACACCTGATCGGCGCGGTAGCGCGGCTCCCCCCACCCCATGATGAGATCGGCCAACTCGTCCCGTCCCAGATCGTAGAGATTGATCAGATCAGGCATGGGCACTTCAGAAGAGACGCCTTGACGCGGCTTCAAGAGGCGAATGCCTTCTCAAATTGCTCCGCTAGGTCGCTGATTCCCTCAGCCACCAGATCGGGCTGGACCTCGCTGTCCGCCAAGTCCTTGCGCCGCGCTACCCCACCCAGCGTAAGGATCGTCTTCAGCCCAAGCTGTTTGGCCCCCAGAATGTCTGTATCCAACCGATCACCGATCATAGCCGTCGAATCAGCATCGGTCTCGAAGTAAGACAACGCAACCTCAAAAATAGCGGGCTTGGGCTTGCCAATAAACACGGGTTGCTGGTCAGTCGCGGCACTTACTGCCGCAACCACACTCCCTGCACCGGGCGACAAGCCGTAAGGAGTGGGGATAGTGCGATCAGGGTTGGTAGCAATGAAGGCCGCCCCGTCTCGGATCAACCAGGTGGCGATCTCCAGTTTCCGATAGGTGAGCTGACGATCAAGGCCGACAACTACCACCGCTACCCCCTCAGGCCGATCACTGCCGTCATGAACGACAAACCCGGCCTCAGTCAGGGCCTCCTTGATCCCCCGCTCGCCAACTACATAGATAGGCCGCCCTGCTTCCAGACGCTGACGCAAATAGGCGGCAGTAGCAATGGCGCTGGTGAAGATCGATTCGCGGCTGGCTTCAATGCCAAAGCCTTTGAACTTAGCCACATAGTCATCCACCGGGGCGGTGGCATTATTCGTTACCAATGCCCACTTGATCCCATGCCGGTTGATCACATCGAAAAAGCGATTCAGGCCGGGCGCAGGCTGACTGCCATGCCACAGGACACCGTCACCATCTATCAGGAGGGTTTTGAGGGTTTTGAGGTTCATAAGCCGAATTATACCATGTACTCATGCCATAAACAGATTGCCCAATTCCCAGAACTAAAGTATACTATTTATATCGCCATTGGAGAGATAGGGGTGTGGTCAAGTATGGGGACGCACGATGTGCGTCCCCATACGGAGTCTATCACAAGGGAGTCGTTACCCATGAATCTGTGGGTCATTTTCTTGACAGGCCTGACAACGGGCGGATTGACTTGCTTGGCCATTCAGGGCGGACTACTAGCAACTGCCCTTGCCAGGCAGGTCCCCGTGCCTGATACCGCCACTCAGAGAAAATCGCGGCGCCCTGGTCATCCTTCATCAACCTTGATCGGTATCCGGCTTCCTGACAACCCATTGCCGGTGCTCTACTTCCTCTCTGCCAAATTACTTGCTTATACCATAGTTGGCGCACTGCTAGGGGCGCTTGGGTCAACCTTGCGCTTTTCTTCGACCATTCAGGCCATCTTACAGATCGCGGTAGGGGTATTCATGCTGGGCAATGCGCTGAACATGCTCAACGTGCACCCTCTCTTCCGCTATTTTGTCATTCAGCCGCCACGCTTTCTGACCCGGCTGGTCCGTCATCAGGCCAAAAGCGAAGAGGCTTTCACACCGGTACTGCTCGGCCTGATGACGGTCTTGATCCCATGCGGTACTACTCAGGCCATGGAGGTACTAGCAATCGGTTCAGGCAGTGCCTTGCAGGGGGCACTGATCTTGTTTGTCTTTGTGCTGGGCACATCTCCTACTTTTCTGGTGTTGGGCCTGATAGCAACTCAGTTGCGGGGCAAGCTCCAGTATGGCCTTGCTGTGGCGACAGCGGTATTAGTTATGGCGCTAGGGGTTGTCTCTGTAGACAACGGCCTGAATCTGATGGGTTCGCCGCTTGCCCCTAGACGAATCATGGCTTCGCTCATGGAGTCAGCCGCACCGGATATAACCGGCCAGCCCGTCCCGGCAGTAGTAGTGGACGGTGTTCAGGAAATTACGATCAACGTCCTCAATGAAGGCTATACACCAAATGTTTTTGCTGTCCAGAGCGGCCAGCCTATCCGTCTGCGGCTGGTCACCAACCAGACCTACGGCTGTTCACGCTCCTTCGTCATCCCCAGTCTAGGCATCCAGCAGATTCTGCCAGACACAGGCCACACATTGATCGAGATACCACCCCAGCAAACAGGACAGCTCCGCTTCACCTGTAGTATGGGTATGTATGGCGGGGTCATCAACATCTACTAGCGGGAGAAGACAAGATGGTCAAAAAGCGCTTCAAGGTAGAAGGGATGCACTGCTCCGGCTGTGTGATCGCCGTTGAAGGCGCGGTTGAGGACCTGCCCGGCGTTAAGTCTGCCCAGGCCAACTATGCCAGACAGGTCGCCGACGTAGAGTACGACGAGAACCAGATTACCCCCGCGCAGATCATCGCCCAGATCGAACGGGCAGGATATTCGGCCAGCCTGACAGAAACCTAGCGAAGTATCCCTTTCGCTCTCGGCAGGGGGCTTATAACGTGGTATAGTGGGGCGGGTCACTTCAAACTGGCCCGCCTTTAATTTGCCGGTGCGACCAGCTCCGGCCTAGATGAGGTTACGCGTGAAACTCAAGCTCTCTGTCATCATGCCGGTTTACAACGAACGCAACACACTTGAGCAGATCGTTCAGCAGGTGCTTGACACTGGTCTGGCACATGAGATCATCATTGTAGATGACGGATCAACCGACGGATCGCGTGAGATCATGCGGCAATGGCAGGATCATCCCGTGATCCGTGTGCTGTATCATGAGAAAAACAGCGGCAAAGGCAGTGCTGTCCGCACAGGCTTCAGTGCGGCCACCGGTGATGTCCTGATCATTCAGGATGCCGACCTGGAATATGACCCGCGCGACTACCCCAAACTGATCCAGCCCATTGAAGAAGGACGGGCTGATGTAGTATACGGTTCGCGCTTTCTCGGCGCACCGGCCCGCAAGATGTACTTCTGGCATCGAGTCGGCAATGCGGCCTTGACGCTCCTGACCAACATCCTCTACAATCTCGATCTCTCAGATATGGAGACGTGTTACAAGTGCTTTCGTGCTGAAGTAGTGAGGGATGTCCCCCTGCGCTCGCGGCGTTTCGAGCTGGAGCCGGAGATCACAGCTAAGATTGCCAAGCGCGGCTACCGCATCTACGAGGTAGCTATTTCCTACTATGGGCGGGAGTTTGATGAAGGCAAGAAAATCACAGGCTGGGATGCCCTGCCTGCGCTGTGGACGTTAATCAAGTATCGTTTTGTGGACTAAGGGAAGGCCTGCCCTCCCATTCTGAGCCGCCATGCCAAAGCGACGCATAGGCCGCATTGGGCCGCAGGTTCTGCTTCTTTTCATTGGCATGGCAATGCGCGTCGCCCCGCTGGCGGACAATCGCTTCCATCCTGATGAAGCACTCTTTGCCACATTGAGCCGTCTGATCGTCAGCGGGCGCGATGTGTGGCTGTCTCATACGCCCCTGCTGGTGGATAAGCCCCCCCTGCTCTACTACACTCTGGCCGGCAGTATGGCACTGATCGGCGGCAATGAGATGGCCGCACGCCTGCCGGGCCTATTTGCCAGCCTGATCAGCATAGCTCTGATCGGACGCCTGGCATGGCGGTGCTGGCGTTCAGAGGCAACCTCCAGGCTGGCAATGCTCTTTTTCGCCCTCTCGCCGTTCAGCATCTTATTCTCGCCTACTGCTTTTGCTGATCCGCTAATGGTTATGTGGCTGTTGACCGCGCTGAGCGCCGTCAGCGCCGGGCGGTGGGGCTGGGGCGGTGTGTTTTTCGGGCTGGCGCTGGCAACCAAGCAAAATGCACTCTTCTTCGTGCCATTGATCGTGGCATTGGGGGGGATACACAGCATCGGCAGTGAAACCCGCTGGCGTGACATTGGCCGCTACGTATGGCACTTTGTAGCCGGGCTGGGGCTGGTGCTGATCCTGATCATCCTCTGGGACGTTGGCCGAAACGCTCCAACCAGCTTCTGGACCGCCGGCTTCGAGGCCAATAATCCGGGTCGTCTGGCCCGCAGGGGTGAGATATGGCCCCGCGCCTTGGGGTGGGGGGACTGGCTGAGTTATCTGGCCGGCAACAGCCTGTTGAGCGGAGGTATAGCCGTTACACTGGCAGTGCTGGTGCCGGCAGAGATCAGCCGGTATTGGCAAACACGCCGGGCCGCCGCAACCCTTGTCCTCTTCGCTTTTCTAGTCAGCTACCTTGCCCTCCTCTGGCTGGTAGCCTTCCCCTTGCATGACCGTTACCTGCTTCCGCTGATTCCCCTGATCGCACTGCTGGCCGGGCGGGCATACGGCCTGCTGGCCGATTGGCTGAACCGTACAACCCATCGGCGGGCAGGGTGGGTGGTCGGTGTGGTCATGGCAACCGCTTTGAGCATTCCTGCATGGCAGGCGGCCCACAACGGTTATCCAGTTGGGGGCGATCACGGTACTTACGATGGCATTGATGTCGTAGCAACTTATTTGCGCACACAGCCAGAAGGGACGGTGGTATACTACGATACGCTCGGTTGGTCACTCCAGTACTACTTGTTTGACGCCTATGTTTACCTCGCTCCCATCGGGACACCCTCAGCGCTGACAGCCGATCTCAACACCTTTGGGGAGGCGGACTGTCTCCGCTTTATCGTGTTGCCTGGCTGGGAGAGCCATACCGAGATACTGGAGGCCGCCCAGCAAGCCCGCTTCCGCGCCCGCCCCGTACTGGAGACAATCAACCGGCATGGGGATACTTCATTTGTAGTCTATCAACTTCAGGCTACCCAACACTGAATGCCTTGTGCTTCGTGGCCTGAGCGGCAACCGCTATTCCGGGTCGCCCCCGCCGACATCGTACCAGTCAGCCCTTTCGCTCAGCTCCTCCTGCGCACGGAGAGACAAATCCTCAAAGACCGGCTCCAGCGCCGGATCATCTTTGGCAGGGGGCCACTCAACCTTCCGGATGCTTAACTGCCGGTCCAATTGTTCCCACAGCTCCCGATTCTTGACCGGCTGCCCCTCTTTGGTCAGCCAGTTCCGTTGCTTCCAGGCCTTCAGCCAGCGCGACGCCCCGTTGCGCAGATAGTCTGACAGGCTGAAAACCTGCACGGGGGCACCCTCCGGCATGATGCTCAGTGCCTTTACAGCCGCTATAAGGTCAAGCTGGTTAGGAGACGCACCTTCTTCACATCCTACCAACAGACGCTCGTCCCCCTCGTGACGAATCAAGGCCGCCCACATGCCCGCCTTGCCGCGAGCCGACACAATTAGAAATACTTGGGCGCTACGGTCAGACGCCAGCCCGGCTCCTGCATATAGAGCGCGAATCTCCTTACGGGCAAGGGCATCAGCCCGCTCGTTATATGGAGTTCCAGCATGTCCTCTGACCCATTTCCACTCGATATGATGTTGCTGGGTAAGTTCATAAAGACGCTTCCACAGGTCAACGTTCTCAACCGCTTCCTTGCGGCGGCCCCGCACCCAGCCATTTTTGATCCATTCCTTGATCCACTGGGTGATCCCTAGCCGCAAATACTCCGAGTCGGTGACTAAACGCACCTCACAGGGCCGCCTGAGCGCCTCCAGTGCCCGGATGGCGGCGGTCAGCTCCATACGATTGTTGGTCGTATTCACCTCGCCGCCAGACAGCTCCTTCACATACCCGGTCGCATCGTGCACCAAGATCGCGCCCCATCCACCTGGCCCAGGGTTAGGATCAGCGCCGCCGTCAGTGTAGATTGTGACGAGAGGCCCGTCTTCGAGCATACGCAAAGAGGCAAATCCTCCCTGTTGCGTTGAATATGCCCGCATGTTACACTCTTTCCGTTATGATGCCAAAACTCAAGATCGCACCTTCGATATTAGCCGCCGACCTGACCCGTCTGGGTGAGGAGATCGCCGCTGTTGAGGCGGCAGGTGCAGATATGATTCACGTAGACGTGATGGACGGCCACTACGTGCCTAACCTGTCCTTTGGGCCTATGGTCGTTGAAGCATTACGGCGGGTTACAAAATTGCCCCTCGACGTTCACCTGATGATCAGCAATGCCGATCAGTTCCTGAAGCCCTTTGCCGACGCCGGCGCGGATACCCTGACTGTGCATTTAGAAGCGTGTACCCACATTCACCGCACTCTGCACGCCATTCGTGAGCTGGGTATACAGGCGGGGCTGGCATTAAACCCTGGCACGCCGGTTGATCTGGCAAGCGAGATCATTGCTGATATAGACTTGCTCCTGCTGTTATGTGTGAACCCCGGCTTTGGCGGCCAGCAGTTTATCGAGAGATCGATTCAGCGCATTCAGCGGGCCCGCTCGATGTTGGATATGTACAACCCACAGGCTGACATAGAAGTTGATGGAGGAATTGATCAGGCCATCGCAGAGCGGGTAGTAATGGCCGGAGCGAATATTCTCGTGGCGGGCACAGCGATATTTGGTGTAGAGGGCGGTCCCGCCGCCGCTGTAAGGCAACTACGGAAGGCCGCACAGGGAAACTAAAAAGGGCCTCACGGCCCTTTTAGCGACCTGACTGGCAAGCGGGTGGAAGGCTAACGAACCTCATCCTTACTCAGGGTCTTAAGACAACGAGTGCAGATCATGACCGAAACGAGCTTTCCATCACGCATGATCTTGGTCTTCTGGATGTTGGGACGAAACAGACGCCGCGTGTGGCGCATAGAGTGGCTGACATTACGCCCGTGCATGGGCTTCTTGCCACAAATTTCACAGACTGCCATAGCACATCACCTTTGTATTCTGGGTGTTAAAACATAAGAACGGGCATAGAGGATACCTCAGAGGCCCTGATTTTACAAGGCAAATCCGAAGGGTTAGCATGAGCAAGCAATCTGACGAGAATCTGGGAACAATTTATGTTTCACCGACAGCCATTGCAACCATCGCCAGCCAAGCCCTCTTAACCAGCTATGGGGTGGTCGGCATGGCTTCTAAAAATGCCTTCAACGAGCTGGCCGCTGTGTTAACACGCGACCCGCATCATGGCATAGACGTTCACTACAAATCAGGCAAGCTCATCATTGACGTATATGTGATCATCCAGCATGGGACACGCATCACGTCGGTTGCGGCCAGTGTGATTAATGCGGTGCGCTTCAGCATCGAAAAGTCGGTCGGCATCCCGGTAGATCAGGTTAACCTGTATGTTCAGGGGCTTCGCGTGTCAAACGAGTCGAAATAAACCGGGCAGGCTAAGGGAGACCACAGAAAGATGTCATTAAAAAGCAGCACCCAGAATACTCAACCCACCCTGCATTGCGATGGCCAAGTCTTGAAGCGGCTGGCACAGGCAGGTTTGGCTTGGTTGGAAAAGAATCATGAGCAGGTCAATGCGCTGAATGTGTTCCCCGTACCAGACGGCGATACGGGGACAAATATGCTCTTAACTATGCGCAGTGCCTGTAAAGAGGTCGCCAATATTGAGGAAACTCATCTGGGCAAGGTAGCCCAGCTCATCTACAATGGCGCCCTGATGGGCGCACGCGGCAACTCTGGCGTCATACTCTCCCAGCTATGGCGCGGTTTTGCACGGGGAATCGAAAAAGAGGCCACTCTGAACGCAGAGGGATTGGTGCGCGGCTTTCAAGAGGCAGTCCGGACAGCCTATCAAGCGGTTCAGACCCCTGTTGAGGGAACAATGCTGACCGTCGCACGGGAGGCTTACGAGGAGGCAGCATTGGCCGCCCAGTCCAGTCAGGATTTGGCCTACATCCTCGCGCGGGTTGTGGAGCGCAGTCACCAATCCGTCCAGCGCACCCCTGAACTGCTGGATGTGTTGCGTGAAGCCGGCGTAGTCGACTCAGGCGGGATGGGGTTAGCCTATCTGCTGGAAGGGATGCTTCGCCATGTGAACGGTGAAGACCTCGAAGTCACAGGCAGAACAGGGCAGGCGGCAGTTCTTGAAAGTGCGCTTGAACCCGGTGAATTGGGTTACGGCTACGACGTCCAGTTCCTGATCAAGGGTGAAAATCTGGATGTAAACCAGATCAGGGCTGACATTGAGGCAATGGGAGAAAGCACTCTGGTGGTAGGTGATTCGAGGCTGGTCAAGGTGCATGTCCATGTCCATAACCCCGCCATACCATTGGGCTACGGAGCCGAACGCGGCGCTCTCATGGATATTGTAGTTGAGAACATGCAGGAGCAGTACCAAGACTTCATTAAGGAGCGTGCCGGAGCACCTTCGGCAGGAACGGCAAGCATTGAGCCGCCCGCCATTCAAGAAGGCCAGATCGCGGCCATCACGGTTGCACCGGGCGAAGGGCTGATGCGTATCTTCTACAGCCTAGGGACAGGCTGGGTAATCCCCGGCGGGCAAACCATGAACCCCAGCACCGAGCAGATCGTTGAGGCCATTAACCGTGTCCCCACCGACAAGATCGTCATCCTGCCCAACAACAAGAACATCCTCATGACTGCCCAGCAGGCTGTACAACTCACCAATGGTAAGCATGTAGAGGTCATCCCTACCACAACCATTCCTCAAGGCATCTCTGCAATGCTGGCCCTCGATCCGGAGGGCGATCTGGAACAGGTCGTTGAAGCTATGCGGCAGGCCAGCCAGATGGTTGAGACTGGAGAGGTGACCACTTCCACCCGCGATGTGACCATCAACGGTGTCAAAGTGAAGCAGGGCCAGATCATTGGTCTGCATAACGATGTCCTGAGTGTCTCCGGTGACACGGTCAACAGCGTTGTCATTGCCCTGCTTGACAAGATGGGGGCCGCAGAGAGGGAGCTGATCACCCTTTACTACGGAGCTGAGATCAACCCTCGTGATGCTAAAGCTCTGGTGGAGCATTTGCAACAGCTCTACCCTGAACAAGAGATCGAAATGCGTGAGGGGGGACAGCCGCATTATTTCTACATCCTAAGCGCTGAATAATCAGGCGGAGGGCAGGATGGCTAGAGTGCGGGTTGTCACAGACAGCGCGGCGCGCTTCGAAGACCCCCATTTCGCACAGGACTATGATGTCGTTGTCGTTCCAATCAACATTCATTTTGGCGACCAAGTTTTCCGGGACGGTACAGACATCAACGCTGAGGAGATGTTTCAGCGGATGCGGCAAGACACGCTTCCCCCCCGCCCCTCAGCGCCGCCGGTAAGTGCGTTTGAGTCTGTGTACCGTGAGCTGAATAAGACCACTGATCAGATCTGTGTTCTAACGCACTCTCAGCATCTCACTGAGACCTTTGCTCATGCCCGCTCAGCCCGTTCAGGCCTGCTGGGACGTTGCGAGATCGCGGTCATTGACTCCCTGACCACGTCAGTAGGGCTTGGTTACCTTGTCGAGATCGTCGCTGAAGCCGCCTCAGAGGGAGCTGATCTAGAAGAGATTGTGCGGCTTGCACGTGCTACAGTCCCGCGCATCTACAGCATCTACTATGTGGACACATTGGATTACATTCAACGGGCGGGGCTAATTGGGGAAACACAGGCCATTCTTGGCACTATGCTTGACATCAAGCCCATTCTGACCATTGAAGACGGTAAACTGCTCACTATGGAGAAGGCACGTACCCACTCTCAAGCCATTGATAAGATGGTTGAATTCGCGTTGGAGTTCACCCAGATCGAGCGGTTGACCATCCTCCAAAACACACTGCGGACGACTGACCGGACACGGATGTTACAGGATCGGCTGGCACTGGGGTTCGCCAAGTTGCAATACCCCATCCTTCTCTATGAGCCGCTGATCGCTACGCTGATCGGCCCCGACGGAATGGGGATGGCCATTCTCGAAGGGGAAGGGGACGAAGAATCACATCCATCAGAAGACGACAGCGAGGCTGAGGAAGATTAGCAGGGACTTCAAGTTATGAAGAAAATAACCGCTATAGTCACAGACAGTACCTGTGACCTGCCTGAGTCAATGGTCCAAGAATCAGATATTCATGTTGTGCCTGTGCTGATCAACATCGAGAACCAGACTCTGCGTGACGGCGTTGACATCACACGCGAGCAATTCTACGAGCGGCTACCCAGAATGCGTACTCCCCCTACAACTTCAGCACCCAGCCCCGGCGCATTTGTGGAGCTGTATGCGAGACTGCTGGAAAGTGCCAGCCACATCGTCTCGATCCACACCTCTTCTAGGTTAAGCGGCATCTACAACGCCGCCTCGGTAGCCGCTCAACAGGTTGCCGCCGACCGGATCAGGCTGGTAGACAGCGGCCAGACCAGCATGGGGCTTGGCTGGGCTGTCTTATCAGCCGCTGAGGCGGCCCTGAAGGGCGGAACAATCGAGAGTGTGTTACATTCAACATGGGACACCCTGAGAAGGATGCGCCTATATGCGATTCTGCCTTCACTTGAATATCTGGCACGCAGTGGGCGTGTCAATCTGGTGCGTGCAGGGTTGAGTACCCTGCTGAACATCAAGCCCATGATCGAATTGCGGGAGGGGATAGTTTCGTCGTTAGGCCGCATCCGCACATGGACAGGGGCAGTCAATGCACTGGCGGAACGTGTTCAGCGCATTGCACCTATCGAGAGGCTGAGTGTCATGCACTCCGACTACGCCGAAGCCGCTCATGAGTTCTTGAACAGGGTGATGGAGTCACTACCGCTCCCAAAGCCCCGCACCCTGATTACCAACGTCACGACCGTGATCGGGGCGCACGTCGGCCCGCACGGGCTGGGGATTGCCGCGGTAGTGAGTAAAGAGGGTTAAAGTCAGGCAGGGCATACTCAAACGGCCCCGCTAACGGTGAATTATGGCTTCTTCACTTCAAACTCTGATCAAAATCCTGCATCTGGAGCAGAAAAAGGGATACCAGAACAAAGCCGTGATCGGCGGCTTTGCACGCTTTGCCTATCACTGGGCACGAGAGGCGCACAGTCAGGCTCAGACCGACGCTCATCACGCACTGGTTGATCAGATCGCCGACAGACTGCGGGAATACGAGACACTGCCCGAAGAGCGGCGGCCCGAATGGATCGAACACATTATCACCCTGGCAACCATGCCATCCTCTTCTATCGAGGAATCAGGGCCGGCCAGCCAGCCCGTTCCACCTGCCGCTGTCGCTGAGATACCCGCCGTAGCGTCTCCTGTCGAACAGGACGTCCCACCTGTATTGGAGAAGATCAAAGCGCAGGCCGAACCGGAAGTCGAAATAACGCTTGAAGAAGTGGGCGGGCTGGAGGAGGAGTTCACTATCCTGGCCCCTTCTGAGGAGGCAGTTGAATCAATCGGCATTCCTCTCTCTGTGCGGGAACGTCGTGGTTACGCTTGGCGGCAGTTTTCACCAGCCTCTGAGGAAGAGCTTCGCGGCCTTGACGCGCCGGTAAGCTCGGTGAGCGGCATTGGGCATAAACGGGCTGAACAGCTAGAGCGGCTGGGGGTACGTACTATCCGTCAGTTGTTGTATCTCTTCCCGCGCCGCTACAACGACTTTACACGCATGAAGATCATCAGCCAGCTTCGCCCTGACGAAGAGGTAACGGTTATGGGCGTCCTGGAGCGCATCCACACCCAGCAGACGAAGCGCGGCGGCACTCTGATCGAGGCCTACCTGACTGACGAGAGCGGCTCTCTGCGCTTAAGCTGGTTCAATCAGCCATGGATGGAACATCAGCTCAAGGAAGGCGAACCGGTTATTGTCAGCGGCAAAGTAGATCAGTATCTGGGCCGGCTGGTTATGAACGCGCCGGAAATGGAGCCATTGGAACGCGAGTGGCTTCATGCCGGGCGGGTTGTGCCGGTCTATCCGCTCACCAAAGACCTTAGTGCACGTGTCATGCGCCGTCTGATGAAAGAGGTCGTAGACCTATGGGCGCCCCGCCTGCCCGATCACCTCCCGCTGGAGGTGCGCGAGAACGCCGACTTGATGGATTACGGAGATGCTATTGCGCAGGCGCATTTTCCCGACAGTTGGGAGGATAAGGAAGCCGCCCTGCA
>Ga0129299_1000187_pt1 | contig 36727 bp, 34 predicted proteins | sample ConPoolayeCmetaG_FD_94477 | JGI IMG/M metagenome (GOLD analysis project Ga0129299, IMG submission 94477) | Hot spring microbial mat communities from California, USA to study Microbial Dark Matter (Phase II) - Cone Pool mat layer C metaG ...
CTCGGCGCCACCGCCAACTACGCCATCTACTCTGAGGGGGGCGCCAGCGTGCTCAAGGCCGGATCGCCTACCGTGGTGCCGCTGATGATTCAGGGCGCGGCCAGCCAGACCGCTCCTCTGCAGGAGTGGCGCAATGATGCCGGCAACCTGATGGCTGTCCTGACCGCCGGCGGTCTGCTGGATGTGCAGGGCGTCAGCGTCCAGTTGTACACCGCGTCTGTCAGTAACCCGCCCACCAAGGCCCAGCTTGATTCCGTCTTTGGTAGCCCAGCTACTCTGGGGGCCGGCTTCATTGGCCTGATAGACAGTAATGGCGCCCAGACCGACGTCTATCTGTGTGTGACTACCCCGACAAACTGGTTCTACACCAAGCTGACCAAAGCGCTCTAGACTCAGGGGCAGGCTGTCCTGCCCCTCTTATTCTCTGTCGGCTTCAGGAGGTCTCATGCTCCCCAATTCAGATCAACCGGACAGCGGCCCGGCAGACCTTTCTCTGGAAGAGGCGCAGGAGCTTCTACGCGCCAAGCGTCTTGAACGCATGCAACAGTTCCAACGGGAGCTGGAGGCGCTCCAGATCAAGTATCGGTGCCGGCTGGACCCAGTGGTCACCATCCGCGGCGGGCAGATTGTGACCCAGATCGAGATCGTGCCGATGGATGAGGTCTGAGTTCAGGCCGATGCTCGTGCGGGGCGCATCTTTCGGGAGCGGGTAACGTCGTGAATATTCTCGTGCAGGAGCGGCTCCCAACAGCCTTAAATATCTGCTCATTTATCCACTGGGCGGCATAGCACGTGAAGCGGAGGACACTATAGCAGGTAGCAAGCCCGAAAAAGTCACACGGCGAGATTTTCTCAAGTTCGTAGGTATAGCGGGCGCAGGCCTAGGATTATCCGCCTGCGCGCCTTCGTCTGTGCCAACTTCAACCCCAACTTCAACATCCGTGCCCCGCGCGACACCGTTGCCCACTGCCACTTGTGGGACGTACCATTCCATGCCGGAGGCCGAATCCGGTAAGCCCGATAACAAAGACCTCATCCATGGGGTGAATTTTGCAGAAATTGAGGACTTCGATCTGTTGGCGCGGCTGGGTATCAATACGGTACTAGTGGAACTTGACGCTGACGGGGGTGACTGGCGGGCGACTTACGAGGCGGCAATGCGATACGGCCTTCGAATCATCCCGCTGATTTGGGACCCAGATGCTGAACAATCAATCTGGCGATGGGACGAAGAGAGAAACGAATGGCAGTTAGATCGAGAGCGTTATCCGGACTCGGTCGGGGCTGTCTTTCTCGGCTTTTTGAAGGACCATCCCGCATATTTCGCGCAGACGTTTGCCATCTACTCGTTCCATGAACCGCTCTGGCACCCTGAGAAAACCGGTCCAGAGCGCCTAAAGGCTTTTTATCGTCAGATCACCGAAGAAATCTTCTCCGATGCCAACGTCCGCGTTTACGGAGAAGATATCACAATGGGGTGGGCAGAGTCGGACGAGTGCCTGACAGGGGTACTCGATTACGAAAATCATCTCGTGTATCCCTTCGTCAGCACCCCGGAAGGCCGTTACAGTCCCTTCGATGTGGTCTGCAACTGCTATGGCCCGCCAACCAACGACCGAATGGCAACGATTCGAGCCGAACTTGCCTGCCTTGATGAGCGTCTGCGCCGATATGCCTCTGCTCCTCCAGCCAGGACTGGCCGAAGACCTCAGGCCATCGTTTTGATTCAGACCTTTGTAGATAATGAATATACCGATCTCTGGAATCGGATGCCCTCAGCGGAGGAGATGGAAGAGTTTGCTTCAGTGCTGCTCGACGAACGCGGAGACCAACTGAAGGGTCTAGGCTGGTATCCCTACCGGCAAGCCGCCGACAACTACACAGCCTGGCTCCACAAGGACCGCTTCGACGACTCAAATGCCGACCGCTGGGAAGTGTTGCATAGAATCTCCGCGCGGTTCTTCGGTAGTCTGCCTGATGAGAGTTGTCGGTAAAATAGAGCCAGTAAAAGCATGACGTTCGAGGGAGACATAGCAAACAAGCTGGCTTAAGCGGGGCAGTGCTCTCGGATGTACTCTGCCAGCGCCTCCTGCCAGGGGCGCAGAGTGATCCCCGCCGCCGCCGCGAAGACGTTAGCCAGCGGCGCGTAGGGCGGCGGGGTAGAGGGGCGCGAAAAATCAGCCAGCGTGATCGGCTCAACCGGCACTTCACCCAGCCCGGCCAGCCGCAGTATCTCGCAGGCAAACTCATAGCGTGAGCAGGCCCCTGCGTTTGTCAGGTGGTAGATGCCGGGGCGGCCCAGCTCGACCAGCCGTGCCAGCCCGTCAGCCAGATCAGCCGCGTAGGTCGGCGAGCCTACCTCGTCTGTCACCACCCTCAGCGGCTCACCTGAGCGTGCGCGGGCGATGATCTTGTGGATGAAGTTTGTCCCGCCGGGCGCGTACAGCCATGCTGTGCGGACGATCTGGTAGTGGGGGGCGATCCGCTCAATGACCTGCTCGGCAACGAACTTAGAATATCCATAGGGGTTGATCGGCCTGCGCAGATCGTACTCCTGATAGGGGCGGCTGGCCTGTCCGTCAAACACTTCATTGGTGCTGATGGCCGTCAGCCGTGCGCCGAGCTGACGGCAGGCCAGCGCCACGTTGTATGTCCCCACGCCGTTGACCTTGACTGCTTCCTCAGGATGCTCGGCACAGTAATCTACAGCCGTCAGGGCCGCCGCGTGAATCACAATCTCCGGCTGGAAGTCACGCAGTGTGTCAAGCACCTGTGCCGTGTTGGTCATGTCCCAGTCGGGCAGATCGCCGCCTGCCAGCGTATGGCTGTTCAAGCGGGCTGTCAGTGCCTTGCCTAATTGTCCCCGATGGCCGGTAATGAAAATACGCATCCTGCTTTCCCTTATCCTCCCAGCCGCTTCCCATACTGGGCCTGATAGTAGGCGCGGTATTCCCCGCTTTTGATCTTACGCCACCACCATTCATTGTTGACGTACCATCTGACCGTCTCTTCCAGCCCCTGCTCGAAGGTGTAACGGTGGGTGAACCCTAGTGCACGAATCTTGCTGTTGTCGAGGGCGTAGCGCCGGTCATGGCCGGGCCGGTCAGCGACCGGTCGGATCAGCGACTCCGGCTTGCCCAGCAGGGCGAGCATCTGCCGCACAACCTCTATGTTGCGGCGTTCGTTCTCGCCGCCGAGGTTGTAGACCTCGCCCGCCTGCCCATGATGAAGCACGCAGTCAATCCCTGCACAGTGATCTTCCACGTACAGCCAGTCGCGCACCTGCATCCCGTCGCCGTAGAGCGGCAGGGGTTCATTGTCTATGGCATTGGTGATAAACAGCGGCAGGAGCTTCTCCGGATACTGGTAGGGGCCGTAGGTGTTACTGCCGCGCGTGACCACTGTGTTGAGGCCGTATGTCACATGGTAGGCTCGTACCATCAACTCGCCGCCTGCCTTGCTGGCGGCATAAGGGCTGTTGGGTTCAAGCGGGTCGCCCTCGCGGAAACAGCCCTCTGCAATCGAGCCGTATACCTCATCGGTGCTGACGTGGAGCAGGCGTTCAACGCCGTGCTTGCGGCTCTCATCAAGTAACACGTATACGCCTACCACGTCAGTCTGAATGAAGGCGTCAGGGTTGAGGATACTGCGATCCACATGTGTTTCGGCGGCAAAGTTGACGACCGTGTCAATCCGATTCATTTCCAGTGCACGGGCAACTGCTCCGCGGTCGGCAATGTCGCCCCGAATGAACTTGTAGTGCGGATTCTGGGAGACCGCCTCCAGGTTGTCGAGGCTGCCCGCATAGGTCAGTTTGTCAAACACCACAATATGGTAGGCGGGATACCGGTCGAGCATGTAGCGCACAAAGTTACTGCCTATAAACCCTGCCCCGCCGGTGACCAAAATATTTTGCATGGATAGCACTCTTTCTCCGCTGGGATGTTTTGCGGGAATTATACCCTGTTATCCTGTATGTCGGGGACGGGAAGAAGAGAGAAGAGGCCGGCAGAACTTCTTTCTCTCCCGCCGGATTTCGTCACCCCCAGCGCCAAGCCTGTGTTATACTTACTACAGTAGCCGCGCAGACTACCTTCACGTGAGGCCCTCTATGATCAAGATCGTCACTGACTCAGTTGCCCATCTTCCTCAGGACATTGCAGACGAGTACGGTATCACAGTTATTCCAGCCTATGTGATCTTTGGGGCTGAAGCACTGCGCGATGGCGTTGATCTGACGGCTAGTGAGTTCTACCGGCGGCTGATCTCATCACCCGAACTGCCCAGCACGGCTCAACCGTCGGTTACGGACTTTGTTGCGCTGTACCGCAGTCTGCTGGCAGACGACCCGACAGCGGCCATCCTCTCGGTGCACATCTCCAGCCTGTTGAGCGGTGTGATTGAGTCGGCCCGGCAGGCGGCTATGATGTTACCTGAGGCAGACATCCGCCTGTTTGATACGCGCTCAGCCGCAATGGGGCATGTCCTGATGGTTCGTGAGGCGGCGGTTATGGCCCGTGAGGGTAAGGATATGGACGCCATCCTGAAGCGGCTGGGTGAAATGCGCGATGGGATGCAATTGTACTTTACGCTGGATACACTAACGTATCTGGCTAAGGGCGGGCGCATCGGACGGGCGGCCCGTCTGCTGGGTACACTGCTGGGTGCTAAACCTATCTTGACCCTGAATGGAGGGGTCGTGGACGTTCACAGCCGCCAGCATGGCCGTCCACAGGCCATCAACGCCATCCGGAATATGGTAGTTGAAACGGCCAGAGATTATGGGCGGCGCGGCCTGCAAGTCGGGATCATGCATGCGGATTGTGAAGCAGATGCCCGCCGGTTGGCCGACGAACTCCAGCAGGCTGTCCAGCCGGAGGTCCTGCTGGTGGGTGAGATTGCGCCCTCGCTGGGGGTTTACATTGGGCCGGGCGCCATTGGCGTGGCATGGTATGTCCCCCGCCTGAGCGGGTAAACTGATCTGCTGACAATGCCCGTTCCGTTGAGGCCGGTGATGACATGCCGCCCGTGAAGGGGGTGGTCTGCCCGCCTGTAGTTATCGGGCATATTACAGCGATGCCCGCAACTTCCAATATGATTTCAGGAGGCTCCCTTGATTAAGATCGTAACGGATACCGACTCAAATCTTCCCCAGGATATTGTGGACAAATACAATATCCCGATGGCGCCGATAGCCGTAACGATTGGCGATCAGACGTGGATCGAGCGGTTTGAGATCAGCGACTCGGAGTTTTACCAGCGTATGATCGCCAGCCCCATCCTGCCCAGAACCAGCCAGCCCTCCGTCGGTGACTTTGAGAAGGTCTATCGTCAGGTGGCCGCCGAGAATCCGGGAGCGGCGATCCTCTCGATCCACATTTCCTCCACCCTCAGCGGCACGCTCGAATCAGCCCGTCAGGCGGCAGGCCTGTTGCCAGAGCTGGACATCCGCCTGTTTGACACGCGCTCCTGCTCCATTGGTCAGGCGCTTCAGGTCGCAGAGGCGGCCCGTATGGCCCATGCCGGCGCATCGTATGAAGAGATCGCCGCACGGCTGGAGGACATGCGGGATAAGATGCAGGCCTACTTCATGGTAGATACGCTGGAGTATCTGGCGAAGGGCGGGCGGATCGGCAAGGCGGCTCATCTGGTTGGCACTCTGCTGGACATGAAGCCTATACTGACCCTGCGCAACGGGGTTGTCGAGGCTTACGCACGCCATCGGACCCGCAAACGAGCGCTGGCGGCCCTTGATGAGCTGGTCACCAAGGGGGCGCAGGGCAAGAAAGGCCTCCATTTGGGCATTGTGCATGCCGTCTGCGAGGCGGATGCCCGCCGGCTGGCTGACTCGTGGCGGGAGAAGCTTCAGCCGGAGGTGCTGTTGTTCGCCGAGCTGGGGCCGGGTATTGGTGTCCACACCGGGCCGGGGACAATCGGGGTCTGTTGGTACTCCCCGGAGGGCTGAGACGCGGTCAGGTGAGCAGGCCATTTTCAACGAAACGAGGAATTGCATGGCGATCAGGATTGTGACCGACACGACGGCCAACCTGCCTCAGGAGACTCTGGACGAGTATGGCATTCCTACTGTGCCTCAATACGTGATCTTTGGCGAAGAGTCCCTCAAGGATGTCTTTGAGATCAGCTCGACCGAGTTCTACCGGCGGCAGGCCATCTCCCCGATATTGCCCAAGACAAGTGCACCAAGTGTGGGTGAGTTTGAGGAGGTCTTTGCGAACATACTCCGAGAGGACCCGAAAGCCACCATCCTGTGCGTCCACCCCAGCTCGGAAGTCAGCGGCACAGTCCGCTCGGCCAGGCCGGCGGCGGCGGCCTTTCCAACTGCGGACATCCGTGTCTTCGACACGCGCTCGATCTCTGCCGGTCTGGGGATGATGGTCCTCAAGGCGGCCCAGATGGTCAGGGCGGGCGCGGATATTGACGCCGTGATGGCTCAACTGGAAGCCATGCGTGACGGGATGCGCATCTATTTTGTGCCGGCCACATTGGATTATCTAGCCAAAGGCGGGCGGATCGGGAGGGCGTCCCACCTGCTGGGTACACTGCTGGACATCAAGCCGATTCTCCGAATGACTGACGGCACGGTAGAATCCTATTCTAAGGAACGAACCCACAAGCGTGCTCTGGCCGCCCTGCGCGACATTGCCCTGGCCGAGTTACAAGGGAAGCGGGGCGTCTTCTTCGGTGTGATCCATGCCGCCTGTGAAGAGGAAGCCCGCGCTTTGGCTGATGAATTGTGTCCGCATTTTGAAACTGAGATGTACCTGTTCGCTCAGGCCGGGCCGGCTATTGGTGTTCATGCCGGGCCGGGTACCATCGGCCTGTGCTGGTATGTCCCAAAGGAAGTGTAGAGCTTGATCAAGATCGTTACGGATGCCAATACGAACCTGCCTAGGGAGATCGTGGACGAATACGGCATCACGATGGTGCCTGCCTATGTGATCTTTGGGCAGGAGGCCCTGCGTGAGTATTTTGAGCTGGACAGCGCCGGCTTTTTTGCGCGCCTTTCTGAAAACCATGCCCTCCCCACGACCAGCCAGCCTTCTATTGGCGACTTCCAGATCGTCTATCGCCGCATTCTGGAGGAGTTTCCTGGTGCTACCATCCTCTCGATCCACATCACCAGTCTGGGGAGCGGGACGTTTTCATCGGCTCAGCAGGCGGCCAAACTCCTGACGGAAGCTGACATCCGTCTGTTTGACACCCGCTCATTTTCGCTGTCGCAGGGCCTGATGGTCTATGAGGCGGCACGGATGGCCCGTCAGGGCGCCAGCCCGGATGACATTTTGGCCCGCCTGGCCGACATGCGTGACCGGATGCAGACTTACTTCGTGCTGGACACGCTCGAATACGTGTACAAAGGCGGGCGCGTGGGTGTCGCGACTCACATGCTGGGTACATTGCTGGACATCAAACCGGTCTTGACCATCAGAGATGGCGCGATTGTTCCCCACTCGCGCCATCGTACCCGCACACGCGCCTTTGCCGCCCTGCGTGATATGGCCCTGGAGGGCGGGCGCGGCAAGCGTGCTCTGCGTGTGAGCGTCATGTATGCCCTGCATGATCAGTACGCCCGTGAGCTGGCTGAGGAACTCAAGGCCGCCCTTGACATCGAGACGTTGATTGTCGGGGATGTCGGCCCGGCGTTAAGTGTGTACACCGGGCCGGGGGCGCTGGGTGTGGCATGGTATGCCCCGCCGGAATAGGCGTTGCTGAAAAAGCGGCCTGACAGTAACCTCTCCCTGCTTCTGTGCGGTACAATCATCATCATGAACGAGACAACATCTGATAACCGCACGAACCTGCCCGCCGGGATGCTCACGCCCGGCCTGCCGCCGGATGCGTCGGAGGTACTGCGCCGTGCCGCCGCTGAGGTGATGGCCATTCAGGATGTCACGCTGGGCGATGCCCGCTCCCCGATCCGCATCCGGGGCCGGTTGACCATGGACTCTGAGGCGGCCTTCAAACGCCTGCGCCCCCTGTTTGAGGCAGTCGGGTACACGCCGCTGTTTCGGCGCGAGGACGGGCTGGATGTGATCCGGGCCTTGCCGGTCGTCTATGGGCGCGAGAAGCGGCGCACGCCCTGGGCGGCGATCATCCTGCTGTTGGCTACCATTGTGAGCGTGTTCTATGTTGGGGTGCAGGGTGAGCTGTATGTCCCCTTTCTGGATGCACTGCTCTACCGTCTGACGGGGGCTACTCTGACCAACCCGCCCGCAGACCTCCTGCCGACTGCCGCACAGTTCAGCTCAGCGGTGACAACCGGCGTCCTGTACACGCTGGCATTGCTGGGTATACTTGGCGCACATGAGATGGGGCATTACATTGTGGCACGCCTCAACAAGGTGCAGACTACCCTGCCTTTCTTCATTCCCCTGCCGTTCAACATTCTGGGGACTCTTGGCGCGGTGATCGCCATGCGTGAGCCGGCTCCCAACCGCAAGGTGCAGTTTGACATCGGCATTGCCGGCCCGCTGGCCGGCCTGATCGTGGCCGTGCCGGTGATGGTAGTCGGGCTGTTGCTCTCGCAGGTTGGGACAATCGAGTCAGGGCTGGCTGACTTGCCGCCAAGTTTACGCTCAGCAGAAGGGGCGGCTGTCACCATCTTTCACGAGGGCAACTCAATCGCCTATCTGGCGATCAAGTATCTCGTCTTTGGCCGGGTTCTGCCCAGCGGCAACCTCGATGTGTGGATACACCCGGTGGCCTTCGCGGCCTGGGCGGGCTTCCTGGTGACGGCGCTTAACCTATTGCCTATCGGCCAGCTTGACGGCGGCCATGTGCTGTACGGCCTGTTTGGTGAAAAGGCAAGGCTGGCCCGCCTGCCGGTGATCGCGGCGCTGGTGGTGCTCGGCACGGCTGGCTCGCTGAGCGAGCTGGGGGTCTTGGGCCTGAACTTCGGCTGGAGCGGCTGGTGGGTCTGGGTGATCTTCGCCATGGTGCTGTTGCGCAATCACGCCCCTGTGCTGGATGAGATCACCGCCTTGGACAGCAGGCGCAAGGCGCTGGGTGTGCTGATGCTGATCGTGTTCATCTTGATCTTCATGCCTACGCCGCTGGTTGTTGAGACGATCCCGCTGGCGCATTAAGAGACCAGACCATACTGAGGGCGGGGGTACAGCAGTGAGTACCCCCGCTTTTTGTTGATACCTGTTCGATTTTTTTTGCCCTGATCGGCATCAGGCGGTAAGCTTACCCCCATTATGTGTCAACCAGTTCTGAAACACAGGAGCTGTATGAACAAAACCCGCGAACCTGAACTGATCTCCACTGAGGAGCGGCCTTTCCAAACGGAGGAGTGTCCGAAGGCAGAAGGCAAAAGGACAGGCCGGGAAGCCCTGCAGACAGCCCTGATCATAGCGGCCAGCGTAGCGTTATCTATCGGGCTGGTGCTCTTTGCCTCCCGGCATGAGGAAGCCGTCAGGGATTGGGTAGCTCAGGCCGGCCTATTTGCGCCAGTGGTGATGATCGCCCTGTACGGGGTGCTGGGCCTCTCCCCGATCCCCTCTGAGCCGCTGACGCTGATCAACGGGGCGCTGTTTGGGTCGCTGTGGGGGACAGTGGTGGCCGGCACAGGCAATCTGGCGGCGGCCATTGTGGAATACTATCTGGGCAAGGGGATCAACAACCTTTCAAACTTCGAGGAACGGCGGCGCAGTCTGCCTTTCGGGCTGGGGAACTTCCCTGCCGACTCGGTCTGGTTTTTACTGGGGGCGCGGTTTGTGCCGGGCTACGGGCCAAAGCTCGTCAGCGTTGTCGGCGGGGTATACAAGGTGCCGTTACGGCGCTACATCTGGACGGCGGCCATCCCGACTTACGCTGGTGCGGCCTTGTTTGCGCTGAGCGGACAGGGGTTGTTCCATCTATTCTAGGTGTAAGCTCATCTGCAACGGACATTGGCATGGGGGCAAGGGTTATCCCTGCCCCCGTTTGCTTTGCCCGGCGGGTCAACTGTTCAGGGTGCGGGTGTGCCGGGTGCGCATTCGCCCCGGAAGTAAGCCCACTCCGCGCACTCTGTGCCGTCAGGGAAGATGCACACGCCATACTGGTTGCCCTGCTCATCCTCCCGAATCTCCAGCCGGTTGCCTTGCTCCTCGCAGTAGACTGAGGCCGGGTTAGCCAGCCCTATGTTTGCGGCGGGTGTGCCGGGTGCACATTCGCCCCGGAAGTAAGCCCACTCCTCGCACTCTGTGCCGTCAGGGAAGATGCACACGCCATACTGGTTGCCCTGCTCATCCTCCCGAATCTCTAATTGATACCCTTGGTCTACACAGTAGACGGAAGCCGGGTTGGCGATCTGTTCAGGCGGCAGTGAGGTGAGCGTTGGCGCCGGCCCGGCATCTTGAGTGGGGGGCTGGCAGGCCATGATCAGCAGGGAAAGGCTGGCCAGTGCGATCAGCGCCAGCACAAGTCGTCGGCTCATGATTTTCTTTGCTCCTTAACTATTCAGTAGCAGGCGGTTGATCTATCTCAACCGTGCAGGGGATGTCCCCTCTGGCCCTCATCATACAGGATAGGGGCTGGTTTGTCTAGAGCGGGCGGCGGGAGTTACGAGGCAGGCGGGATGTATCCGGCCTTTGGGGTGGTCACTGAGCGGCAGGGGGAAAAGGCCGCCGGACGAATGTCCTCTATGCAAGGCCAAAAAGATGTGCATCAGGGGCGGCCATGACAGCCGCCCCTGTTGAGTCTTGCCGCCTGTGCCCTCTAGAAAAGCGTGTAGATCAGCGGCCCAATGCCGGATGAGGACGCAAAGATCAACAGGAAGGCAAACAGCAACAGCACCACCACCATTGGGATAAGCCACCACAGCTTACGAGACCAGAGGAACTTCAGAAACTCCCCCACGATCCCCAGATTGTTGGCCATATTCTTGAAAAACTGGATCATGATCTCACCATCCAAAGCGTATTAGGTAGATTGCATCTCTTCTGTCTGCCTAACTGCCGGCCTTCTGACCGTTTGCCCCGTCCTTGTAGATGAGGAAACGGTCCATGACCAGCAGTTCCAATGCACCCTTGCGGAACGTGTTAAGCGCGTTCTGGGGAGTGGTCACAATCGGTTCGCCGCGCAGGTTGTAGCTGGTGTTCAGAAGGACTGGTACGCCGGTTGCCTGACCGAATTGTTTGACTACCCCATAGTAGAGGGGGTTATCGTGCGGGCGGACGGCCTGTAAACGTCCGCCCCCGTTGACGTGCGTCACAGCCGGAATGACGGACTGCTTGTCTTGCAGGATGGGGCGTACTACCAGCATGAAGCGCGGCGTGGATTGGCCCTCATATTTCCCCATCTCAAAGAAGCGGGGGGCGTCCTCTTCGGCCACGACGGGGGCAAAGGGGCGGAACGGCTCGCGGAACTTGATCTTGAGGTTGACGATCTGTTTCATCTCTTCGCGGCGCGGGTCTGCCAGAATGCTTCGGTTGCCGAGCGCACGCGGCCCCCACTCGAAGCGGCCATGGTACCACCCGACCACCCCGCCGTTGACGAGGGTGTCCACGGTGCGGGCGATCAGGGTTTGATCGTCGTCCACTTCCTCATAACGCACACCCTGTTCGTCCAGTACTTTTCTGATCTCTCCTGTCGTGTAGGCCCGGCCATAGTAGGCGTTCTCCATCACGAACTTACGCGGCTTCTGGAGGAGGATATGATAGGCATACAGGGCCGCGCCCAGCGCCCCTCCGGCATCACCGGCTTCGGGCTGGATGAAGAGGTCTTCAAAGGGGGTCTCTTCAAGGATGCGCCCGTTTGCGACGCTGTTGAGCGCCACGCCGCCGGCCATGACTAGATTCTTTGACCCGGTGCGCTCGTAGGCATGACGGGCCATCTTGATCATGATCTCTTCGGTCACTGCCTGAATGCTGGCGGCAATGTCGGCATAACGTTGATTCTCACGCGCGGCCTGGCCGTCACGGTCGGGGTGCGTCTTGGGGGTGAAGAACTCGCTTTCCTTCACTCTCGGCGGCCCGAATAGGTCAACGAACTTGCGGTTGTAGGTGTAGCGCGGTGAGTAGTGATAGGAGAAATAGTCCATATTCAGGGTGAAACTGCCGTCGTCGGCGATGTTCACCAGCCGGTATACCTGATCCAGATAGTTTGGCTCACCAAAGGGAGCCATGCCCATCACCTTGTACTCCCCTTCGTTCACCTCGAAGCCGAGATAGGCGGTGAAGGCTGAGTAGAGCAGTCCCACTGAGTGAGGGAAGCGAATCTCGCCGAACAGGTCTATTGAGTTGTCGCCCTGTCCGTTCCAGTTGGCACGCGCTGAGCCGATGGTGGCTGTGGCCCATTCGCCGACACCGTCAATGGTCAGGACGGCGGCCTCTTCGAAGGGGGAGCAAAAGAAGGCGCTCGCCGCGTGCGACATGTGATGTTCTGCAAATAACAGCTTGCCGGCCGGGATTTTCAGCTTGTCGAGGAGCTGGCTTTTGATCCACAGCTTCTCGTTGAACCACGTGATCATCGACTCGCGGAAGAACGAGATCGAGCGCGGGTAAGTCTGCAATGAACTCAAGAGGATGCGTTCAAACTTCAGCAGGGGTTTCTCATAAAAGACGGCATAATCAAGCTCGTCGGGCGTGATGCCGGCTTCCCGCAGACAGTATTCAATAGCGAGATGCGGGAAGCCGCTGTCATGCTTCTTGCGGGAGAAGCGCTCTTCTGCCGCCGCCGCTACTAGTTCGCCGTCTTTGAGGATTGCCGCCGCCGAGTCGTGATAGTAACAGGAGATTCCCAAAATGTACATGTGTGCCCTGCCCGCAATTTATGTATAGATACAGGTGTAAGAACAGGAGCGTTGTCACTCCCCGCTCCTGAGATCGAGTTGGATTATAACGTAAGCAATCCGCAGAGTCGAAAGCAAACACAGGCCTTTTCTTCCTGCCCCGTTTGACATCCTGCCGCTTCGGTTGTAATTGTAGAGGAGTTAGGTGCGCACTACACAGGAGAGTAAACCATGCGCCGCACTTTAGTAGTTCTAGGGTTTTTGGTGTGTTTGGTGGTGCTGTCTGCCTGTAATCTCCCTCTTACTGCTGCCCCATCCTCTGCCCCTCCCTCGCAGTCAGCCGATGCCGAAGCTCCGCTCATCCCCACACAGGGGGGCGCCGCCCCGCAGACCGACGGGTCTCCCGACACATGGGTTGACCCTTCCCAGTGTAACCGCTTCACCGCTCCTGACGGCAGTGATGAGAATGCCGGCACAGCGGATGCACCATGGGCTACCTTTGCCCATGCTGTTGCCTCTGCCCTCCCCGGCGATACCGTCTGCTTCCGGGCTGGGACTTACGCTGTCCCCGCTGAGGTCAGCATGGAAGCCGGCGGCTTGCCGGAGGGGGGCGCGATCACGCTGGCGGCTTACCCCGGTGAGCAGGTCATCCTCGATGGTCAGGGCACGGCCTCCAGTATCCTGATCCTGAAACAGGGAGTATCCCATGTCTACGTGGCAGGTTTCACCCTGACCCGCTTTACCATCTGGGGCATCTCGCTGGAGGGCGGCAATCATCATGTGATCCTCAGCCATCTCGATATTGGCGGGGGCGAGGCAGGCGTCCACTTCACGGTGGGTGAGTCAGGCGGAGACCCAATGTTTGGGCCGGTTGAAAATGTGATCTTTGAGGACAGCCGAGTCCATGACTCGATCTTTACAGCGGTGGACTGTACGCCGGGGCCGTGTAATCAGATGATCTTCGTCCGGCTGGAGATCACCGGTGCCGGCATGCAGGGTCAGGAAGCGTCCTTCGGCTCAGACGGGTTGGCTGTTGAACGCGGCCAGTTCATCGAGGTCACGGAGTGCGTCATTCACGACAACGGCGGTGACGGGATTGACCTCAACTCACGTGATTGGGACGGCAATGTGGAGTCTATCCTTGTCCAGCGCAACCGCGTTTACCGCAATCACTTGCAGGGGATCAAGCTGTGGGCCGGCGGACGGATGGAAAACAACATCGTGTGGGGGCATGGCATCAACCCGCTCATGATCGGCGCCTATCCCGGAGTGTACGAGGTGGTCAACAACACCATTGCCTACAATATGTGGGACGCCTCCTTCGCGGCGCGGGATTATGCCGCCACCTTCGCCTATCCCGGCGATTCCACGAACGGCGTTTCAGCGCCCATTACGCTGACGCTGATCAACAACCTGTTTGCCTTCAATACCGGCCCGAATGTGGGTGAGCCGACCGGCATCTATCTGGGTGCGGGTGTGACACTGGCGCGTGAGGGGGGCAATCTGTTCTTCAGCCGCGAAGACGGTGAGATCGAGGCGGAGTTTGTAACAGGCCGCGACCCGTGGTTCTCTCGGCAGGAGATCGCCGACGGCACATGGGGGCAGTTCAGCGGCAGTCTGGGCGATTTGGCTGACGATCCGCTGTTTGTGTCGGGCTGGCTGGAGGCTGATCTCCACCTCATGCCGGGCAGTCCGGCTATTGATGCCGGCATTGCTGAGGGCGCTCCAGCCTTCGATCTGGACGGGAATCCGCGCGGCGGACGGCCCGACATTGGCGCGTATGAGTGGAACGGCTGAATAAAGCCGCACCATCAGAGGGTGAATCCCCTCTTCGGCCAGCCGGCGGCACGATCATCCGGCAGTGTCTGCTGTGAATGACAGGAACGGCTCAGCCTGCCCCTAGCTGATACGACGGGCAGGCTGAGCCGCTTTTGGGTGAGACAGCCTGCTTTTGCCGTCTGCGCCTCTGTTGTATAAATAGCAGGGGGAGGTTGCCGCGCCATGAAGATTACCTTCTTTGACCCGCAAGGACACCACGAAATAGACACGCCCGACTGGCAGACATTGCTTGCGTCGGAAACAGGCACTCTCTGGGTGGATATGACCGGCCCGACCGATGCCGATGTGCAGGTCATGAGCGAGGTGTTCCAGTTCCATCCGCTGGCTGTTGAGGACACCCGTAACCATGAACAGCGCCCCAAAATCGAGGAGTACACCGGCTGTCTGTTCATCATCCTGAACCCCGGAAACAGCGGCCCGGAGGGGCCGGAGTTCCACGAGCTGGATGTGTTTGTCGGGCACAACTACGTCGTCACCGTCCACGCCGATGGGGCGCAGGTCATTGATCAGACCCGCCGCCGGCTCAGCCAAGCCGGGCCGGTGCCGGCGATGTCGCCCAGCTACCTGCTGTATGTGCTGATGGATGCGGCGGTAGACAGTTACTTTCCTCTGCTGGACAACGTGGCAGAGGAGATCGAACAGCTTGAGGATGAGGTGCTGATCGAGCCGCGCCAAGAGATGCTGGCACGCCTGTTTCGGCTTAAGCGGGCGTTAATTGAGATGTGGCGGGTTGTGTGGCCCCAGCGTGACATCCTCAACAACCTTATACATCACAACCCGCTCTTCATGGATCGGGAGGCCCTGCACTACTACCTGCGCGATGTAGCCGACCACCTGATGTGGATTGCCGACATGGTCAACACCTTCCGTGATACGCTGACAGGAATCATGGACTTGTACATGTCAGCCGTGTCCAACCGCCTCAATGTGGTGGTGAATCGGCTCACCGTCCTGACGCTGATCATTGGCGCGATGACCGTCATCGGCGGATTCTATGGCATGAACTTTGTGCAGACGTGGCCTCCATTTGGGCAGGCATGGGGTGTGCCGTTTGTGCTGGGCCTAATGGTAGTGGTCACCGGCGCGTTGCTGGTGCTGTTCAGAAGGCTGGGGTGGTATTGACAGGCCCTCCCTGTCAGGCCCTGCCGTCTTAACGGCGGCCCTGCGGCTTGTAGGCTGGCCCTTGCAGGCCCATAATCAAAAAGCTGGCTCGCTTGATCCTGCCAGCCGTCACCTTACGAGGAGGAAGAGCTATGCTGAAGGAGTTCAAGGAATTCGCCATGCGGGGCAACGTGCTCGACATGGCGATTGGTATCATTATCGGTGCGGCCTTTGGGGCTGTTGTGAACTCGCTGGTCAACGATGTCCTCATGCCGCCGATTGGCCTGTTGCTCGGCAAGGTGGATTTCGCCAACCTGTTTGTGGTGCTTCAGGGCGGCGCGGCCAATCCGGGGCCGTATGCGTCTCTAGCCGAGGCACAGGCGGCTGGTGCGGTGACGATCAACTATGGCTTGTTCATTAACACCATCATCAACTTCCTGATCGTAGCGCTGGCGGTGTTCTTCCTGATCAAGGGGTTTAACAGACTGCGTGCTCCAAAGGAAGCGCCTCCTGCCGAGCCGACCACCAAAGAATGCCCATTCTGCTTCTCGACCATCCCGATCAAGGCCAAGCGCTGTCCGTACTGTACGTCGGAATTGTAGCGTGCCTGACGGTATGGATGGCTGAAACGGAGGGGCGGCTCACATGAGCCGCCCCTCGTTTGTCTTCTGCCCAAGCTCCTGAGGAAGCCCCGCTCTATTGCTCGTAGCGGTTGATCAACTCGACAGCGTTCATGCCGGAGCCGATGGTGGTCGGCACGCCGCCGCCCGGATGCGTGGATGCGCCGGTCAGATACAAGCCGTCAATGACCCGTGACTTGGCCTTGGGCCGGAAGACGGCCTGAGCGGTCAGGTCCTGCTGGAGGCCGTAGATGCCGCCGGCAGGCAGGCGCAGACGCCGCTCGAAATCCAGCGGGCTGGACATTTCCGCCACCTGCACATGCTTATCAAGGTCAGGGATGGCATAGCTGGAGAGGTAGCTGATGACATCCTCTATGAATCCCTCTTTGATTTGATCCCAGTCTGTCCCCTTGAGGTTGTAAGGCCCTTGCAGGATCAGGTTAAGGACGTGATGCCCCTTAGGCGCGAGTGAGGGGTCTGAGGCGGTGGGCCAGCAGATCAGCCCAAACTGCCGGTCGGGCAACAGCCCCTTGCGATACCTGTTCCAGTACGAATCGTTCATCTCAGCCATCGGCACGGTAAAGATGCTGTGGTGGGCGTTAAGCGGCGGCTGATAATCTACACCGATGTACATCATCGGGCAGGCCAGCGCCGGCTCATAGCTCTTGATGCCGTAGCGGGCCAGAGGGGGCAGGTGTTCCTCACCGATCAGCTCCAGATAGAGCGTCTTAGCGTTGATGTTCGATACGATCACATGGGCGGTGATCTCTGTGCCGTCAGCCAGCACTACTCCGACAGCCCGGCGGTTGCGCACAATGATCCGCTCGACTGCTGAGTTGAACCTCATTGTCATACCGGATCGCTCCCCACAACGGGCAATGGCCTCCGGAATCTTGATCATGCCGCCGCGCGGATAGAAAAGCCCTTTGTGTTCTGAGTACGGGATCACCGCAAAAATGCCCGGTGTGAGGTCGGGCGAGTGGCCCGCGTAGTAGGATTGATAGGCCATGATCTGCTGGACTCGTTCGTCTTTGAAGTACCGCCTGACCACATCCTGATAACTGGCGATGAAGAAGGGCAGGAAGGCGGCGATCACCGGGCGGCGCATCATCAGGTCCAGCATGTCGGCGCCGCCGATCAAGGGGGTAATGAAGAAATCCTCGCCGCCCCGATCAATGAACTCAGCAAACCGGTCTATGAAGCGGTAGTAGCCGTCCACCTCATCCGGCGCGATCTGCCGGATCGCCTCAGCAGTTCCCTCGATGCTTTCGGGGATGTCCACCCGCCGGCCATCCGGCAAGATGACGGAGTAGATCGGCTCGCAGGGGATCATGTCCAGTTCCTGCTCCAGCGTTGTACCCAGCTTCTGGAAGGCCAGGTCGATCAGATGCGGCACTTCAACAATGGACGCCCCCACGTCGAAGTGATACCCTTCTTTCTCGAAGGTTGAGCAACAACCGCCCAGTTGACTGCTCTGTTCCAGCAAAAGGACCTTGCGGCCCTGCCGGGCGAGGATCGCACCTGCTGTCACCCCGCCACAGCCTGCCCCGATGACGATGACATCATAGTCAGCCATTGTTGGTCAACTCCTTGTCTTTGTGAGGAACCGGTCACGCTGTGAGCAGGGGCTAGATGTAGTACCGCCCCGGCAGGTAGGGTATCTGTCTGGCCAGATGCGCGAGGGTACGCTTCTGGGACTCGTCGAGGCTCAGGTAAACAATGACAAGAATACCTGCGATCAACAGCAGGATAAAGAAGAGAGGGCTTTTCTTGAACATGGCAGACAGCATCCTTTCTTGGCCGGCCAGTTGTTAAGGCCCGCATGGGGAAAGCAGAGGAAGCAGCCTGCTCTCATTATACAACGAAAATCCGCCGGACGGTGCGCGCAGTCTGCGAGGCCCTCTTTTGTTCTGCTATGTACAAATAGCATATCCGCCTTCCATGCGTTATCATACCCCCATGAGCGACGATCAGTCCACGCGCCGTCCCTTTGGCGAGCGCGACGAAGCCCAGAGAAAATTGCCCCTCGGCTCTCAGCCGCCTGCCCGCCGGTTGCGTCTGGAGGACCTGCCGCCGCTACAACTGCCTGCCGTGCCTCCCCCTCCGCCCCTGCCGGAAGAGCCGGAGCCGGCCAGCGGGCAGGACGTCCCGCCGGTCGTTGATGAGCCGGAAGATGCCCCCAGCTTGATCGTGGTTCGGAGGAAGCGAAACCGCGACGCCGCGCATTCACGGCTTAAACCGCCTGCTCAGGCCTCCCTGCCTCAGACAGAAGAAGCTCAGCCTGAGGTGCGCCCGCAGGCGGCCATCCAGCTTGGAGTGGTAGTCCGCACAGTGGGGGTGATCCTGCTGATCGCGGTCATCAGCGCCACGCTGTTCACATGGTGGACGCCTAACGCCTTTCTGCCCGCCCGCTCCGTGAGCCAGCTTTCGGTAGCGCTGGCAACTCAGTCAGGGGCGGCGCTTGTCCCGCCGACCGAAGTTCCTGCCCTCACCCCGACCCCTCTGGCCCCGCCGACCAACATCGGAATTGTGAGCGGGCATCGGGGGGTGCATCCGGATTCGGGGTTGTCGGACCCCGGCTCGGTCTGTGCGGACGGCCTGACAGAGCAACAGGTTAATGAGATGGTAGCCTCTCAGGTTGTTTCGTTACTGCAGGGGCAAGGATACACGGTTGACCTGCTTGACGAGTTTGACCCGCGTCTGAACGGTTACCGGGCACTGGCGTTAGTCTCGATTCATGCCGACTCGTGTGAGTATATCAACGAGCTGGCGACCGGCTTCAAGGTGGCCAGTTTCGCTGAATCAACCGCGCCGGAGGAAGATGCCCGGCTGGTGAGTTGCCTGATCAACCGCTATGCCGCCACAACCGGCTTGGAGTTCCGGCCCAACAGCATCACCTACGACATGACCGACTATCACACCTTCCGCGAAATTGCACCCGGCACGCCCGGTGCGATCATCGAGATCGGGTTTTTGTATCTGGATCGAGACTATCTGACCCAGCACCCGGACGTGGTCGCTCTCGGCATTGCGCGGGGGATCATGTGCTACCTGCGCAACGAGGCGCCGGACGGGGGGAGCGCCCCTGCATCGCCCCCTGCGAGCACACCCTAGCCGTATTGGCCGCACGAATCAGCAAGGGAGATCGAACATGACCGCTGACAAAGAGCTTGTAATGTATGTCCGCAACAGCTACTGCCCCTATGTTGCCAAGGCGCGGCGGGTGCTTGAGCGTCATAACATTGCCTGCCGCGAAATCCCCATTGACGATGATCCGGTTGCTGAACAGCGTGTCGTGGAGTGGACGGGGTTTAAGTCTGTCCCGACGATCATTGTGGCACGCCCCGGTGAGGACCTGCCCATCGAGCCGCCGGCCCCGCTGGAGCCGGGCGCCAGCCCGCGCAATATTGACCGCGGCAGTATGATCACCGAGCCAAGCGAGGAAGGGCTGATTCACTGGTTGCGTAAACACGGGTTTGTGGAATAGCTCAGCGCCCCCTTCATTCATCAGGCAGACTAGTATGCTCGACTCCTTTGCCAGCCGCCTTGCCCGTTCAGCGCCACTGCGCCATGTACTGTTTCTGGTTGCGGCACTTCTGGCTGTCTGGGGCACAGGCTATCACTTCGGTACTTTTGACCAGATCGTCCACATCCCCTACCTGCTCAAGGGCGTCTATCCTGAGCTGTACCCCAACGACGACTTCCTGAACCTGCGCTTTTATCATTACTCCTTCTTCTGGTTCGCCTTTGAGCCGTTTGTGCGTCTGGGCGTGCTGGAGATCGCCGTCTTTGTGGTGCATCTTCTCTCCACCTACTTCACTTTCTGGATGGCGTGGGAGCTGAGCATCACCCTGTTCAAGAACCCGCTGACTGCCCTGTTCACACAGACAGCGTTCATCTTCCCCCATCTAGGACTGCCCGGCTTCACCCTGATCGAGTTCTGCCTGCTCAACCGGAACTTCGTACTGCCGTTCCTGATGCTGGCCATGGTGTTGTACCTCAAGCGGCGCTATCGGCTGGCCTATCTGATACTGGGGCTGATGTACAACCTGCACGCCATCTCGGCTACCTTTGTGCTGGCGATGTTCCTGCTGGATAGTGTACTGCGCTGGCGGCAGGTTGGCTGGAGAAATATGCTGGTCGGCCTGATGTTGTTTGTCATCGGCGCATGGCCTGTTCTGTTCTGGAAGACCAATCACAGCCCGATTGACTTCTCGCTTCGGCCCGATGTCCTGGATGTGTCGAGCCGGGCTATGCTGGCCACCATCTATTACATGTTCCTGCCCCAGCCGTTTGTCATTATGGATACCCTCAACGGGGTAGGGACGCTGGGGCTGTTCCTTGCCGGTCGGAAGCATGCCCCCTCCGGTGAGCACGACCGCCCGATGACCCATTTTGTCTATGCGGTCGGCGTGATCCTGCTGGTGCAGGTCATCACGACGTACTGGCTGCCCATTACCATCATCCTTCAGTTTCAGATCCTCCGGGCGGCCACCTTCCTGCTCCTGTTTGGTTACCTGTATTTTGCCAACCTGCTGGCCCGCATCTATCAGGAGAGCCGCCTTGACCTCGACAGTTTCGCGGTCTTGTTGGGGGCGTTTATCGTGTCGGTTGTGCCTGTTGTGCCCTGCCTGATCTGGCTGGCGCGGCGCTGGCTGGCGGGGCGGCGCTGGCTTCAGCTAGGCATTCAAGGGACGCTGGCTGTTGGCATGATCGCCGGAGTGCTTCTGGCGCGTCAGGCCGGCTTGTATCAGCCGGGCTTTCACCTCTACGGGCCGGATACGGAGTGGGTCGAGGTACAGCGCTGGGCCAGAGATAATACCCCGCAGGATGCCCGTTTCATCACCCCGCCGCACCTGTCGTCTTTTTATGTTCCAGACTGGCGCGTTTTCTCACAACGCTCTACAATTGCCACCCTGCCGGAGGTCATGGAAATCCCTTTTGCACCGGACTACCTCTCCAACTGGCAGAGCCGCTTTGAGTCAGTCGCGCCGGGGGCTGTTGCCCGTTTCAACTACAACTACGGTGAAAATCAGGCCATCGCGGCTGAGGCGTACTACAGCCTCTCGCTGGAGGAGGTGCGGCAGGTTGCGAGGCAGTATGGCGCTTCGTATCTGGTGGTCGAAAAGCCGCACACCCGCAATTTGCCGGTCGTCTATGAGAACGAGGGGTTTATTGTCTATGACCTGCGCGGGATGTCCGGAGAGTAACGTTCGCTTTTTGGTTTGTTGTGACGGGAGACTGTTGTTTCATGGGTTACCAAGTAAGTTGGGAGAATGATGAGCAGACTGTTGTGAAGATTAAGGTAGTACCGCCGCTGACATGGGATGAGATCGAGGCGGCCTTTGCCCAGAGCGCTGAGATGATCAGAGGTCTTGAAGGGGATGGCTGCCTGATCTATGATGCTGTCGAGATTGCCTCGATGCCTCCAGCCGGCAACCCGATTGGGCGTGCCCAAAGCCTGATCTCCCTCAGGCCTCAGAACTTGAGGCTGTTCGTCTTTGTGGGCGGCAGTCATTTGGCACGGCAGATCGTGAACATCTTCGACAAGGCGCTCTGGCTGAACTGGGTAGCAACCGCCGACTCTGTGGAAGAAGCCTGTCAGTTGATCAAGGCCAGAAGCCAGACCCCCCTGTCTGAATAGGGGGTGTTTGCCGGGCCGCTCTGAATGTGGGGGTGAAAGCCTATGCCGGACCGTCTCCAAAAGGCACTGCCTGACCTGCTGATCGCTGCGCTGTTGCTGATCGTCCCCCTGATCCTGTTTTTCCCTCAGACGCTTGGCGGGAAGACCATCCTGCCGGTAGATAACCTGTTTGCTTTCCAGCCCTACCGGGCGCTGGCCGATGAGTATGGGATCAGCCAGCCGCATAACGGCCTGATCTCCGACCTGATCCTTGAGAATTACGTCTGGAAGCAGTTTGTCCGCGATTCAATTGCCTCCGGCGAGATTCCGCTGTGGCAGTCATACATCCTGGCCGGGACGCCCTTCCTTGCGGCAGGGCAGAGTTCAGCGCTGTATCCGTTTTCGGTACTGTTCTGGATCATGCCGCTGGCCTCGGCCTATGGCTGGTTCACGGTACTGCAATTATGGATCGCCGGCCTGAGCATGTACTTGTTCGTCCGCGTGCTGGGGCTGAGACGGCTGGGCGGACTGGTTGCGGGCATGGCCTATCAGTTAAGCGGCTTCTTCTTGGTGAGCGTCGTCTTCCCGATGATCATCGCGACAGCGGCATGGCTTCCGCTGGAGCTGGCTATGATCGAGCTGACCCTCCGGCAGGCTAAGGCGCTGGGGCGTCCGTCCAGCCTGCCGTGGGTAGTGCTGGGTGCGTTGGGTTTGGGGATGGCGGCGCTGGCCGGGCATGTCGAGGCGCTCTATTTCACCCTGCTGGTGATGGCCTTCTACGCCGCGTGGCGCTTGATCGCAGAGACCGTTGCCCTGCGCCGCTCAGGAGATGACCGTAGGATATGGCGCTGGCTGGCCGTCCGTGCCGGCTGGCTGGCGGCATTGGCAGGCCTGGGGCTGGCGTTGAGCGCTGTCCAGATCATCCCCGCCTATGAACTGGCCAGCCGCAGTTTCCGTGAAGGGGCTGTCACGCTGGCACAGGTACGCGGGTGGGCCTATCCGCCCCGCCATGTGCTGGCTTTCTTCATGCCCAATGTTTTCGGCAATCCGGCTTACCACAGCTACTTTGACGTGTTTAGCTGGCAGGTGACACCCGTCACGGTCAATGCCGCCGGCGAGCCGATCCATACCATCTTCTGGGGTGTCAAGAACTACGTGGAGGGCGGCGCGTATCTGGGGTTGTTGCCGATGGCGCTGGCCGGAATCGCCATACTGCACTGGGTGGCAGGGCGTGTCACGCGCGGACGTGAAGCTGATCCCTATCTGGGTGCAGAGGGGCCGGGCCGCCCCTACCGCATTTTGTTTGCCGTGCTGGCGGTGCTGTCTGTCTCATTCATCTTCGGTATGCCGACCTATGCCCTGTTGTATTACGGACTGCCGTTCATCAACCAGTCCCACTCGCCCTTCCGGTGGGTGTGGCCGCTGACACTCAGCGCGGCTGTGCTGGCCGGCTTTGGGGCAGAGCGGCTGCAACGCCTCCACGCCCAGAAGACCGCCCCCGTCCGGCGCACCTACGGCATTCAAATTCCGACCGGGCGGGTTGTCTCAGTGCTGGCGCGGGCGTGTGTGGGCGGGGGCGCGGCGGTGCTGGCCCTGCTGGCGTTGAGCCGTGCCTTTTACGGACAGATCGAAGGGGTTGTTCAGCGCATCTTTGAGGGGCTGGCGCTTGCCCCTGAGGCCTTCCCGGACGGGCGGGCTTTCTATTCCTTTGAGGCGCAGAATGTGCTGATCTTTGCCCTGACGCTGATCGCGGCTGGGGTGGTCCTGCGTCTGGCCTTGAGCAGGCTGTCTGTCCCGTTGCCGAACGGCACGAGCGGGCTTCCCTTGTGGGAGGCGCTGGCTGTGATCCTGATCGCAGTTGATCTAGGCGGGGCGATATGGGGGTTCTATCCGGCCAATGACCCCCGCCTGCTGGACGTAACCCCGCCCGCCATCGCCCGCCTTCAGGCGGATACCCTCATGGGGCGAAGCTCCGATCTGCCGCCCGGCGACTACAGCCCCTATCTGTGGCGTTTCATGCCCTATGAAGTGCCGGGCGCCGATACGATGAACGCCAACATCGGCTGGCTGAACCATCTGCAGGACGGGGCAGGCTATGACAGCCTGATACCGGCCCAGTACGCCGACTATATGCGGGTGATCCAGCCGCAGGACGATCTGGCCTACAACCGCATCGCCCCGATCTACACCAGTCACCCCGACGCGCTCGACTCGCCCCTGCTGGACCTGCTTGGTGTGCGCTACATTGTCACCGAGACCACCATTGACAGCCCCAAGTACAGGCTGGCCTATCAGGACGAGGCCGTGCGGATTTACGAGAATCTGGGTGTGATGCCGCGTGCCTTTACCCTGCCTGCTGACAGTACGGCGGCTTATCCGGCGGGCGGGTTTGCGCAGGCGGCGGTCCGGCATGATGTGCGGCAGTATGTTCTGGTCGAGGAGCCTCTCCCCTGTGAGGCAGGCCCCGCCGGCCTAGACCCGTGTGATTATCTGATGTCTGCCGCTGAGGCCGCTGAGGCTGTTCCCGCCGCTGTCACGGTCTATTCTGCCAATGAAGTCTGGGTGGATGCAGAGGTCAGCGGGCCGGCTTGGCTGGTCGTCACTGACAGCTACTTCCCCGGCTGGCGGGCGTGGATCAGGCCGCTTGGGGCAGGTGACGATGCCGAGCAGGAAGCTGACGTCCATCTGGTGGATGGCAACTTTCGCGGGGTACTGCTCCCAGCAGGGGCATGGACAGTGCGCATGAAGTACAGCCCTGACACATTTAAGCTGGGGGCGTTCGCCTCATTCATGGCCGGCATGATGATCCTGTTCATGCTTGGCGTGTGGGGCTGGCGTTACGTCTACCGTGAGGAGGCGGACATCAGCACGGCGCGGCGTGTGGCCAAGAACTCGCTGACGCCGATCCTGCTGAACCTGTTTAACCGCGGCATCCAATTTGCGTTTGCCTTTGTCTCACTGCGTATGCTGGGGCCAGCCGGGTCGGGCAAATACCAGTATGCCGTCGTGATTTGGGGCTGGTTTGAGATTCTCTCCAACTTCGGGCTGAACACCCTGCTCACCCGCGAGGTGGCCCGTGATCGCAGTCAGGCCAACAAGTATCTCTCCAATACAACGGTACTGCGCCTATGGCTGGCGGCGGCGGGCGTGCCTCTGCTGGCAGGGTTTCTGGCCGTCAGACAGCTCTTTGTTGACCCCCCGCTGGAGCAGGATACCTTATGGACAATTGGCCTGCTGTACGCCGGGTTGTTTCTCTCGACTATCAGCACAGGCCTGTCGGCGCTCTTCTATGCTTATGAGAAGGCTGAGTACCCCGCCGCCATCCAGACGATCAGCACCATGCTGACTGCCTGTTTGGGGGTGCTGGCCCTGCTGGCAGGCTGGGGGATCATCGGGCTGGCAGGGGTCAGCATTGTGGTCAGCGCCTTCACGCTGATTGTCATGGGGGTCCTGACAATCCGCCTGTTCTTCCGCCCCCGTCTGGAGGTGGACGGCAGGCTCCAGCGGCAGGCACTGTGGGAATCCTTCCCTCTGATGATCAATCACCTGCTGGCGACGCTTTTTTTTCGTGTGGACATCATCCTGCTTGAGTTCATCACCCGCAACAATACCGTCGTCGGATGGTACGGCATTGTCTATAAATGGATTGACGCGTTGAACGTGATCCCCTCGTTCTTCACGGCGGCGCTTTTCCCGGTTATGAGCCGCCAAGCCGCTGAGGATCGTCCTGCGCTTCTGCGCAGTTATACCCTCTCGATCAAATTGCTGACCCTGATCTCATTGCCGGTAGCGGTCATCACAACCCTGCTGGCGTATTTTCTGGTCGGCCTGCTGGGCGGGCCGGCTTTCCTGCCGCATGGGGCGGTAGCGCTTCAGCTTTTTGTGTGGAGCATCCCGATTGGCTGGATCAACAGCGTGACCAACTACGTGCTGATCGCGCTGAACCGTCAGCGCGTGCTGACATGGGCCTTCCTGATAGGGACGGCTTTTAACGTCGGGGCCAACCTGTACTTCATTCCCCGTTATTCTTATCTGGCGGCGGCGGTCATCACCAGCTTATCAGAGCTGGTTCTGCTGACCTGCTTCTACCTTGTCCTGCTGGGTGTGTTGGGGCGTGTGGCATGGATGCGGCTGTTGTGGAAGATCGGGCTGGCGGCGGCGCTGATGGCCGCCGCCACATGGGCGCTGGCGGGTATCAGCGTTCTGCTGGCGCTGGGGGGCGGCGCGGCGGTCTACGGCGCGGCGATCTTTCTGTTGCGTCCCTTCAATCAAGAGGAGCGGGAGCGGCTTGCGCCCCTCATGCCGTCCAGCCGGCGGCAGGCCGTTGATGGGCAAGGGAGCAACCCTTCGATGTAGTTCTGGGGCAGGAGGTTCAACTTGTCATCTCAACCTGAGGGCAACAAACTGCCAGATCGTTCCGTTCCCCCTCTCCCGCGTGGAAAGCGGCTTCTCTTTTCCCTCGTCGCTGTCTTGTTGGGTCTTCTGCTGTTGGAAATGTGCGGGCAGGGGGTGCTGTATGTGAAGCGGGCTGTTTTCCAGCCCGCCTGCCGGCATCCTAACGAGGCAACCTGTCCACTGGCCCCCTTCCAAAGTGATCAAACCGAAGCCCTCATCTCTGACCCGTTTACAGGGTATAGCTGGCAGCCTGGCTATCAGGGCGAATGGCTCTCGATCAACTCGCTTGGCTTCCGGGGGGCTGAGATCAGCACTGCCAAACCGGAGGGAACGTTGCGGGTAGCTGTGGTGGGAGGGTCAGCCGCTTTTGGGGTCGGTGTGCATGACGACGAGACCATTGAAGCTTATCTTGCAACGGCACTGTCCGAGCGGCTGGGGCGTCCGGTGGAAGTCATCAATGGGGCGGTCACTTCATTTAACTCGTCTCAGGAACTCTCTCAGATTCTCTTCCGGATCATGCCTCTTGACCCGGATGTCATCATTGTCTACGATGGGCGGAATGACATCTATTTTGGGCTGTCGCCGGTGTGGGAGCCTCATTACCCCCCCGGCCTGCGCGACTTTCAGTACCATCTGGCCAGCCCCAGGCCAAGGCCCTTCTCGCAAACACCTGCAGGGCATTTCCTGCTGACCCGAACAGCGATTGGGATTGGTCTCGATCAGTTGGTCTACCTGATCAGGGGGCGTCAGACCTACGGTGACAGCGGGACGCTGGCCATGCACCTTGAGGCGGTCGAGGTTTACCAGCAGAATCTGGAGCGTATTGCCCTCCTCACTCAGGCTGAGGGCATCCAGACAGTTTTTGTCCTGCAACCTTCATTGGCGGCGGGCAGTAAGCCCCTCACAGAAGCTGAGCGCGACTATGTGCGGGTCGCTCAACAGGAAGGCTATTACGACCTGCTGTCTGCTTATTATCCTCTGGCTGTTTCGGCTATGATGGAGGCTGGCCGGAATACAGGCACTCCTGCTTACGACTTCACCACCCTGTTTGATGCAGAGACAGAAACCATGTATCTCGATGAAGTTCATCTAGCCCCGGCTGGCAACCGTGTTGTAGCACTGCATCTGGCCGATATTGTGGCCGAGCTGATCGAAGATCGGGCGAGATAAGGCTTAGAACTGGTTGTACGAAGCTTCTACCGTCGGCTCAGGTGACGTGCGATCCACCCAGCGGGGAACGGCTCGTTTGATCTTGAGCGGGTCGCCAAACAACCGCACCCCCAGCCCGAACGGTAAGGCAACGGTCACGTAGAAGAGCATCAGAAAGGCACGTCCGATGATGTCGCCGATAAACTGGCCTACTCGTTTCCATGCCTTCCAGATGAGGGATAAGTACCGCATGAGACGCTCCTTATGGTAGAATGGTGCTGGTGATTATACCAGTTTCGCCGTGGGCCGGGCATATTCCTCTGGGATTGTTGGTCAAATATACGTAATTTTACGGATGCCGGATTCTTCGATTTAGATTACGATTACATTAAGGAACTTACCCTCGACTAGATCGGCAATGAGATCAGTCCATCAAATGAGTCTCTGGGTCTCTGCTCCTGACAGGTGTACGGAGCATTGAGTTTCTGTTTTGCTTGCCGCTGTTCTGGGAGAAAAGGAGGTGCCATTTGTCGGACAATCTTATCCGGGAAGTCCACACATCCCTGCTGAATTATGCCCTGCAAGGCTTAGGGGTATCCCCTCTAGCCGGCGGCGCGTTTGACCTGACCCCCTATCTCAACCTGCTGGCGAAAGGCAATGCCCGCGGCCCGCAGGCTGACGCCATCCTGACGACGCTTGCGCCCAAAGGGGAGCGTTCTGGCACAGAGGCCAAGCTGGCGCCGGGGCCGCTGGCACTGACGCACGAAACGGTCCTGCGGACGGGCAGGCCGTCCGGTGACCCGCGTGCCGCGTTTGAACGCGACTGGCGGACGTTGGGGAATGACCCGGCGCTCTACTTCGAAGCCGCCGCTGAGGTGATCCGTAAACATGCGTGGGCTGTTCAGGGCCGGCGCGGTGAGCCGGGTGTCTCGCTGTATGAGGAGTTCAAACTGCTCACGGCGCTGGTGTATGCCTCCGGCTTTTCCCCTCAGCCATTTGAGCGGTTCACGCTCATAGCAGGGGATTTTCCGGGCATTCAGCGCACCATCTACACCATCACCTCGAAGGGGGCGGTCAGAGGACTGCGTGGCCGTTCGTTCTTCCTTCAGCTTCTGGGTGATGCAGTAGTCCGAACCCTGATGGCCGAACTCGGCCTGGTATGGCAGAACGTGGTCTATGTGGCCGGCGGCAAGTTTTTGCTTCTGGCGCAGCCGGATGCCGCTGACAAGGTCACGGCGTGCGCGGCTGGCATCAACGCCCGCCTGCTGGACTACTTCCACGGCGACCTGTCGTTGTGTGCGGCTTGTCGGGAGGTTGGGGCAGGGGAGCTGTACGGTGAGGCCTTTGCAGAACGGTACAAATCCCTTAAGGACGTGCTGGCGGAGGCCAAACTGCGCCCCCTGTCTGAGCAGGCCGCCCAGAACTGGGAGAAGCTGTTCGCCCCGCAGGGGGCAGGCACAGACCGTCATTGTGCCGTCTGCCACTACGACCCGCAGGATGAAAGAGAACTCCATCGCGTGGGAGATGACTGGTGGTGTGAGGCCTGCCTCAGCTTCGACGAGCTGGCCGAGACGTTGTGCTTCCGGCATGATTATCTCTCTGTTGACAACCGCCCGGAGCAGAACGGCGCGCGCTGGCAGGAGCATCTCTACAACCTGTCGGGGCTGTGGTATGGCCTGCACGATCAGCCGCCGCAGGGAAGGTACTTTTACCGCCTCAACAACACCGACTTCTGCTCGGTCGGCGCAGTCGGATTCCGTTTCCTGGCCACCCGTACACCCATCGCGCGGGACAGGAAGACCGGCAAGGAGAGAATCGCGGACTTTGACACGCTGGCTTGGATCAGCGAGGGGATCGAGCGCATCGGCATCCTGCGGATGGATGTGGACAATCTGGGCCTTATCTTCGGCGAGTATATCGCCCCGCTCAGCTTGACCCGCCTGTCTGCCGCCAGCGCCGCTATGGGCCTGTTCTTCGACGGGTGGCTGAATGTCATCTGCGAAGAGATGGAGGGTGCGCTGAGGCTCCCTCAGAGCCTCTACGTTATCTACGCTGGAGGCGATGATCTGTTTGTCGTCGGGCCGTGGCATATGGTGCCTGAGCTTGCCAAGCGCATCCACGATAGCCTGGCGGCTTATGTCAACTACAACCCCTACATCACCATCTCGGCGGGAATAGCCGTCGAGGAGGAGCACTTCCCGCTCTATCAGGCCGCTGAACATGCCCGCAAGGCCCTCGATGACGAAGCCAAAGAGCACATCCGTCCGGATGGCCGCAAGAAGGACGCCATCAGCTTTCTGGGGAAGGTGGTCGGCTGGGAGGAATGGGAGACGGTTACCTCACAGCGGGACGAGCTTGACGGCCTGCTGAAGGATGGCATGCCCAGCGCCCTGACCCAGACCATCCGGCAGATGCACGCTCAGTACGAGCAGGCGTGTGAGCGTCAGAAACCCGAACCGGGAAAGCTGATCTATGGCCGCTGGATGTGGATGCAGGCCTACAGCCTGACACGTCTGGCTGACCGTCATAAGGAAGTGCCCCATGTGAAGGATCGTATCAGAACATTGCAGGAATCGCTCCTCTCCCCGCAGGCTATCCGGCTGGCCGGGCTGTCGGCGCGGTGGGTGCAGTACCTGAGACGCAGGAGAACGGAAGGACAAGGAGGAAGGTAACAATGGGACGGTCTGACAGGTCACGGGATCGTGATCAAGAAGTGAGCATTACCTTGAGCGAGGCGGATCGCCGGCGCATCATTGTCGAGGGAAATCCTGAGAAGCTGGTGAAGGAGGCAGAACGGATCGGTTATAAACTGCAACAAGCCGGTCTAAACTCTGCACAGATCCGCAACGTGTTTGGGGCAGTCCGCCAGATTCAGTTTGCATGGCCTTATGACGCAGGGGAAAGCGATCCGGCGACGTGGCAGGCTTACCGCCGTTTGCAGTTGCTTAAGCCCAAACTGGAATATACGGCGGCGCGTAACAAGCAGGTCAAGCCGCTGAAGGACGTTCTCATCCCAGCAATTGATGATGTCGGGGCCGACCGGCAGCGTTTCCAGAATCTGATTGATTTCTTCGAAGCTATTCTGGCCTATCACAAGGCGGCGGGAGGTAAGTAACGATGGCGAACTCGGTTAACCTGTACGGGCGCATCTTTATCACAGGCAACATCCGCGCTGAGACGGGCTTGCACATCGGCGGCTCGCAGAGCGGGCTGGAGATTGGCGGCGTGGATAATGTGGTCATCCGTGACCCGTTGACTGACCGTCCTTACATCCCCGGCTCTTCCCTGCGCGGCAAGATGCGCTCCCTGTGGGAGAAGAAGAACGGCGCCCCCCAGAACTGGCCGATTGGGCAGGGGGTACGCATCCATATCTGCGAGAGATTAGAGCAGTACGCTCGATGCCCGGTCTGCCAGATTTACGGGGTGCCGGGTCAGCTTGAGGCATCCTCCCCGACACGCCTGGTGGTGCGTGATGTCTTCATGAGCGAGGAGAGCGCGAAAGCCCTTGAGAGCGTGGCTCAGACCGACCTGCCCTACACCGAGGTCAAGTGGGAGGCCGCCATTGACCGTGTCACCTCAGCGGCTACCCCGCGCCAGATGGAGCGCGTGCCGGCAGGCGTGGTGTTCTCCGGCTTTGAGATGGTTTTCTCCGTCTATGACTACCCCGGTGACCTGCAGCGCTTCCCCGATGTGCTGGAGAGCATGCAGTTGCTGGAGGATGATTATCTGGGCGGGCAGGGTTCGCGCGGAAGCGGCAAGATCACGTTCCAGAATGTGCTGGTCTGGGCACGTTCGCGGGCCGACTACCGTCAGCCGTTGATCTTTTCTGAGCAGGGGATGACCGTTGCTGAGTGGCTCGCTCAGAGGGAAGCATTGGTTGAATGGCTGAACCGGGCGCTCCCGGCTAGGTAGGAGAGCCGCTATGCAGTTACAAGCCTACTATCTGGAGGCCCGCTCCCCGTTTCATCTAGGGGAACGGGGAGTGGGTCTGGAAAGGACGGAGGTCATGGCCCACGCCGATACGCTGTTCTCGGCGTTGTGCCTCACCTGCCGCGAGTGGTATGGGCTGTCAGAGCTGGACGATCTGCTCAGTGCGTTTCTGACCGATCCGCCCTTCCTGTTCTCGTCAGCCTTCCCTTATGCCGCGGCGCCGGGCGGCGCCCGCATCCGGCTGTACCCTCGTCCGCAGGGGATACCGGCGGGCGTTAAGGAGGATGATCGCAAGAAGTTCAAGAAGGTCAAGTGGGTCTCGGAGGCAGTGTTCTACCAGTGGATAAGGGGTGGGCTGAAGATAGAGAACACCCAGCCTCTCCACGACGGCGAGGTCTGGCTTAGCCGCGAGGAGGCACAGGCCCTCGGAGTCCCCAAAGGTGACACGGAGACTAAGAAGCCGTTCCGCCTGTGGGCGGACAGTGAGGTCCCCCGCGTCTCAGTGGATCGTGCCTCCAACGCCTCAGAAATCTACCGGTCCGGGCGGGTGCGCTTTGCGCCGGGCGGCGGGTTGTGGGTCGCCTTCTGGTGGCGCATGGAGGGGTGGAGTGCCTTCGTCGAGGAGCTGTTGCAGGTGCTGGGCGACGCCGGCATGGGCGGCGAGCGCAGTGCCGGGCATGGCCAGTTCAGCGTGGCCGGCCCTGAGCAGATGAGCCTTCCCGACCCTGCTGGCCGCTTTGTCAACCTGGCCACTTACTGGCCGCAACCGGACGAAACGGCATTGGCGCTGGGTGAAAAAGCGGCCTACACCCTGATCATGCGGCGCGGCTGGATGGGTTCGCCCGAAGGGAGCGCTCTGCGCCGCAAGGCCGTGCGCATGATCGGTGAGGGCAGTGTGCTGGGAATGCCGTCTAAGGCTGTGCTGGGCGGGCTGGCCGATGTGACGCCTGATGTGTTCAGACACCACCGGGTCTATCGCTATGGGTATGCTCTGCCGGTGGGAATGGAGGCGGTATGACGCTGGAACGGTTGCACACGCGCTATAGGCTGACCATCGAGGTCCTCACGCCGCTTCATATTAGCAGTGGGCGCACGCTTGAGCGCGACCTCGACTATACGGTGTACCGCGGAAAAACGTGGGTCATCAATCAAGAGGTCCTGCTGGAGGCTACACTGGACGAGAACGGGACGTTCGACAATAGGCTCTTGAACCGGCCTGTGTCAGAGCTTCTCGGAGCGAAGGATTACTACTGGCCTGACAACCCCTCCTTCCGCTACGTGATGCCCGGCGAGCCGATCAACCGGCCCCTTTCCGAGCAGATCAAGGATGCATGGGGCTGTCCGTATCTGCCCGGCTCGTCCGTGAAGGGGGCACTGCGCACCCTGTTGCTGTGGGGAATCTTCAAGGCCAATGAAGAGAACAAAGAGGAGGGGCTTCCTGCCTACCCCGATCTCTCCGATCTGGATGACAAAGACAGCCGAAAGGCGGCCCAGCGTATTGAGATCAAGCAGTTCGCGCCGGCGGCGCAAAACACCCGTGAAGTGCCCAACAAAGACGTGCTCAGGGCGCTTCAAGTAGGGGACTCGACGCCGGCAGGGCTGGACGTGTTGTGTGTGGAGACAGCCCGTGTCTACCCGACTGGCACCAAGAGCGGCAGGGGTGTAGATGTGGATGTGGAGGCGGTCAAGCGCGGCAGTGTGTTTGAGCTGACTGTCACCATTGATGAGTATGGGTTTGCTGATCCGGAGGCAAAAGACCAGCTTGGCTGGGGCAAAGAACTGCGCAGGCCGTTGATCAATATTCCGAAGATTGGGCGGTTTCATGCCTCTCAGCGTATCGGAGAGGAGAAAGAGTATTACGAACGCAAAGGCGGCCCGGCTAAAGCCCTCGACTTCTATAGATGGCTGGGAACTGAGCTTGGGAATCTCAACAAGGGCGAGTGGTTCATGCAGGTCGGCTGGGGCGCAGGCTGGAACAGCAAGACCCTGAACGACCGGCTAAGCGGGCAGAAGCAGTTTGAGCGGGAGGTTGTCCAGCGCTATAAACTCGACCGGGGCAAGCGCCGGGCCGGTGAACCCTTCCCCTCATCGCGTAAGCTGGTTGTCCGTCAGGAACAGCCTGCCATCCCGATGGGCTGGGTGAAGTGCCGTCTGGAGCGTCTGTGAGGTGAAGGGGCAGATCGTTGAGGAGGTGGTCGGATGCTGACCTGTGTCATTTCAACGGTTGGACAGAGCGTGTTCACCAACGCCGGGAAGGTTATCTCAGACGCGGCTAAAGAGTTTGGCAGGCAGACCGATGTCAAGCTGGGGGATATAGTAGACCTCAAAAAACAGGATTTCCCTGGTGCGTCGTTACATCGGCAAACATTGGCTGTGTTGAAAGCTTCATCCGATCCTCAGAATCTGCACAAGGCCAGCGCCGAGTTGAACAGTCTGGACCGCATCCTTGCCGGCAAGTCGCCAAATCGGAACGACAGGCTGGACTTTCTGGCGTCCGAAACCCCTGATGGTGCATTAGCCGCCCGGGTCATTGCAGACTTCTGTAAGGAGTATTTCGAGCGGGAAGCAGCTCTTCATCTCATTGAAGGGTTGCAGGTGTCAGACGGCCTTCGTTTCCGGCGCGTTGGGTTACGCAGTCTGATCAACACCCTCTATGACATACTCAAAGAGGTGCCGGCAGGTACATATACACGTATCTTGAACACAACCGGCGGATTCAAAGGGGTTGTTCCCTACCTCACGGTGATCGGCATGCTGGAGGGGGTTGAGGTCAGTTATATCTATGAGCAGTCCCCGGAACTGCTTGTCCTCTCTGGCTTGCCGTTGAGGCTTGACTATGACTTGCTCAAGGATTCCTATGAGGCGCTGGTTAAGTGCCGCCAAGAGGGGCAACTGTCTCGACAGGACCTGATTGGCCTGCTGAAACTCCAAGATCAGCGGCTCAGCGATCACCCTACATGGGCCTTGTTCGAGGTGATCGAAGTGGATGGACAAGACCTGTATGCGCTGAACGGGCTGGGTGAGATTGTGCTACGCCACCTGGAGAAGAGCGTTGGAAAGTCCCAAATCTATCTTTCTAAGCAGGCCGCCAAACGCTGGGATGCAATGGATAACGTTCAGAAACAGCGCTTCGCGCGCATTATCAACCAGATGGCTGACCCAGTGTACCGTGAAGGCGATAGCCATCTTCACGGCAGGAAGGGCGAGGCCGTGATTCATAAGCAACCCAGTGAAGACGAACGCATCCTGTACTTTGAGATGAAAAATGGTGATGTGCTAATCGCGGAACTGGCACTCCACAGCGACGGCTCCTATGATCGGTTGCCAGACCTCCGCCGCAAAGAGTATGACACATTTCGGAAGTGGGAACCCTGATGATCATCCTCAATTTCTCTCACCCCCTGACTGCCGAACAGCTTGACCAAATCGAGGGCTTGACCGGTCAGCCCGTCGAGGCTGTCATGGACATTCCCAGCCAAATTGACCCTGCCCAGCCGCTCGCCCCTCAGATCGTTGCCCTGGTGGAGAGCCTGGGTATCGAGCCGCGCCGCTGGCAGAGCGAGGCATTCCTCGTCAACCTGCCTTCTCTGAACTTCAGCGCGGCTGTCCTGCTGGCTGAGTTGCATGGGCGCTTGGGGTACTTCCCGCCTTGCCTTCGCTTGCGCTCTGTGCCCGACTCGCTGATGCCGCGCTTTGAAGTGGCTGAGATTCTCAACCTCAACCACGTCCGCGAGCTGGCCCGCGCTCGGCGCGAGGCGGGGTAAATCCGTATTTTTCCGTATGACAGATCGCGGCGTAAGAGAGTATGATTAGAGCAAGATCAGGACGCCTGAGGGGGAAAGCGCCCGGCATTCAGGAGATCAGAGATGGTAAAGCGGAATAATAACGAGGAAGAGCTGTGTTTGAGCCTGTGTCGTGACGTGTTCAAGGGGCATGTGCTGGCCGCCCGTTGGTGGCACAAATACCATCGCGGCCCTTTCGACCGGAAGATCATCCCGGAAGATGAGATGGAGGTCCCCATCAGGACCGCCATGGAGGAGTTGGTGCGTTATACCATCGAGAGCCTGCCCGGCGTCGAGCGGTTTATGGAGCCGGCAGAGGTGCTCACCATGGGTTTCAAGATGGGGATGTCGTTCCAGCAGGCTCTGGCCGCCGGCGAACTTGAATGCGAGGGGGATACCGAAGTGGAAGTGCCCTTCCCGCCCTCGCGTGAGAGCAAAAAGAAGTTTGATCTTGAGTCGCTGTTTTCGCCCCATTGTCCTGATAATGCTCACTAAGTAAGTCACGGGACGGGAGCGTTGTCCCTTGCGGGGGGCGGGGCAGGGCGGGCTTCGCCCCCCATCCTTCATCAGCCAGGATGTTTTGGGAGGTTGTCCATGCTGGCCTCCATGGTGATCACTGTAACCCCTTCCGTTGAAACGACGATTCCTGCCTTCACGGGGCGGGCTGTGCAGGCATGGTTTCTCGCCCAAGTCAAGGCCCATGATCCTGCTCTTGCCCGGCTTCTGCATGACGGCGACGGCCCCCGCCCTTATACGCTCAGTGACTTGATCGGCGCCGGCCCCCTTCAGCAGGAGCGCCGCTTCCTTTCCCCCCAGCGCCCCGGCTGGGTGCGTGTCAGCACCCTTTCTCCTGATCTCACGGCTCTCTGGCTGGAACGCATTGTCCCTGAGCTTGTCGGCTCGCCTGTGGAGCTGGGCGGCGCGGTCCTGCATGTGACTGACGTTGCCGCCACGCCCGACCGCCATCGCTGGGCCGGCCAGATCAGCCCGCACGAGCTGGTGGCCGCCCATTCGCTTGCCAGCGATACTCCCCGCCGCCTGAGCATCCGGTTTACCTCTCCGACCACCTTCCGTTCTCAGGGGGCGGCTGTTCCCTTCCCCCTGCCCGATTTAGTCTTCGGCAGTCTGGTCAATCGTTGGAACGCTTTCTGCCCCATCACTCTTCACCCGGATGCCCGTCGTTTTGCCGCCGAGTGCGTCGTAGCCAGCAAATACAACCTGCGTTCGCAGTACGTGAATTTCGCTCAGGGAGAGCATGGCGCGGCGGTTGGGTGTGTGGGTGTCTGCCGCTATGTCATCCGCAATGCTGATCGCTACTGGGGCGGGGTGATGCGCACGCTGGGGGCATTTGCCTTCTTTGCCGGTGTAGGTGCTCACACGACCATTGGGCTGGGGCAGGCCGCCCTGTGGGACGAGGATGCCCGCATCCCGCTCATTTTACCGCCCCCTTCTTAATGAGAGATCGTCCCGGAACAGTGCGGGTTGAATGAAGGACTGGCCTGAACCCCAGCCGGGGTTCAGGCTTCTGACATAGAGGACTTTTACTCTTCTA
>Ga0129299_1000188_pt1 | contig 36677 bp, 34 predicted proteins | sample ConPoolayeCmetaG_FD_94477 | JGI IMG/M metagenome (GOLD analysis project Ga0129299, IMG submission 94477) | Hot spring microbial mat communities from California, USA to study Microbial Dark Matter (Phase II) - Cone Pool mat layer C metaG ...
CCTTTTAAAGAAGTCAAGATTTTGTTGATTGAATTTTAATATGTCTTTTTGAATAAAATTTTAAAATGGTATATGGTACTTTCAATTCCTTAATTTTTAAAAATCCAAAGGTAAAACTAACGACTTGTTAATCAGTGTTATTGTTTAAAAAGCTATATTTTATAAAACTAGGTTGAAATAAAAGTCTTAGTATTTAAGTTAATAATTGAGGATCAAAGCCTTATGCTTGACATAAAAAAAATAAGAAAAGATTTTCCGTTCTTGGTAAAAAATTCAGATAGAATTTACTTTGATAATTCTGCAACAAGCCAAAAACCAAAGATCGTTTTGGATTCCATTGTTGAATTTTATGAAAATTACAACGCAAATATCCACAGAGCGCTTTTTAAAGAAGCAATTGATTCAACAAGGGAATTTGACAATGCAAGGGAAATAATCGCGCAGTTTTTTGGCGCGGATAGCAATCAGTTAATTTTTACAAGAAACACAACTGAGGGACTTAATTTAGCAGCTTATTTTTTGGAAGACTTTGTTGATGAAAATTCAGAAATCTTGACAACAATTTTGGAACATCACTCGAATTTACTTCCTTTTCAAAGACTTGCGGAGAAAAAGGGAGCCAAGTTTTTGGTTTCGGAAGACTTAAAAAGTGATGGAACTCTGGAAACTGAAGCGCTTTTAGAAAAGATAAGCGAAAAGACAAAAGTTTTTACTACGACTCTTGCTTCGAATGTTACAGGCGAAAACCCTGATTTTTCGAAAGTTTTTAAAAAATGCAAAAGCTTAGGGGTAAAGATTGTTCTTGATTGTGCGCAGTTTGCGCCGCACAAAAGAATAAATTTCCATGCCTTGGAAGCTGATTTTTTGGCTTTTTCTGGGCATAAAATGCTTGGCCCAACTGGAATTGGCGGGCTTTTTGTTTCTCATGAATTAAAAAGCAATCTGAACCCTTTTTTAATAGGTGGTGGAACAATAAAATCAGTTTCTCTAGAAAAAACCGAGTTTGCGGATTTTCCGGAAAAATTCGAGGCGGGAACGCCAGATATTTGTGGAGTTATAGCTTTATCAAAAGCGGTTTCTTATTTAAACTATGTTGGAATGGAAAATATCAAGAGCTATGAAGAAAAACTTTCTGAATATTTCCTGGAGAGAGCCGAGGAGTTAAAAGGCATGAAAATTTTTGGACCAAAAAACCCTAAAAAAAGATCGCCAACTTTTTCTTTTGTCTTAGATGGAGTAGATATTTTTGACCTTGGAATTTTTCTTGACGAAAAAGGAATTGGAATAAGAGCTGGGTATCATTGTGCGGAACCTCTTACCAGAAAATTAAACGAAGAAGGAGTTGCTAGAGCTAGCCTTTACTTTTACAATACAAAAAGTGAGATTGATAGATTTTTTGATGCTTTAAGTAGCATCCTAAAGTGATGGAAATTGGCGAAAAAGAAAGAAAGATTTTAGATTTTCTAGAAAATACTTCAAGAACAACAAAGGAAGTTTTAGAATTTGTTAAACTTTCTGGGTTTGAGTGCAAAGATGGTTCTGTAGAAGTTTTGCCAATGTTAGAAAAAAAAGGCTTGGTTAAAAAAAGCTTTGATAGCAAGAAAAAAACCTTTGTTTGGTCGAAGGTTGCAAAAAAGTAAAATCAAAAATAGGAAACTTATGTTCCAGTGCCAGATATTAACCTAACTATATAAAAGAAGGGGATTTGCAATACACCAATAAACCAAGAGATGGGTTGAAGTCTACCGTTGGATGCATCTTCCAGAAGGAATAATCCAATTAAAATAAATGGGCCATACCTTTCCATTGCAAGCCAAAGAGAATCAAAAGACGAAAAAAGAGTTCCTTGTAGAATTTTTGCTCCATCAAGCGGTGGAATTGGAATCAAGTTAAAAGAAGCTAAAAGAACATTTATTGTTATTGTGTAGTACAGAATTGCTAAAATATTCACTCCCCAGACTGATAAATCAAAATCAAAAAACGTAAGCACTCTTGCTACAATGGCTAGAAGTGATGCTAGTAGTAAATTAAAAAGTGGCCCTCCTATTGATGTTATTGCCATTCCTAGTTTTGGGTTTATTTTTTCAAAGCGAAAAGGATTAACTGGGACTGGTTTTGCCCATCCTACGAAACCAGAAAAAAGAAAAAAAATAGAACCAAGTGGATCTAGATGAGATATTGGGTTTAGTGTTAATCTTCCCATAACTTTTGCTGTGTTATCTCCTAACCAATAAGCAAAAAGCGAGTGCCCAAATTCGTGGAATGAGATTGAAAAAAAGAAAATTAAAACAAAAAGTAAAAAAATAATGGGTTTACTAGCTAATTCAAACATCAAAATTTTGCTTCGCTAATAAATTATAATTTTATAGCAAAAGAGCAAAAAATGTTGGATTTTTTCCGTAGTTTTTAAAAAAGTATTTGAAAGCACTAAATTGGTAGCAATTCTAGTAACTGAATTGATTTTGATCAAAATCTTGAAACTTTTTATGAAGCTTTTAGAGTAGTAAATGAGATGTTGCGGATATAGTATAATGGCTATTACGTGGCCTTGCCAAGGCTAAGATACGGGTTCGATTCCCGTTATCCGCTCAGGTGTGTATTTATATGCTATTTCCTCCTTTTTTAAGGTGTAGTGGAGCAATTATTTCTATATCTGAATCGCAATATGTGTTGGTAAGGTTTGTTTGTAATTTCTTGATTGAAAGTTTCTTTGTCATAAAAAACTTTTTAAATTAAGTTTGCTTATCTTTCTATGATAAAATTAAAATCTAGCAGGACTTGATTTTGGTAAGTTTTATTTTTATTGAAACTTTCTTTAAAGGACTACCACTTTACTTTAAAAATTTTTCTTGATTTTATTCTACCAAAGAATAGTTTAGAGTTGGAGTTTGTTTTATGAGCGAAGATTTAATAAAAGTTATAGAACAAGTTGCTTTTGAAAAAGGCTTACCGGCAGACGAAGTTTTTGAAGTTGTCAAAGAGGCAATAAAAGCTGCTTATAAGAAAGATTATGGCTCTGAAGATCAAGATGTTAGGGTTGAGATAGATAAGCAAACAGGAAACTTTAGGGTGTTTGTTAAGAAAACCGTTGTTTCCGTTCCGGAAAATCCATATCTTGAAATACCAATCATTCTTGCCAGATCCCTTAAAAAGGATATTAAACTTGGAGACATCATAGAGGTTGAAGAAAATACATTGGCAGGATATGGTAGAATTGCATCTCAGCATGCAAGGCAAGCTATGGTTCAAAAACTGTATGAAATAGAAAGAAAATTGGTTGCTACAAATTACCAGTCGAAAGTGGGAGAGCTGGTAAGTGGGGTTGTTTACGAAGTTGAAAAAAAGGGGGTTATTCTAACTTTGGAAAAGGCCCAGGCAATTCTTCCATATTCTGGGCAAATCCCGGGAGAAAAATACTACCCTGGCCAGAGATTAAAATGTCTTCTTGAAAAAGTTGATCTTTCAGCAACAGGATCTGGAGAGCAGATAGTACTTACTAGGTCGAGCACAAAGTTTATAGAAAAGCTTTTTGAAGAATCTGTGCCTGAGCTAGAAGAAGGGAATGTTAAAATAGAAAGAATTGTTAGAGAACCTGGAAAGAGAACAAAATTGGCTGTTAGATCACTTCAAGAAGGTATAGATGCTGTGGGAACTTTTGTTGGGCCTAGAGGAATTAGAGTTAGAACAGTTACTGAAGAAATAAACAATGAAAAATTGGATTTAATTCCTTGGTCTGAAGATCCAGAAGTTTTTATTAGAAATTCGCTTGCTCCGGCGCGAGTTCTAAAAATTGAGTTTTTACATGGAAAGGAAGTCAATGTTTTAGTTCCGGAAGATCAGCTAGCTTTGGCGATAGGCAAAGGCGGACAAAATGTTAGGTTGGCTAGCTTGCTAACTGGTTTTAATTTAAACGTTAGGTCAAATAATTTGCAGGAAGATAATAGGTTTGACAAGTTAAATATAGAAGTTTCTAATACAAAAATTGTCTTGATACATAGCGATAGTTCTGGTCCAAGTGACCACTGGTTCCCCGATTTGGAAGAAAAACTTGTAGAGTTGGGACTTGAGGTTGAAAACAGGCAATTTCCAGAACCCGAGATTGCTCCAAAAAATGTCTGGTTGAAATTCTTGTTTGAGGAAATTGGTGTTGATGAAAATACTATAATAGTTGGGCATTCTACGGGGGCTATTTGCGCAATGATGGCAGCTGAAGAAAGAAAGTTGAGGGGAATAATTCTTGTCGCTCCGCATTATACCGATCTTGGTGGTAAGCTAGGGGAAGAATCTCACTGGTTTGATAACAAATGGCGATGGGACGAAATCAAGAAAAATTGCGAATTCATTATTCAGTATTCGTCAAAAGACGATCCTTTAATTTCAATAGACGAATCAATATTTGTAGCTGAAAAGTTAAACTCTGAGTTAAAATTATTTGATAACAAAGGACATTTTACAGCTTCAGATGGAGTTTTGCAATTTCCGGAGATTGTTGATGACATAAAAAAGAAATTGGGTATGAGCAATAGATCCTAACTCTTTCTAGTAGGTTGGCAAATATATCTTCTCTTAAGGTAATCTTCAGTCTTTTTATAGCCTTTTACTAATATATAAACTTAAATCCTCGGTGTGTTTTAGAATCAAAAACCACAAGAAAAATAAGTTAGGAATGGGAATAAAATAAAAAGATACAATCATGATATTTTTAAAACGCTTGTTGTCTACTTTATTTTCTCAATAAAACTCTCATTCCATTTTAAAAGCTCTAAGTATATAAAATCGCCTCCACTTTGCTATCCAACTTCCCTTGAAATACCTGTCTGCTCATCATTGATAACATTTTTCAACTTCACTACTGCGCTATTTTCGTCATAATCAAGTTGTTCAATCCTGATGTAGTGCCGACCCATTTTGTGAGCAACTACACATGTAGTTCCAGTGCCAATGAAAAAATCTAAAACTAAATCATCCTTATTTGTAGAAATTTCAATAATTCTTTGTAAAAGTTTTTCGGCTTTTTTGCCATATCTCAAAGTCACTCCGCCCTTGTTCATAATTCCTTGCCAAGGGATGTCAATCCACAAATTACTCAATTTCTCTTTGTGGTAAACCGTATCATTCATTTTTTCAACTGTCCCAGAAAGGAAAATGACTTCATTTTGTTTGTAAAAAAATCTTTTTGTCAATCTTCCTTTTTCTTTCCCCGAACGAGGAATATATTCTATTGAATAAAATCCTTGATCAATTTTTTCCTGAACTTTTTCCAAAATGGAAGATTCGGAAAGAACTAACCTAATAATTTTATCGTTAAATTTCTTATAAACTTCCATTTCGTTTTCAATATTATTTTCCTTCATAAAATCATTTACACTTTTAATTATGTAACCGGTGTGTTTAAAAATTGTTACTTCATTACCATATCCATCTATAAATTTATCAAAAGGTTCTTCTGTCCCTTCTGAAACTAAAACATGATTATATTCAAAATTTTTGCCTTCTTGTTTTTTGAACCAAATTATTTCCTCTAAGGGTGTCAGTTCATAAACGGGATTAGGTATAAATGCCTTTTTATTTTTAGCATAAAACGTAATAAACTCCGCTTTTTTTCTCAATTTTGTTGATTCTCCACCACCAATTGCGCGTAAAGATTCTCCAGTTTTAATTGAAATCACATTTATAAAATTTTCTCTACCAAATATTTCATCTAATAAAACTTTTAAGTATGCTTGCTCACTATCATCAATTGAAATAAAAATTACCCCATCTTCTCTCAATAAATCTCTCGCTACTTCTAAGCGGTTTTTCATAAAAGTCAGCCAAGACGAATGTTTAAAACTATCATTGTAAAATGTATCCGCTTCCCGATTATACAGCGGGTCAATATAAATCAGTTTTACTTTTCCAGCGAAACGTTTTTTAAGGGAGTGAAGGACTAAAAGATTATTGCCTTTAATAATAAGATTATCTTTAATATCTCCATTTTCGTTAGTTTTAAAGACGGGATTGCTTCGTCGTTCCGCTCCTCGCAATGACACAACAGAATGTTCGCCGTTTTTATCAATCCTTTTGGCATTAGTAAAAACTTTCGGGTCAAACAAGCGGCTGATTTTATCTGGCGCTAAAATTTCGTTCCAGAAAATTTCATCACGTTTTTGGTCTTCTTTAGTCATTCCTACTTCAAGCACACAATCCTTGTATGGCCAGAAAAGCACAACATCTTTTTTCTCGCTTATAAATTCATCTCCTATAGTCAACCCAATTTTATTCTTAAACGCTGTGTAGCTATCCGGCAAAAATTGTTTATTTGAAGCAAACTTAATAAATTTATCTTTATCGAAAACAAGGACTCCATCAACATTAACAAAAAACACTTCTTTCATTTTTTTGTCAGACAAAAGAAGTTTAATTAAATCTTTATCTAACTTTAAGGCAAGCTCAATAACTTTATTCTTCAAAATCTCACCTTCACACAAGCCTTTCATCTTTTTTAAGCAAGTTTTTTAAATTATCCAATAAGTTTTGCGTAGTTTTATTTTGTTACTTTAGTAAATCATCACTAAAACATTAAGAAAATTAGATAATTTTTGAAGTACGTCAATTGACTGGTTTGCAATATCGCCAACTCTGGCTTTATGACTGTATTATAGGAAATATCAGCCAATTTAGAAAACCAGTGTGGTAAAGCTTAGTAAGTATTTCTCTATCAACGAAGCGTGACCAATCTTTTTCTCCTTTTCTCATACCGCTAAAATATAATCTGGAGCACCTAGACCTCCTTTGTGAATTCTCCTGCGTTGATATGCTTTTAACCTTTCGTATTGATAACCTCTTTTTTGTAGTTTCAACTTAATTTAGTTAGCCTTTTTATTTTTCTAATTCTAAAGAGAGCTCCAAGCCACAATTGTGTAGTTGAGAACTTTTCCTATGAATCTTCTTTGTTTTACCAAGAACGCTTTTGCATTAAATACCAGACTTGGTGGGTTTTAAAAAACTAAGCTTTACTTCTTATAAAACTCAATAACATGCGATTAGAAAAAGATCAAGACAAGGCTTGTACTTTAAGATACTACGCTTGTAAGGTGGTGGTTCATTTTTCATTGTCCTGTCGATCTTTTGCTGAAAAATAGAAGTACAAAAGGGAAAAATGTCCAAAATACATGAGAAATCCCATCTTTTACCAAAACACTTTGCACAAAGTTTCCTGTCTTTTTCATCAAATACTCTTTTTGCTCTGGTTGAAGAAAGCTTATTATTGAAACTATAAAAAGCCCAGAAAAGGAGAGCCCAAAGAGGATTCTTTCTAGCCACCACCATCTTCCCTCGTTCGGAGAGTTAACCATGGAAATTAGGAATCCGTTTGAAATAAGAAAGTAAGTTACGACAAAGACAAATACCGCAAAAATTATTGCTTGAAGATACAAAACATTACCTAGTTTTAAGTTTATTTCACTCATAGAAGAGGAAATGATTTTTGTTATTCCAACAGCTATGAATGTTGAAAGAATCATAATTACAGACATTTCTTTTTTTATGGCTACACCATAAACAAATACTGCCATAAAAAAGAAAGCTCCTATGAAAAAATCCCAATTTGTTGAACTAGTTTCACTTAGCAATTTTAAAATTTTTCATTTTCACTCTAAAAAATATTTTTGGAATTTAAACTCAAAATCTTAAATTTCGTGAAACTCTTTTGGTTTTCATAAAAGATTATTTATAACCCGTGAAAAAGAGTTCAAAAAATCAAGAAGGAATTTTAAATTTTCCTTTCAGTTATCTTTTTCCGTGATGAAAATAGATTCTGCATTCTATCTTCTCTTTTTTACAAAATTGTTTTATTTCTTCTCCAATTTTATCCCAGTAATCACTTTTAGAAAAGTAAATGCGCTCATATTTTTCTATCAACTCTGGGTGTTTTTCTTTGAGCCATTTTTTGATAGAATCCTAAATTGATCCTCTAATATTCAAATAACATTCAAATTTTCAAACATATACAAATCAGAATACTGTTTTGTTTCAAGAACTATCTTTTTCTAATCTGTCAAAAATGGCAATATTGGTCCAATAAAAACATAAGATTTAATTCCTGCCTCTTTCAATTTTTCGAGCGCTTTGATTCTATTTTGAACTGACGAGTAAATGGCTCAATTTCTTTTCGCAAATCATCGTCTAAAGTAGTAATAGTAAAACCAACTTCGCAATTTTTGAATTGTTTGAGCAAATCAATATCTCTCACAATCAAATCTGATTTTGTTTGAACCCCTAAATTTGGTTGTAAATCGACCAACTTTTCTAAAATTTTGCGAGTAAGTTGGTATTTTCTTTCAAGAGGCAAATAAGCGTCAGTTACAGAAGCGAGAAAAATTTACCTTCCTCTATATTTTGTGGTTTTAGCAGAAATCAAATCAGGTGCATTTACTTTTACATCTACAAATTTACCCCATTCTTCTTTTTGCCCAGTAAATCTTTTCATAAACCTTGCATAGCAATACAAACAAGAGTGCATGCAGTCAACATAAGGATTTATCACATAATCAGCATCGGGCAAATTTGATTTAGTGATTATTGAGGATACCCTGATCTTTCTATAAGCAATCATTTTCGTTGATTAAGAATCGTTCAAGTATTTCTATGGTTTCAAGGTAATCTTTAACTTCTATATAATTATATAATCCACTCTGATTTCTCTCACAGTGTAATCGTTTCCGCTCTCCTGAAGTTTATCTCCAAAGAAAAGCATTTCAGAAATGGGTATTCCAAAAACTTCCGATACTTTTCTAATTCCAAAACCTCTATTAATTCCTTTCTTTGTTATATCTATTGATGTAGAGCCACCAATTTTTATATCGAAATTTGGAAGAATTCTATCAGGAATCGGTTTCATTTTTTCTCTTTTTTGCAATCTGGATCCCATTTTTTCTTTTCATTGATAGGCGTTTCTTGCCCAAGAGCTGAAAAAGTAATTTGTGTTATCCTGTCTTCTATTCTTTCTCCCAAAATTTTATCTGGCATTGAAACCATTGATTCTGAAATTGCTGTGTCAAAGGCACTAAATATAACTTTTTTATCATCTTCCAGAATTGGGTCGAAAAAAACTCTTTTTAAAATTTTGTTTTTTGTCACAAAAAATATTTGAGAACCACATGTTAGAGCAATTATTAGATTTTCAAATTCAAAATTACATTGCAACATAGACACAAGTTGTTTTTCGAACTGCTCTTTTTTGCTTCTGATATAACATAGACTTTTTAATCCTTGATAGTTTAGTTAAAACTTCATCCATTTTTTCTGTTATTGGCTGTTTACTTTCAGCTAGTGTGTCATCCATGTCAAATGCAAAGAGTTTCTTCATAAATTAGACGTTAATTTCAAAAACTTTCCTTTTTAATTTTTGTCCGGAGGAAACAAGCTTCAGGGATTTTTGCGAAATTTTTAGATATTCTGCCAAAATTTTGGCTATTCTTTTATTTGCTTTCCCTTTAAATGGCTTTTCTTTTACAAAAACTATGAAATTCTCATCATCTATCTTTTCGATTTTTTCAATTTTTGAGTTTGGCTTTGCATTGACAAAAATTCTTTTCAAGTTGCAAGTTTTTCTATTTTAAACTTCTAAAAATTTTTATCAGTTTCTTTGCATTTTCCTTTCTGTCAAACTTTTTTCTCCATTCTTTTGTGTTGTTTTCAAAAACTTTTCTTAATTTCTCATCACTCCAAAGTGACAAGATGGCATTCTTTATTTCTTCTGTATTGTTTGGAGAAACAGCAATTCCGCAATTTCCAAGTGCTTCTGGCAAGGAAGAAGTGTTTGAAGTTAAACAAGACTTTCCAAAACTTATAGCTTCGACTATTGGTAGCCCAAAGCCTTCATAAAATGGTATGTACGAAAAAAATAAACAATTTCTAATCAAAGCCGGGACATTTTCATCTGGTGTGTAACCAAGAAATTTAATTTTTTCTTTTAGTTCAAGCTTTTCTAGTGTGCTGAATATTTCATCAAAGTACCATCCTTTTTTCCCGGCCAAAACTAGGTATGGAATATCATTACACTTTCTTTTTTTTCTTAAAAAAGCGTCATTGAAAGATTGGATTAGGTTTAGAATATTTTTTCTTGGCTCAATTGTTCCAAGATAAAAAATGTACTTATTTTTTTCTAGGCCGTATTTTTTTATTATAGATTCATCAGATTCTTTAGATTCCGGGTAAAATCTTGGTGCTCCTTTTATAACAAAGGTTTTGCTTTCGTATTTTGGAAACATTTTAAGCAAATCTTTTTTGGTTGATTCTGATATTGTAATGATTCTATCTGAATTTTTAAGAACTCTTCCTATTAAAAGTTTCTCTAGTATTTCGGCTTTTTTGTTTTTTTTGAATTCGGATCTAATAAAAGAAACAAGATCGTATATAAAAGACACAGTAGGGGTTTTGGAAAAACTAGCAGGTATAAAACTTGTTGCTGACCAAAAAATATCAAACTCTTTTGAAAAAGTTTTTTTAATTAGATTGAGGTGAAAGTTTAAAGTTTTTTCTCCTAATTCCAAAAATCTAAAGTTTTGCGGCAATGAAAAACCTAAATCGAATGCTTTTTTGCACGCTAAGAAGAATTCAAAATCTTTAGATTCGTTTTTTATTTCACTGATTCCATAAAGCAAGTTTAAAGTAAAAAATGGTTTTCCTGTTTTTTCTTTTTCGAGAGAGTGACAATCTACTAAAACTTTCATACGATAGATGAAATTCTTGGTGTTATTCTTTTTTGGGGAGTTCTGATTAATTTTGGCAATCTAATTATCAGTGAGTACCCGTTGATTTCAGCGCTGGATCTTTCAACATCTATTTCGGATGGAAAAATTACAGACCTTGTGTACTCGCCCCATTTTATTTCTTGAGCCAAAATTTCGCCATCAATCTGAGGTGACAACACTTCAAAAGAGATTTCCAAAGAGTCACTTGCTACGTCTATGATTAGATTTTCAACGTTTAAGTGCGGCACGAGCGCAATAACTACAAAACTTTTTTCTGTTTCGTATACATCGACTTCTATTTGAAACTTTTGCTCGGTGTTTGAGTTTGGGTCTGTTTCTGCAACATCAAGGCTATTTTTCTCAATTTCTGTTTTTACTCCGCTTCCTTTTTCTTCTTCCGTGAAGTAATTGTCATCTAAATCCAAATCATCTATTGAAAATTCTTTTTTGCTTGGTTTTTGGGCTTTCATATTATTTTAAATTAAATTCAAAAAATATACTTTGTCTTTAACTAGGAAGAAAATTTTTCCGCCAGTTTCGTATGGATAGAAATCAACCAAAGTTTCGTTTCCGAGTTTATTTGAAATATCAAAGCTTTTTTTAAAAGTTAGCCTACCATTATCGACTAAAGCAACTGAAATAAGCTTTTTTGCGCTATCAAAAAGGTAAAAGTCCTTGCTTTGAGGGGTTCTAAAGATTTTTTCAATACTGGAGAAGTTTGAAGAAAAATCGTTTGTTTCAATTTTTTCGCCTGTTAGATAGTATTCTATTTTTCCATTTTTGTAGGCGACGAAAATGCCGCCATCTATTGCTATACTGGTTGCTCCTTCAAGATTAACGTTTGAAGAAAAATAGTTTTCTGGTTTGTCAAATCCTGATTGCGTTTCCCCATACCTAAATATCTGGTTATTTGGTGTAGATAAAAGATAAATGAGGTTTTGACTTCCTCGTCTGTAAGTTTCTAGATCTGATGATTTTGGCCAATTAAAGTTTGCTGGAAGGTTAGACTTTTTTAGGGTTTTATCTTTATAATTAAAAACCCAAACTTCGCCTTTTTCAGAATAAAGGAAAATTAAAAAGTCTTCTTCCACCTTAGAAGATAGCAATACCTTTCCTACATCTTTTGTATCAATATCCAATTTATTTATGGGGGCCGGAATTTGGGATGTTCTGAAATTATAGAAACCCTTTTCGCCAAAAGCGTAAATTTCATCCTCTCCAACAAACTCAAATGCAGAAGGAGTGTCTTCAACAGTTTTAAAATCGGCTACCAAAAACTGGTCAGTTTCAATTATCCCGTCTATTTTTCTTTCTTTCTCATTCAGTAATTCTAAGTAGAAGCTTTTTTTGCCTTGGTCCTCCAAATTTTCTATAGAAAGCTTGATTTTACTTATTTCATTCTTCGCTTTGTCTTTTTGATTTGTGAGAATAAACGTGTCAACGTTTGTAAAGTATGATTCTATTTGTTCTTTGAGCTGATTTTGAAGATTGTTTTTTTCATCTTTCTTTTTGTTTTTGACGAGGTTGCAAAAAGTGAATGAAACTAAAACCAAAACAACCAAAAACGAACCTAAAAATATTTTTCCAAAATTTGATAGCCACTTTAGGCTAATGATGTACTTAATCTTAGATGGTATATTACCTTCCTTCCAGTAGCTTAAGCTTCCATCAATTTTTCTTGAGTTATCAGAAAAGTCGCTTAAGCCTTTTAATGGTCTTAGATTGGAACCTTTATTTGCAAGAATAACATCTAAAAGCTTTGTTGTATAGATCTTCGATACTCTTAGCAGGTATAACATGGCAGTTTTGGTTTTTTGGGGAAATTCCAATTTTTTTATATAAGAGGCAAGCTTTATAAATGAGTCTTTTAATGAGTGGAATATGCCAGTATTGCTTGCTACAGATTTTTCTATCTTACCAAAAGAATCAGCACTACTATTTTCTGAAAAAACATTTTTTTCTCTTAAAACTGTTACCGGAGCATCTTTTGCAATGCACTCAAAGCATACTGCCGATTTTGTTGGTTTTGATATATCGTTATTTTCTTCAATACTAAATAGTTCTAGCAATTGTTGCTTGTTTTTTGAACTAACTCCTATTTTTAATCTCTCGATGTTAATTTTTGTGAAGATATCACTTGAAAGGAGGATGATCACATCATCATTTACAAGTTCTCCGGTACTAACAACAGAAAAATTTGGTTTTTCTTGGGTGCTATCAATGGAAGCAATTTGTTCCATTTCATCGCCTCTTGCAAGGTATGCGTAAACATTTCCGACACTTGAAATCATGAGAGTTTTTTGAACAATGACGCCAAAAATCATTCCTAGAGTTGAGAACCAAAGTTTTGGTATTTCTCTTTCTTCTGAAACATACAATATCTTTTCTATTTCGCTATTTAGAACTTTCAGGGTTTCTTCGAATAAGTCTTCTGGGTTGCCTTTGAATAATTCTCTCTCAAATATTTTAATAAAAGACTCAAAAATTGGCTTTGTATCTGGGTGAGGAACCTTTGTTTCTAAAAGTCCAAATATTGTTACCTCTGTTCCAAGGAAGTACACTGTTTTGTAAAATGGTTTTGAATATAAAATCTCATCTTTCTCTGATGTTTGGTCAAAGATAATCAAGGGTTGAGTTTTTATAATTTTTGCCATTTTTGGTTTTTCTTACTACTTTTTTTAAAAAACTCTTGGAATTCGGCAACATCCATTGTTTCAATTTCAAGGAGTCTTTTACTTATTTTTTCAACTATGCTTCTATTTTCTTCTAATGTCTTTCTTGCTAAATTCAATGATTCTTTTAAAATACCCTGCACTTCTTGATCAATTACTTCTGCTGTTTTTTCAGAGAATTCTCTAGCATCGAATATATCTTGCCCTAAAAAATTTAATTCGCCAGTATCGTAGGATACTGGCCCCAAAACTTCGCTCATTCCAAACTTTACTACCATCGCTCTAGCTCTTTTTGTTGCTATGCTTAGATCATTAGATGCGCCGGTTGTAACTTCGTTGAAGAATAGCTTTTCGGCGGCAAAACCACCCAAAATGGAAGCTAAATCTTGTATAAACTTTTCTTTTGTGATTAGATAGTTTTCTTCAAATGGAGCACTCCATGTTGCACCAAGTGAGCTTCCTCTTGATATTATGGAAATTTTATGAACTGGATCACATAATGGAAGCATCTCGCTTACCACAGCATGGCCTGTTTCGTGAATAGCAACTATTTCTTTTTCTTTTGGGCTAATTTTTCTTGATTTTTTTTGCGGACCAAGAGCAACTTTTTCTATAGCTTCGTTAAAAGCTTCCATAGTTATCTCTTTTTTGTTATTTCTAGCAGACCACAGTGCAGCTTCGTTTACAACGTTCTTTATATCTGCTCCTGAAAACCCAGGTGTTAATGATGCTATTTTTCTTGGGTTAACATCTTTAGAAATTGGTTTGCCTTTTAGGTATATTTCAATAATTCTTTCTCTGCCAGCTATGTCTGGCAAGTCTAAAACTATTCTTCTATCAAACCTTCCGGGCCTAAGGAGTGCTTTATCCAAAACGTCCACTCTGTTTGTAGCTGCCATTACTATAACGCCTTGATTTGTATCAAAACCATCCATCTCAACTAGTATCTGATTAAGCGTTTGCTCTCTTTCGTCATGACTTCCGCCTAATCCAGAACCCCTTTTTCTTCCAACAGCATCTATTTCATCTATGAAAACAATAGATGGAGCAACTTTTTTTGCCTTCGAAAAAAGATCTCTTACCCTTGAAGCTCCAACTCCAACAAACATCTCAACAAACTCCGAACCCGATATTGAAAGAAACGGAACGCTTGCTTCGCCTGCAACAGCTTTTGCAACAAGAGTTTTCCCTGTTCCAGGAGGACCAACCAAAAGAACTCCTCTTGGTATTTCAGCACCAATGTTTGAGTATTTTTTTGGAAACTTCAAAAAGTCAACTATTTCTTTCAATTCTTCAACCACTTCATCAATTCCACCTACATCATTAAATGTAACTTTTGGTTTCCTTGCGTCAAAAAGTCTTGGCCTTGACATTCCAAAAGACAGAGCGCTAGAACCTTGTCTTGATACTTGAGAATAAAAAAAATAAACAACAAAAATCGCCAAGGCAATCATTGGTAGATATCCAATTAGGTCAAAGATTAGTCTTCCTTCATTAGGGTCCTTGATTTCTTCTTGGACTTTATAAAGATTTGCCAAGCCTTCTTCATTATCTCCAATTCTTGTTTTAATGGAAGAGAATGTAGAATCTTCACTGGGTTTTGTTGTCTTTAGTAAAGTTCCGTTTTTTAGTTCTATTTCGACACTATTTCCAATTGTTTTAAATTTTTTTACCTCTCCATTAGAAACTTTCTCCACAAACTCATCAAACCTAACTGTTTTTATGTCCCTGTAAAAAACAGCATAATAGAAAGATAGACCAAAAATTATAACCGTCAGAGTGAAAAGTATTTTAGACCATCTGTCGTTTTGTTTTGTTATTCTTTGAAATTCTCCACCCAAAACTTACCTTTTTCTTTGAATAAAATCAAACCCGTTTTTTTTCTTGTGTCATATGATATGATTAGACTTTTTTTAATCGATTTTGTTAAAAAATCATCCGAACTTTTTATTAAGCCGCTTGAGACTCTTAGGAAATTTCTCCATTTATCAAAAATTTTTCTAAGTAAAAAAAATCTTTCTTTTTCTTCTAGCAATTTGTAACTTTCTATATCAAATTTGCTATCTTTTGGAATTACGCTAAATAGCCTTCTTGTGTCTAGAAAATTAAACTCTAAATTTGCAGAAGTAAAGAAGTTCTTAAAAATAGATGTTTCAAAATTTTTGTTTATTTTTCTTATCTCCGGGAATAAAACATTTCTTATTTTATTTCTCGAAAAATCATCTTTTAGATTTGAGCTATCTATAACAAAGCCAATTTTTTGAGAATGCAAAAAATCTAAAATTTCTTGTTTTTTAATTGGCAATATTGGCCTTATGATATTTTCATTTTTGCTTGGAATGCCACTCAAGTTTTCTTTTTTTGCTCCCCGTATAAAATTAAAGAACACAGTTTCACAAAAGTCATCCATTGTATGAGCAGTTGCAATCTTTTTAAATTTTAAAAGTTTCCTTTTTTTTTCTAAGGATCTATATCTAAGCTCCCTCGCGGAAAGTTCTATGGATTTTTTTTCCTTTTTAGAAAACGACTCAACATCGACTGCTTCTGAGAAAAATTCTATTCCAAGTTCCAAGCAAAACTTCTTGCAAAATTCTTCGTCTCTTTTTGATTCTTCTCCTCTAAGTTGATGGTTTATATGTAAAGCTTTTATATCACTAATTTTAAGTGTTTTCTTAAGCTCTTTAAGAGAGTACAAAAGAAAAGTTGAATCTGGTCCACCAGAAAAAGCAACAAGCACACTATCTCCTTCAATAATTAGCTTTTCTTTTCTGTTAAAAAGTATGATTTTTTCAAGTAGTTTCTTTTTCAACTTTATATAAAGAATTATAAATAAAATTAATTTATTTTACTTTCTTCCATAACTTTAGAGAATTCATCGTACAGATCATCTAACTTGGATATAACTTTTCCGTTTAGCAAAATGAATGGATCAAGATCGTTTTTATACTCAAAGGCTGAATTAAACTCTTCTATGATAAAATCAGTAAAAAACCTGCCATAAACACACTTTGAAAATTGATCAATGTCCAGTCCTAATTTTTCTGAGACCAAAACGAGCCTATCTTTGCTGAAAGATGAGTTCGAGTTCATACGGAAAAGCTCTTTTTGAAACTCTAAAAACTTTCCCTGCAAATTTGCGCAGTACAATGCCTCTGAAGCGTAGATTGTGTTTGGGTAAAGCTCTCTATTGGGAAAATTCCTAAAAATCACCCTCACTTTTCCGAGATTTTCTTCAAAAAACTTCATTACTCTTTCATGCATTAGTTTTGAAATTCTAGAAGAATAATCTATATACTCGATTACCTCAATTGGAGAATTTATATCACCAATGAATACTTCTGGCTTTGTAACTTTTATTTCTTCGTCTAAAAGGGGGACAAATAAAATTTCTGTCCATTCAACAAACTTACCATTCAAAAAGACAGATAAACTTGTGTACTCTGAATTGGAAATAGCCTCTTGAATAAAGTTTTCAATCTTATTTTGATCGGATCTACATTTGTTGTATTTTTCTTGATCTAAACCTTTTAGGTCGTAAAAAACAGAATCTAAGGTTTTTTCCGGACCCAACAAATCGAAAAACTCCCAAAAAAGGTTTTGGTCGGAAATGCAAAAGATTGAAGAAATGAATTCTTTTTTTTCGCTTTCGTAGTCGTCAAGAATAACTTTTGATTCTAAAAAAACTTCTTTTCCTTTAATTTTCATGAACTCTTTTAGCATTTCTCTAAACTTTGGTATATTTTTATCGGAAGGTTCAAAGTAAAAGATTATCTTATTTTTTGAATCTGGGTTTCCAAGCTTCATACCAGAAGCTTCTAAAGATAAATAAAGTACCCGGTTTTCTGTATTATTTTTTGAGGTTTTCTTGAAATTGCTCTTTATAGAGAGCAAAATTACAATAAAAATTATTCCAAGAAAGAGAAAAAGTAACCTAAAATCAAGTTTTTTCATATTTAACTTTGTTTTCTTCTTCTCTTTTTAAGTAAAAAACAATTGATAAAATGCAAAACAAAAGCACGAAAAAGTTTGTTATTATAGAAGAAATCACAGCTCCAAGGTAGCTTAATTTGGGAATTAGGAAAATGCTAGATACCAAACTTGTCAAGAAACCGACAAACGATGGAAAAGTTACATATTTTTGGGCTCCTCTTGAAACAAGGATGTAATTCATCACAGAAACAGGGTAAGAAAAAATTGTTGAGAATATTAGAATATTTAAAACCGATTTAGATCCAAAAATTTCAAAATCTTTTTTAAAAAGCCTGAAGATATCTTTTGAAACAAAGTCTTTGTTTCCTTCTGTTAGAATTGAAATTATTTGGCTGGAAAAAAATTGCGTCATAATTGATCCAAAAAGCGCCAAAAAGAAAAAACTAAAAAGCGAACTTACCAAAATTTTTTTCAGGCTTTTGATATCTTTTTTAGAAAGCTCTGGGAAAATTGTCCCCATAAAAATTTGCGGTACTATTCCGGCAAATTCAACTATTCGAAACGCTGGGCCAAATACACCAACCGATCTTCCTTCTTTTCCTTCAACTAAAGACAAAATTGTTACACTGACTCTGTTGTAAGCTAGGATGAACATCATAGAAACGCCAAGCGGCAAAGCTTCAAAAAAAATCTTTTTCCATTCTTTTATGTCAAAAGATAGCATGATTGATATTTTTTTGCTTACAAAAATGTAGCTTGTGATTAGGTTCAAAAAATCCCCTAGAACTGTAAAGAAAATCAAAATCGGGATTGATAGAGAATTTTTAATGCCAACGAATGTTAGAATAAGTGTTGCTATTCTACCTATTGTTTCACCTAAAACAAGTTTCCAAAGCTCAAGATCTGATTGAAATTTCGCGCAAATAAGCTGATTTATATCAACAAACAAGTGTCCAAATGAAAGAAAAACTATGGATGTGATTATTTGTTCGTCGTATTTGGTAAAAAAGGAGAGAACTATTGCAATAAAGTAAGAAACAGAAGCAGCAAAAATACGGATTCCCAAAAAATTTGACATTACGGTTTCTTGCTCCTGCTTTGATTTCGAAAGCGAAAGTTTTCTTACTAAGATAAGGTAAAGGCCAAGATCCAGAAAAGTTGCAAATACCCAAAGATAATAATCAGGGGTTGAATATCTTCCAAAATTATTAGCCCCTAGATTACTTGAAAGAATTCTTGTTGTTAGAAGAACAACAAAAACTCCAAAAAGTCTGCCGGATAAGTGTATGAATGCGTTAGAGAGTATTTTTTTCATAACTTTGTTACTTTATAGCGCTGTCGAATACCATTAGAGCAGCTCCCAAGGCACCACTTTCAACAATATTTTTGCTAATCTTGAAATTTACATTGCTTTTGATTGGCGTGTAAATAAGTTCTCTAACTCTTCTTTCTAAATATTCAACAAGGTTACTATTGAGTGACATAGAACCGCCGAAAACTACATATTCTGGTGAAAAAATTGAAATCATTACAGAAAGCGCAAGAGCGAATTTCTCTAAGCCGTTTTCTATGACTTCTTTTGCTATTGTATCTCCTTTGTTATAAAGCTCAATAACATCTTTAGATGTTAAACTAGTGTCATTATTTTCTGTGTCATATACCTTTTTAAACACTTCCTTATATCTGATAGGAACATGTATACCGGATATATAGGTTTCTAAACACCCTTTCATCCCACAACGACAATGAGGGGCTGAATCACTTGTCGATGATCTGATATGTCCTAATTTACCCCCAAATCCATTGTATCCCCTTAAAAGGAAGTTATTCATTACTATTCCTGTTCCTATGCCACTTCCCCAAATTATTCCTATCAAACTTTCAACTTCTTTCCCTTCCATTAGTAAAGAAAAGTGCTCTGAGATTGCAAAAGAACACGAATCATTTTCAAGTGTAACTGGCAGATTGAAAAACTTTTCAAGGTATTTTTTGAGATTGAATCCTCTTAAATTTGGATTGTTTGAAGACCACAAAATATTGCCGGATCTATCAGAGGTTCCCGCTAAAGCAACACCGATTCCTTTTATTTCGTATTCTTCTGCTTTGGAGTTGTAAACTTGGTAAACATCGTTTATGCATTTCCTAAGATTAAGGAGTGTTTCATCAATGCTTCCTTCACTAACTGTTGGGTAGCAACTCGAAGCAATAACCGTTCCATCTTTTTTTGCTAGGACTCCGTAAATTTTTGTTGTGCCTATGTCGATCCCGATAGCAATTGATTCTTTTTCCATAAAATTTCTTCTAAGAAAGCGCGCCCAGCAGGGCTTGAACCTGCAACCTTTGGTTCCGCAAACCAATGCTCTTCCAGTTAAGCTATGGGCGCTAAATTCTAAATATTTTGGAAATTATATTGAAAAAATCTCTTTCAACCGGAAGTTCTGGAATAAATTCTGATAATACGGCCCTCAATACATTTGGATTGCTATCTCCAAGCTGCAAGACCTTGTTTAACTTTTCATTTTTCAAAACCAGCGTTAACTCTTTTGAAAAATTATTATACTCAATCCAAAAGCCTTTTATATTCTCGAACTCATAGAATTTGTCTTTTGACCTTATTCCAGAAAATGTTATTTCGTTTATGATTATTTCTGGCTCCACTTTTGAGTACAAAAAAATTAAAAGCCCAATAGTTAAAACTATAAAAAACGTTGAAAAGCTTCTGTTTATAGCAGCATATATTTGTAGCACGGCAAATATTAGGAAAACCATGATCTTACTAAGCTTGGTGGGTTCATATACAGGAAATGAAAAAGCCTCCCATTTTACAATTGTTTGATTTTTAAAATCTAAATTCTTTTTTATTTTTTCTTCCAGTGATTCAACTTCATATTGATAATATTGATATTCTAAGTTTCCCTGTTTTTCTTGCCTGCTTAAATTCAAAACATTGTTTTTGGCTTTCGAAAGAGCGGTTAGTTTATTCTTTGTATTTTCATCTTGATGGCCATTTTCACTGTTGAATTTGGTGCTTTTGTAGTATTTATCCAGAGTATTAACAGTATTAACTTGCTGTTTATCATCTTTATAATCATCATTATCGCTCAAATGTATTTCCTCTCTATTTTGTTCACCATTACTAAAAAAATCATCTTTTTTTTCTTCTTTATTTTTTTGATGTAATTTTGCCATCCTATTTATCTATTAAATCTAGTTATTATTAAATCTAGTATTCAACAAGAACTCTTTCTATTATATGTTTTAAAACATTTGGATTTGCTTGTCCTTTTGTTTCTTTCATAACTTGACCGATTAAAAACCCTAAAACTGCAGTTTTGCCTTTTTTATAATCATCTACCGCCTTTTTATTTTTTTCTAAAACATTTCTAACAACCGCTTCTAGGCTTTCTTCATTTGATTCTAGCAAAATTCCTTTCGAAGAAAAGTATGCTTTTGGGCTAACTTTTTCTGCTATAATTTCAGACAAATGCTCTTTTACAAGTTTTCGGGAAATTTCCTTTGATTTTAGCATTGAGATAATTTCATACACATAATCTGGGAACAAAATTTCTTCGCAATTGTCTTTTAAACTTAAACCTAGCTCGGAAACTGTTCTAACAAAATCACCAGCAATAAACTTTGAAGTTTCGGAAGGTTCAAATAAAAGATTGTTTGTTGACTTTATGAGAAAATTTAGAAGGTTTCTATTATCAACAAAAACGTTTGATAGATTGCTCGGAACACCGGAGGAAATTAATCTTTCCCTGGTTTGCCAAGGCATCTCTTGAACTTTTAGTCTTAAGACTTCTATTTCTTCTTCTGATATTAAAAGAGGTGGTAAATCTGGATCTGGAAAATATCTATATTCTTCAGCATTTTCTTTTGATCTTTGGGGAAAAGTCTCTTTTTTACTTGCATCCCAGCCTCTTGTTTCTTGTTTTGGAACTTCACCGTTTTTCAGAAGTTTTTCTTGTCTTTCAATTTCAAAATTTATTCCATCAAAAAGCGCCTTAAAAGAGTTCAAATTTTTAATTTCAACTTTGTAGTTTGGGAGTTTTTTTTCTCCGGATTTTCTTAAAGAAACATTTGCTTCACAACGCAAGTTTCCATTTTCCATCTCAGCAGATGAAATGCCAAGAATGACAAGCACCCTTTGCAATTCTTCAGCAAAAAATTTTGCTTCTTCCGCGCCTTTAAAAGTTGGTTCTGTAACAAGCTCCATAAGTGGCGTTCCGGATCTATTATAATCAATGAGTGAGTAATTTTTTCCTTCTGGATGGATCATTCTTCCTGTATCTTCTTCTAAATGTATTCTCCTTATTTCAAGTTTTTTGTCTTTGAATGGAATAAATCCACCCAAAACCAATGGTTCATCGTACTGCGAAATCTGGTACCCTTTTGGCAAATCTGGATAAAAATAGTGTTTTCTGTCAAACTTTGATTTTTTATTGATCTTTCCGTTTAATGCTAAGCCAGCCAAGATAACAAGCTCAACAGCTTTTTTGTTTAAAACTGGTAGTGTTCCGGGCATTCCAAGACAAACAGGACAAATATAAATATTTGGTTCTCTTTCTTCTGTGTCGTTTTTGCAACCACAAAAGAGTTTAGAATTTGTCTTTAATTGGGCGTGAAACTCAAGACCAATAACTGGTTCGTAATCCATTAGAAAATATCTTTCAAAACCAGATTAGTTTTGTAGCATAACTTTGCAAGAAATCTTAACTATTGACAAAAAAAATCTAGCAATTAGTATTATATGAATTTTGGAATTTAGTTAGAGTGATTTGAGTTAAAAAGCATGCATTGGATTTTAAAAGAAGTAAAAGCAAGAATAGGGCAGGGTGATGTAAATAGCACATTTAGTTTTTTTAAAATTCAAAGTTCACTTTTTGGTGGCACATTGACAGGATTAATTCAGTCTGCAATAGTTCTAGGCGGAGTTGTGACAACGATTTATATTATTTATTCAGGGTTTAGATACATAACGTCTAGAGGGAAAAATGAAGATATTGAGTCAGCAAAAAAGGGAATAAAGTATGCATTAATCGGTCTTGTCTATCTTCTTGTTTCTTTTGCTTTGGTTTCCGCTATAAGAACAATTTTTAACATATAAGTAAATTCATTTTTGTTATTAAATTTAAAAAAATGAAAAGAATAAAAAGTTTGAAAAAGTTTTTAGGGGCTTTAGTGATTTTGGCTAGTGGAAAGATCTATGCACTAGATGATCCGTTTGAGACAGGAGAAGCGTGGAAAACCAAGGCTGGTTTTAAATGGTCAAATCTCTGGACTGAGATTCCAGATCTCATTGGTATTATTTTGGCTGTTATGGGAGTTATTATTGTTGTGTTTTTGATACTAGGAGGTGTTCAGTATGCAACAGCTGGTGGTAATGATGAACAACAAAAAAAGGCAAAGAAAACCATTACAAACTCCATTGTTGGGTTGATTATAGTGTTATTAGCTTATGCAATCGCTCAGGGTGTCAAAACTATTATCACCGGATAATGGGAATAATTTGCTTTGTAGATTTTTGTAAAAAATGGGAATCAAGTTTTTTATCAAAAAAACTGTTTTGAGATTGTTTGTAGATGAGATTTCTATTTTTTCTGCAATAACAAGCGAGGACCAGGTTTGGAATCCGTTTGGAATATTCAAAAGGCACAATCTCTGGAACGAGATAGTTGATATTGTGTCGAACTTGATTGTCGTCGCCGGAGTTCTAACCACGGTATACTTTATCTATGCAGGAATAAGTTATATCACAGCTCAGGGTGAGCAGAAAAAAGTCGATGAAGCAAAAAAAGGAATAACTTATTCAATAATTGGGCTTGTAGTTGTTTTTCTTTCTTTTGCAATGACGCAAGCTATAAAAACGATAGTTAATGCTGATCCTTCGCCACCAAGCCCAGGCCCTCCCGCACGCCCAACAGAAGCAAGATTCATATACCAAAAAAGAAGCCGTGACAGAATAGTTGTGATGAACACATCAACTGGAGACTACAAGACATTCCGCTTAGACTTTGGAGATGGCTATGTTGTGACAGGAAATGGGCCGACTCCGAATCCAGCAAAACAATACGAAAGAACTTACAACGCAATAGATGGTGGGAACTTTTCAATTACTCTTACAATTTATGATAAAGATGGAAACGCAATAAACAGCAAAACCGAAACCATAACTATTGATCCAAAGTTGAGAATTGAAAAGTTTGAATCAAGTAAATCAAGAGTTGAAGAGGATGAGATGTTCACTCTTTCTTGGACAACAAAATATGCTGCAAAGTGCGAATCTTACAGTAGACCTTTGGTTGAATCTTGGAAAGATGGAGAAGAGAAATCAATAAACGGCAGCCAAGAAATAACACTAAAACAAAACTTAACTGGATATTACATATTTAGCATTGTTTGTAAAAACGAAGGTTTGGATCAATCTGACTCAAAAGATTTGACAGTTTGGGTAGTGAAAAATTCTTAAATATCCAAACATTAAAAGTTTATAGTGAACAAAATATACTCTGTATTGGTTTTGAAAAATAAAAGGAGTTTTCTTTATGGCAGTGAAAAAGATAAAAATATAGGTACGGTTGTAAGGGTTCCTTTCAGAAGCAAGGCAGAGCTAGGAATAATTCTAGAAAAAAAAGACGGCACTGAAAATAAAAATCTCGAACTCAAAGAAATAGATGAAAGTTTTGTTGTTGCATACCAAAGCTTTTTTTTGCTTTTACTGAAAAATTTTTGCGAGTTAAAGCACTTCGATTTTGAAAAACTTCTTTCTTTCTCAAAGTCAATTCTCGAAGTAACAGTTGAAACCATAGAGAAGAATAAAAAGGATTTGTCTTCTGATCTTAAACCTACGGAGAGAAGAAACAAAAAGAGACACAAAACTTTCTTGCTTGAGGATTTCTTGAACTTTATAAAAGGCCATTTAGAAGTTAATAAAGAGATTAACTTGATTTTTTCGACGAAAAATTCAAGTTTAAGGGAACTGTATGAAAAATTAAGGGAGAAAAAACTTCCTGTATTTATTCTTGGAACTAGAAAAAAGGAAACAAAGGAAGCCATAAAAAATCTCTTATCTTTAAAGGGTGGTTTTTATTTTTTGACACGAAAGGCTTTGTTTTTTCCTTTTGGAAAAATTGATAACCTATTTGTTCTAGAATACAACGAAACGGAACTTTTCATAGAAGACAGAAGTCCAAAATTTAGTTATCTTGATCTAGCAAAAACTATTGCAAGAAGCCAAAACTCTAATCTTTTTTTGGAATCTAGAACGCCGTTTCTTAGTGATTTCCGAAAGTTTAAGAAAATAGGAAACTTTAAAAGAAAAACAGTGCCTTTTTCCGAAGTAGAAATCATTAAAAAAGAAAAAGGTGCTTTTTGGCTATCAAAAAGAGTTAGAGATTTGGCAATTGAAGAAATTGAAAAAAATAATGGGAATATTCTTTTTTTGTGGGAAAAAAGGGGGTTTGCAAAAAGCTTCAGCTGCAGAAATTGCGGCTTTGATTTTATTTGCCCAGATTGTAATTCACCGCTTTCATTAAAAGACGGAAAGGTAATCTGTGAATTCTGTAAAAGAAAGTTTAATACAAAAGAATACGACCAATGTCCAAGATGCAAAAGCTTTGAATTTTCTTATTTTTCAAAAGGCGTAGAGCTTTTAGCTGATGAGATTTCAAAAGAGCTAGAGATAGATAAAAGCAAAGTTTTCTTTTTTTCAAAAGACACAAAATCAAAAGAAAAAAAAGAAATCTTCGAAAATCTTAAAAATGGCGGAAACATTTTGGTTTCGACTTCGAAAATTTTCGACGAAACCGATTTTAAAAATCTAAATTTCAAACTTTTTTGCGTTATCAGGTTAGATTTTTTGTTTAAGATTGAAGACGAGCTTTCGGACGAAAGATTTTTCCAAAAAGTTTTCAAACTTGATTTGATAGCTAAAAGAAATTTCGAAAGATCAATTTTTCAGGTTGAAAAAGAATCTGGTATTGTAAATTGGGCACTAACAAGAAATCTAAATGATTTTTTCGCTTTCAAGCTTCAAAGGCAAAGCGAAAGCGCTACCCAGAGCCAAATCCAAAATGTGTAGAGAGTGGAGAAACTCATCCATTGAACAAATGTTCCCATCATTCCGGCAAAAACTCCTATTATCAAATTTTTTCTATGTAAATCTTTTGTATCAAAGATTTTTCTTAAGATCCTTGCAATGAAAATTGTTACAAAAAGAAAAAAAGTAAAAAAGCCAACGATACCGGTTTCAGTAAGGATCTCCAAATATTGGTTATTTACAGTTTGAAAACCTTTTTGAGAAAAACCGGTTTCTCTTTTGTATATGTAGCCGAAACTTCCAATTCCGCTTCCAGAAACTGGGTTTTTCAAAAAATTCTCTAGTGCGATTTTTGTAGAAACATCTCTCTCTTCAAGCGATGTTCCGTAGAACAAATTTGTCATGTGAGAAAGAAAAGTTTTTGCGTTATTTCCAAATAAAAGAATAAAAAAAACCGAAAAAATAGAAAAAGCAGACGAAAAAGCCAGATACAACGGAATAAGTTTTTTCTGAAAAAAATTTTTTAAATTAAAAAGTAGAACAAAAACCATTGCAACAAGAAAACCCAAAATTCCACCACGAGAAAGAGTAAGAAAAAGAGATGCTACCCCCAACAAAAAAACCAGAATTTCAAAATACCAAAACCTTCTATTTTTTCCGTTTTTTGAGTTTAATATTTCGGAAAGTAAGAACGAAAGCGGAAAAATTAAAAAATTTGCAAAAAAAAGTGGCTCTGAAAGTGTTGAATGTGGTCTTGGAAAACCAAAAATTGCCCTTGTATAGCGAAATTGAAGCCCAGTTAAAGCTTTAGGAATCCCCATCATATCTCCCAGAAACTGATAAAAACTAAAAACCGAAGCAAAAAAAGTTACAAGGATAATAATCTTTTTTATTTTTGGGAAATACTCTTCTCTAAAAAAGTATGGGACCACAAAAAAAAGAAGAAAAGTAAAAGCTGCAAAAGAAAAGACTTGAAGAGATCTCTCAAAACTTTCTGATAGACAAGCTGAAATTAAAGATATTGATAGATATGGAATGATAAAAAAAGACTCTCTTGGAATTTTTCTCCAATTTTGGTACTCTCCCTTCTTGAGAACGACTTCAAAAAACATAAAAATCGAAAGTATCAAAAGTATAATTTGTGATAGTCTAATTGTGAAGTCAGAAAAGTCCAAAGCTCCAACTTTTTCAAATTGAAAAACACAAAACAATAAAAGAAAAAGGATGTTCTTATTTTTGTACAAGAAAGATAAGAAAAGTACTGTAAGAGGAAAAGACACAAAAAAAATTGCGATTATGAAGAATAAATAACTACTATCCATGTAATATCTGCCAAGCTTACGCTAGAAAATATTTATAGTTTGAAAACTATAAAGCCCAATTTAGAAAAATTAAAATTAAAGTTTTGGTTAAAAAAGAATAAGTTATAAAAGTTATAAAGTGAAAACTTACTTTAAAGATTTTCTTTATTTGTTAGAAGAAAGAAGGTTTTTAAAGGGAAAAAATGGATTTTAAAAAACTAACTATAAAAAAAGCAAATGAGCTTTTGAAAAAGGGTGAAGTTTCCGTGTCGGAGCTTGTTAAGTGTTCGATAAAAAGGGTGAATGAGACTGAAGAGAAAATAAGGTCTTTTGTAACCATTTTGGAGGAGGAATTTCTTCTCAAAAAAGCATCAGAAATGGACAAAAAGAATCCAAAAGAAAAAGCAAGAGAAAATCTTTTATTTGGAATTCCTTATTCTGCAAAGGATATTTTTTGTACGGAAGGAATAAGAACCACTGCTTCAAGCAAAATTTTAGAGAATTTTATTCCACCGTACGAATCTACAGTGACAAGAAAACTTTTGGAAAAAGAAACTGTGCTAATTGGGAAGACAAATCTAGACCAATTTGCTCACGGATCTTCAACAGAAACATCGTTTATTGGACCTTCTAGAAATCCTTGGGATCAAGAAAGAATACCAGGAGGTTCTTCTGGTGGATCAGCAACTTCAGTTTCTTCTGGGCAGGTTATTTTTTCGGTTGGAACTGAAACAGCTGGATCTATAAGACAACCTAGCGCTCTTTGTGGTATTGTGGGAATGAAGCCAACTTACGGGAGAGTTTCGAGATTTGGAGTTATAGCTATGGGCTCAAGTTTAGATTGCCCTGGTCCAATGACAAAAAATGTTGAGGATTCAGCAATAGTTTTATCAGCTATAGCTGGAAAAGACGATTTAGATTCTACAACATCAATGGAAAAAGTGCCAAATTATTTCAGAAATCTCAATCTTAAATCTGTCCAGGGCAAAAAAATTGGTGTTCCAAAGCTTTTTATGAATGAAAAAATAGACAATGTTGTTAGAGAAAAAGTTTGGGAGGCGATAAAAATTTTAGAAAAACTTGGAGCGAAGATTTCTGAAATTGATTTGATTGATCCAGAAATAGCAGTTGCAGTTTATACTGTTGTTTGTAGAGGCGAAGTTTCGAGCAATCTGGCAAGATTTGATGGGGTAAAGTATGGACTGTCAGAAAAAAATTCAAGCTCCATAATTGAATTGATGCAGAACTCAAGAGAGAAAGGTTTTGGGCTTGAAGCAAAAAGAAGAATTATGACAGGGACTATGGTTCTTTCAAGCGAATATTCTGAAAGATACTACAAAACTGCTCAAAAAGTAAGATCTCTTTTTTTGAAGAATTTTGAACAGGTGTTTGAAGAATGCGATCTTGTTGTTGGGCCAACAACTCCCGATGTAGCAATTCCGATTGGTTCTGCTTTAGAAAATCCGCTTTTTGGCGAACTTTCTGATATTCTTATAGTTTCATCATCTATTTCTGGTTTACCGGGAATATCTGTGCCAGTTGGGTTGAAAAACAATTTACCTATTGGTTTTCAGATTTTTGGGCCGCAATTTTCTGAACAGCTTATTTTGGATGTTGCGTATTCATTAGACTTGGAATTTGGAGGCTTTGAAAACTTTTCCCCGGAAGTCTAAACAATATATTGTGTTGGAATATATTTTAACGATACATTCTCACTTGCTAAAATCTTTTTCTTGCAATAAAGAGATTTTCATCAAAAATTGGTAAAAGAAGAATTGTTTTGCAAAAAATTTACCTTTGAAAATTGTTTTGTATTTTGAAAAAGAATCAGAAGCCTTCTTTCGCACTTTTTTCGTGCATGAAAAATTGAATATGAATCATCAAATTATTCCTTGTGTGGACCTGAGCGGAATCGAACCGCTGACCTCGTGAATGCGAATCACGCGCTCTATCCATCTGAGCTACAGGCCCAAGAAACAAATTAAAAGCATGGCATTTTTAAAACTTGTTTATCCTAAATCAAATTGATTTTGATAAAAGAGGTTCTAGTTTTTTTGCGAAGGATTAGTCATTGAGGAAGTTGAATAACAGTAAAAAATTTATTTCTATCAAGAAAGAGGGAGGTGTTTTTAAACTTGAAAAAGTTTTTGATTTATCATCCGGTGGTAATTTAAGGGATGAACTTTTGATAGAGCAAAAGGCAAAAGATTCAGAATCAATTGTGTCTTTGAAAGTTGTTTTAGGAAAGGGAGCAAAATTTTCTTTTAGTATCTTAAGTATAATCTCAAGTGGTGCAAAAAATTCGTTTTCAAGGATTGATATTAAATGCCTTATCCTGGATGAAGAAAGTAAATTTGAATCAATTCCGTCAATGGTGGTTGAGGAAAACGAGATTAGGGGAGCAAGTCATGCTTTGGCAGTTTCAAATATAGATCAAAGGAAATTGTTTTTTATGAAATCAAGGTGTCTAGATGAGAATTTATCAAAAAAACAGATTACAGAAGGTTTTTTATCAGGGTAAAAACTTAAAAGAATATAAAGAAAAAGCGAGTCACAAAATCAACTTACGGGCTTTTCTTTTGATATTTTAATCTTGCTTTTGTCAGTTATTCTTTCAACAAAAAGGATTCCGTTTAGATGATCAACTTCGTGTTGAATTACTCTTGCTAAAAAACCTTTTGCTCGAAATACTTTTTTTTCAAAATTTTCGTTTAATGCTTCAAGCTTTACTTCAATTGGCCTTTTTACATAGCCCCAGACACCTGGCAAAGAAAGACATCCTTCCAGTTCTTCTTTTTCTCTTTTTGATGTCCATAAAATTTTGGGGTTTAACAAAACTTCTTGTATCATTTTTCCTTTTTCACTATCTGGATCTTCAAAACTTATAGCAAAAATTTTGTATGGAAATCCAATTTGGTTTGCCGAAAGTCCGACACCGTTTTTTTCGCTTTCGAGAGCATATTTCAAGGTAAAAATAATATTCTCTAAACCGTTCATTCCTTTTTGCACATCAGCGCAAACGATTTTTAGGATTGGATCATCTTTGTTAACAAATTTGTAAGGTAGTAATGTTGGCATACTTTTTACCCTGATGTAGTGTTAAAAACTATATGTAAATAGTCAAATCAATCAAAAGCTAGGTAAATTACAAGAACACAAAAAGCTAACAAGCAACGAAAATGCATAAAGTTAAGTAAATTCTTTTCTTGTTTTTTCAAATTTTTTGTATTCAAAAAAGCTTATTTCAGAATACTTTCGCCACTATTGCCATTATTATCATCTTCTGGACCTTCTAGCAATATTCTTTCATCTGGGCTTCCTATTACTTTATTATATTCTTTTTCCGTTAGATTTTCTCCTTCTATTTCATCAACTCCTTTCCCTTTTTTGTCGACGTTTTGTAGAATCTCCTTCTCTTTCATGATTTTTTTTCCGTTGTGGAGATCAAGAAGGGATTCTGAAAGCGAAAAAGGGTCAGGAACTTTTACCCAAAGAAAATTATTCTGACTTCCGGCCGATTGAATTAATACATTTCCATAATTAAAAAGATTTGCAAACAGGCCTTCCTGATTAGCCGAAACGTCTTGAATGTTTATTAAGTATAACTGCGAAACTTTTCTACCAAGCAAACCAGCTTGATCAATGTCTATCAGCCTTTCTGAAGTTACGATTCCTATATCAAGATAGAAGTCTATCCAAGCAATATAGCAAATAGTTAAGACAACTAAGTAATAAATGCTTGTAAAAACTATGATAAAACCCTGAACTGATTCTGATGCATTGGATAACTGGTCATATAAAAGTGTGAGTATTATTATTGGAGAAGCCAAAGAAACCACTGAAAGAAAAATTATTAAAAAGAAAAATACTGGATGAACATGTATAACTTTTAGAACTTTTTCTTCTCTATCTATCGTTAGTTTTAGTTTTGTTATATCTATTACCATCCTAAAAGGTTATTTAAATCAAAGTCCCAATTGAAGTTGGAAATCAAAGAAATGGTAATTAACACAACGATAACAGAACTTAAAAAGTATATTACTAAAGGAATCTTTACTCCGATTCCGACAAAAGAGTACTTACTTCCGTAGTAGACTGATACAGCAAAAATTACTGCGTAAAGAGCAAGGAAAATTAGATAAAAAATAAATAAAAAACCCATCTACCATGCTACCAGCTTAAAATCTAAGAAATAAAATCCTTTTTTCAATATCATTTTTCAATATCATTTCTTAATCTTAATTTGTAATATCAGATTTGTTTATCCTGTTCTCTGACACAAAAATAAAGGTCTTTTTTATTCTTTGTACCATTTTTAATTTTTTGACATGCTTTTTTTTATCATATTGAAATTATTGATTAAAGTTCTTAAATTGTTAAAAGATAAGCCTTTTAGATTGATTTTTTTCATTCCTTCTTTATTTTATTGTTTAAACCTTATGGGAAAAATCTTTTTCAAGAATTCATTTTATTTTATTCTTTGATCGAGCTTTTGCCAAAAAACTTTTAAAAATGAAGCCCTTCCTTTTAGAAAATTAAGACGTTTAAATATCAAATTTTCTTAGCTTGTTTTTTGGAAATAAAGGTATTTTTATAGTTTTTGTTTCAAAAAATTAAGAAAATTTTTTGCGTTTTTAAATTTTAAACTAGGTATAAGTTCTTTTGAATAGAACAAGGCTTATTTTTGTGTGGGTTTTTTTGTTTTCTTGCTCAAAAAATTGTTGAACTTGTAGGTTATTTCTTTTTGAATTAGGCTTTAATCAAAGAATAGCTTCTTATAGAGAAAGTTATATAGCTTATGCTTAATTACTGAAAAAAAGTGAGACTTTTCTTTTTGTGCCGAGGAGAGGACTCGAACCTCCAAGGGATTGCTCCCGCTAGTATCTGAAACTAGTGCGTTTGCCAATTTCGCCACCTCGGCAAAAATCCGTCTTTAAACTAAAACTTGAGTCAAATTGTCAATATACTTTTTAATTTTTGCAACAAATTTTTAAAAAACTTCGTCTATGAAAGTGAATAATTTAAAAAAATGGAGAAAAGTAAAAATAATGATGGAGGCATTGAAAAGTTTGAGGAAATAGAACCTTTAAAAAACATAAACAAGAAAGTTTCAGAAGAAAAAAAGTCTGAAATTTATTCCGAGATAGTTTTTGGGGTTCTTGGAATAGAAAAAAGAAAAATTTTTACTAGGGGATTCTTTAGCGGATCGCTTTTTTCTGGAGTTGTAACAGTTGCTTTGGTTTTTGGAATACTTTTTCAGCCCAAGATTTTTCCAACAAAGGAAAAATATCTGGATAGGTATGTTATTAAAGCAATATCTAGTGAAGAAAGAGAAGAGTTGATGAATAATCAAGGAAACAGAAACTTCTTCGCTGACAGTCAAGCTGGCGGTATGGAGAACCCCCGGGCTGACAGTATGAGTGATGTGCTGAATAGAACAGAAGCGAAACTAGCTGTAGAAGTTGAAAAAGAAAACAAACAATACAAGTACAAAGATGAGTACTCCTACGAAGGGAAAGAAGACGAACTTAATGTTTTAACAAACAGAAAACCCTACAAAATTGGTTACAAAGCTCTTTCTGATTCTGAGATAAAAGACCTAGCAAAAAGTCTTGGTTTTTCAGAAACTGATAGATCAGACTATTGTGACCATATGAGAAAAGAGTGGGAAGGATGGAGAAAGGAATGGCCTCAGGATGGAAGTAATTTAAATAAGGGTGTTGCACTTGCGAAGGAAACTATTCGAAAACCAGAGGATTCTGGTTCATTCATAAATGAAAATAGCGAAGAGAATAAAGAAGTGTTGAACAACATGGTTGATTCGGTCAATACTGAGCTTAATGCTGAACTTACTCCCCAGCCTACTGAGGGTAAGGCTACAATTTTGCCTCATCCTGGTGAGAATGAAATTCATTCAGCAGATATATCTCTCCCTCCTTTGCAAGATTTTCTGGCAAATTGTGAAAACGTAATTTTTTACAATAACAAAACGCAAACGCTAACCATAAACCATTCTGGTTCAAAATATTATGTTTCATACTACAAAAATTTTGGCGGTTTAGATGAAAATGGCTTTTGGAAAGACAACAGACCACAAGAATATCACAATCTTCCTGAGTCTGATGACTCAATTGATTATAAATTCAGGGCAAGAGAGTTCCTATTAAAAAGCGGATTAGTTAGCCTCGACCTTTTAAGAAAGATTGAACTTTCAGATGGCTGGCCAGAATATATTTGTCCGCCCGGCGAAATGATTGACTACACCGATTATTCTTACTCATACGACTATAAAGGAAGGACAACGATTAGTAAGCCTAATAGTTGTGTGTTGGACAATTCCAAAGAGTGGAATGAGTTTTGGGATAAAGTTGGTAAGAGGCAGGCGAAAGACGGAAATCTTGATTATACGGACGAAGAAGAAAGGGAAATGAAAAGGATTGAAGAAAGGGGAAGAACTAAGACCGGAAACAAACCAAGGCTTTACTCAAAAAGTTTTTCTGTGGGCAAAATCGACGGACTGGATCTCGAACATAGTTACCCAGATTTATATTTATTAGTTGACTACAAAGGGGAAGTTATATCTTTTAACGGGACCGCAATCGGGAATTTGGAAGAATTGAATTTAAAAAGCGTTAGCTCGCTGGAGATTCTTAAACTTCTCCAAAAGGAGGAGATGAAGCCAAGTATGTACTATAACTATAATTTCTACCAACACGATATTTTTTATGGTATAAATACACCAGAAGAGAGTAAACTAAACATGGGTGAAGTAGTTACGATAACAAACAAAATAAATCTTAAAAAAGCTTGGAAGTCAACAGATTTAATTTATGGAGAAGATGGGATTTATATCGTTCCGTCATATGTTTTTGAGGGGGAAATTGTAGAAACAATAAATCCGGAGGAGGACGCAATCAGAAATGATGAAAAAAAGAAAGAATTGTGCAAAGAAATTGTAAGTGAAAGAGAAAAGAATCCAGACTCTTTTTGGGAGTGGAATTTTGCTTCATCAGGTGACACGCAAACTTCAAACATTGAAAATAAAGCAAGGTACACAAGCAAAGATTTTAACGAAAATAAGTGTTGGATTTTTGAAAACTATCAATATTATCCGGCCTACTATTCGGTTTCCGTTCCGGCGTTTCCGGGTTTAAAAATTGAGCTTGATAAATAAAAATAAAATTGAAAACTTAGAGCGAGGGTGTAGATTTCACCCTTGCTTTTTTTGTTTTTATTTCTAAAAATTATGAATTTTAGCGAGTTTTATCAGAAATATTTTGATAAAGTTTTTAACTACATATATAAGAGAATTCTAGATTACGAAAAATCTTTAGATATCATCCAGGAATCATTTTTAAAGCTTTTTCTGAGTTTTGAAAAAATCAAGTCAAAGGATGAAAAGGTTTTAAAAGTTTATATCTATAAGGTTTCTGCAAGTTGTATAACGGACTACAAAAGAAAACTAAAGATAAAACCTGAAGCAAATATAGAAAATATAGAATTTGAAAACGGATATGAAGAAAATTTTGAAAGTTTTGAAAAAGTCAAGCTGGCAATTTCAATTTTAGAAAAGCTCCCCGGAAAGTATTCGGAAGTTTTAAGACTTAAATTTGTTGAGGAACTGGAAAACGATGAAATTGCAGAGATTCTAAAAGTAAAAGAATCTTCTGTTAGGAGCCTGATAAAAAGAGGAATAGAAAAAGCCAGAAGTATTTTATCAATTTCCTATTGAGATTTTTCGTTTTATATGAAATAGTTGAATTGCTTATGATTTTTGTGATATTTTCCGGGAGTTTTTGTTTTATTTTATGTTTTTTTTAAAAAGGCGAGTAAATTGTAACTTGTTTCTTTTTTCTTTGTGTTTAAGAATCTAAAAGCATTTTTCTGCAAATATGGCTTGGTTTTGATTAAAAAGCTTAAAAACTTGAATTCTGGGAACTTTTACCCAGTTTCGTAGTTTAATCTTTACTAATTGTTTATCTTCATTAAAGTAGTTCTTGCTTCTTGATTCTTTTGCGAGTTTTGGTTCAGAGAGTTTCGGAAAGTTTTGTTGAAGTAGATTCTAAAATTGTTGGTAAGATAGGAAAGGGAATGCTTTTATTTGTTAGTTTTTCCAGTGATGATTTTGGTATGGAAGAGAAAATATCTTGGATGGCAGAAAAAATATTAAAGCTTCGCATCTTTTCAGACAAAGAGGGGAAAATGAACCTATCAATAATGGACATTTTAGGAGAAATACTTGTTATCTCGCAATTTACTCTTTATGGAAATGTAAAAGGTCAAAATAGACCTAGTTTTGTAGAAGCTCTCAATCCGGAAATTGCTAATGAATACTATGATAGGTTTGTGTTTGCTTTGAAAAAAAGCGGCTTGAAAGTTGAATCGGGAATCTTTGGAGCAAAAATGAAGGTTTTTATTGAAAATGATGGCCCTGTTACGCTAATTTTAGAAAAATAATTTATCTATTTTTGGGAATTTGATAATAATCCAAAGCAAATTTCATTACATCCGCAAAAAGCGGTGCTGCTGTTCCTTCTGCAAATTGAGTTGGTGATTTTGGTTTGTGTAGCCATACAAAAACCACAATCGGAGCTGGTTTTTCAGTGTAGACTGGCCCATAACCAAGAAAACTTGCGTTGTACGGTCCTTGTCTAAAATAACCACCTGCCGGGTTTGGGATTTCTGCAGTTCCGGTTTTGCCAGCTATTGCGTAACCTTCCACTTTTCCTTTGTGCGCAAATCCATTGTCTACAGACGAAACCAATATTCCGGAAATTAGCTTTGAAGTTTCTTCCGAAATCACCTGTCTTACTATTTTTACGGGCTCTTTTTTTTCTATATCGTAATCAATTATTGTATCCACAAGTCTTGGCAAGACAAGTTTACCTCCATTTGCAAGAGCGCATCCAGCAGCTGCCATTTGAATAGGTGTAACCGTTATTCCCTGTCCAAAGGATATAGTTGCAAGATCTATGTTTAGCCACTCCTTCCAATTTTTTATTCTTCCGGAACCTTCGAAGGATATTGGTATCCCTGTCATTTTCCCAAATCCAAAATCTGTTATGTATCTATGAGTTTTTTCTTTTCCTAGCCTTTCAGCAATTAAAGACATTCCGATATTTGATGAATTTTCGATTACATCTGTAAGGGTTTGAACGGGAAAACATGCTCCGAGTGCGTTCTTTACTACGCTTTTATCTTCATATTCCAAAAAACACTTATTGTCATAAATAATTGTTTTCATATCAACCACTTTTTCATTCATTGCAGCAGCCATCACAAAAGGCTTGAAGGAGGAACCTGGTTCGAAGCTTTCTGTTACAGCAAAATTTTTGAATTTGAAGAATCCATTTTCTTCGGCTGCTACTTCATCGAATTTATTAGGATCAAAGGTTGGATAATTTGCGATTGCTAAAATACTTCCAGTTTCTGAGTTCATAACAACTACACTTCCCATCTCTGCCTGGTATTTTTTTATTCCTTCTTCTAAAATTTTTTCTACACCTGCTTGAAAAAATGCATCTATTGTAAGAACCAAAGAAACACCATCTTTTGCTTTTATTTCTTTTTTCTCTCCAAAAGACAAAACTCTTCCTTCTGGATCAGCTTCTCCAAATGTTTCGCCAATTTTTTCGGATAGGATTTCATTAAAGTATCCTTCTATTCCGTAATTTCCAACATTTTCTCTATTTACAAAGCCAAGAATTTGGGACCCTGTTTTTCCGAGCGGGTAGTTTCTGGATTGAAAAGAATTGAATCTGAGGCTTTCATTAAAAAGGTTTAATTTTTCGAACTTATTAAATTCTTCCTTTGTTCCTTTTGATATCACACTGAAATAAGCGCTTTTACCAGAGTATTCTAAAAAGCTTTTCTTAAATTCTTCTTTTTTTTCTTTGCTTTCAAAGTTTATTGCATTAGATATTCGTTCGAATTCTGTGTTTTTATCCTCAATGTTTGGCATGACTTCAAATATTGAGTAAAATACATCGTTTACTGA